>Ga0066825_10000718_pt1 | contig 10512 bp, 8 predicted proteins | sample ETNtaG_6_FD_65608 | JGI IMG/M metagenome (GOLD analysis project Ga0066825, IMG submission 65608) | Marine microbial and viral communities from oxygen minimum zone, Eastern Pacific Ocean - ETNP201306SV45 | ecosystem: Environmental > Aquatic > Marine > Oceanic | place: Pacific Ocean: Eastern...
CTAAAGGAAGAATCTCCAAAAATTTTATCCCTTTTAAAGCCAGAAAAAAATGGAATGTTTGGCGGCTGCCCTAGATCTGGACTTTTATGGGCTTTAGAAATATTAGCATCGAATCCTCAAAGGTTGGAGCGTGTGGTAAGACTCTTGTCTAGGCTATCATTATATGAAATAGATGATAATTATTCAAATAAACCAATAAATAGTCTAAAGAATATTTTTAAATCTTGGATGCCACAAACATCTGCCAGCATTGATAGTAGAATCAAAATATTATCTGATATTTTAGTAAAGGAATTTCCATTAATAGCTTGGAGAATCTGTTTAAGTCAGGTTTATATCGGTCAGGATACTTGTAGCCCTTCTTGTCGCCCAAGATGGAGAAATGATGCCTCTGGTTATGGAAATGGAGTTAATAATAAAGAAAGATATGACTTTGTTCGTGCATGTATCAATGTATTAACTGAATGGAAGAATCATGATGAAACCACTTTAAAAGACCTATTGGACAGACTAAGAATTCTAAATGATGAAGATTGTAAAAAAATCTGGAATGCAGTTTTAAAATGGAATTCAAAAAATTCCGATGATCAGAAAAAAGCAAAACTTAGAGAGAATATAAGGGTCGGAGTTTTTGCTAAATATGCATATGAAGATCTAAGTGATTATAATAAAAAAACTGCTCGTACTACTTATGATCTACTAGAGCCAGAAAATTTAATATGGCGTTATCATTGGTTATTTGCAAATTCTTGGGTATCAGAATCAATGTTTGAGAATAATAAAAATATTGATTCTTTTGATAAAGCTGCTGAGCGCATAAAGCAACTTAGAATTGAGGCATTATCAAAAATTTGGAAGGAAAAAGGAGTTCTTGGAATAAAAAATCTTATTCTTTCTGGTAATGCAGGAGAATGCATAGGGCTATACCTTAGAGATTTGGTTACCAATAATGATATATTTGAAATTACTGATAATTTATTGTCGGAAAATTTGGAAGAAGTTCAGAAAATAAAAGTAGAGAAATTTATATCAGGAGTTTTAAGTCCAGATAAAGAAGAAAAATGGATAAAATTGGTTAATTTCTTATTAAACAAATATTCAGGATCAGAGAAAGAAAAAAACAAGATTGCTGTCATCATTAAAAATACATCATTATGCAAAAAGGTGTGGGATATAATATCAAATCTATCTGAAGATCTGCAGGAAAAATATTGGCTTGGAATAAATCAGAGAATTTTTGATCCAAGTGAGGATGATTTGGAATATCTAATAAAAAACTTAATCAAGTTTAAGCGTCCAAAATATGCATTATCTATAATTGAATTCCCTCAGCTGATGAAAAAAGTTAGTTCGGATCAACTCATCGATTTACTAAAAGAAGTTTCAAGCAGTAATTCAGAATTTGATAAGGCATATAACATCCATTCATATACAATTGAAGAAGCATTCAAGGTTCTATCAGAAAGAACTGATGTAGCAAAAGATCGCCTTTCTGGATTAGAATTTTTATATATAAAAACATTAGAGCATACCTCATATGGAGTTCCAAATTTAGAAAATGATATAGCTAATTCTCCCCAACTCTTTGTTCAAGCTTTAGCGATCTCTTTTAAAAGGAGTGATCACAAGGATGATATTGAAAAATGGTTAGGAAAAAATGCTAAAAATAACGAAAACATAGCTTCTGCAACCTACTCCATATTGAGTAAAATAAAGCGAATTCCAGGCACTAAGGAAAATGACGTTATTGACAAAGATGTTCTTTTGTCGTGGGTAGAAGAGGTAAGGCTAAGCTGTCGTGAAAATGATAGAGCAGATATTGGAGATCAATATATAGGTAAATTACTATCAAAATCCAAAATAGGACTGGATGGAATATGGCCTTGTGAGGCCGTAAGAGATGTTTTAGAAAAATACCAATCTAAACATATCAATATAGGCTTTTCTATAGGTGTTAGCAATTCTCGTGGAGTTTTTAGTAGAGGGCTAGACGAAGGAGGAAAACAAGAAAGGAATTTGTCGAGTAAATATAGAAATTGGTCTCAGAAAATAAAAAATAGTCATCCACATGTTTCAGCCATTCTTGAATCTATCGCTAATGATTATGAAAAAGATGCTCAATTTTGGGATGATAAAGTAGAGGTTGATAAATTCACTAATAACTAATGCTGTTTATTTCGAAGTAAAATACGCTATGCGACCATTTCTCTAACTCCAGCAACCCTTGATTTTGCTACATGACAACTGGAGGTTGGTTAAATACCAGTTGTAAATAGATCAAGTTCGTGATTTTTGATTGCTAGGCGGTCGTAAAAGTTCGTTATTTTTTCACGAATCCAGCATTTATAGGGTTGTTGAAAATCTCCGTAGCCAACTGGTAGGGGAGAAAAAGAGAGAATTTTGCTTAATTTTGGGTAAATTTTTAAGAATTTGGAGAGGATTTCAACAACTGGTAAGAGCAATCTAAAATCGCTGAAAGCCTTTATTTACTGGGGTTTTAGGGGATTCATGAATTGGCAGAAATACCAATTTTAGGAGAGTTAGAAACTTTAAAAATGGCTCAGCCTAGTGTACGTGTTCCGAACTGATAGACGAGAAGATGTTACTAATTTTGGGTTGGTTTATGGTAATAGTACAAAATTCTAGTTGATCTTATTTGCAATTCTAAATATCCCATAAAACAGCAAAAATACTGTATATTTTCAAACGTTATATGTTAAATTAATTTCATTAAAAATGTAATGAGTATTAAGTATGAGTTATAAGCGCAAAATTCGTGACGGTAAAAGATACTCTTTGTTCAAAGAGAAAAGCGGAGATGGTTATATTTATTATCGTCAGGACAAAGAGGATAAAAGCAAAGAGTTTACAGTAATATATAAAAGTCATGAGAAAACGTTTACCTTTCCATTTGATGGAGAAAAAATTAAAGAAATTGTATTAGATGATTTTGACGATATACCTTCTGTAATAAGTGATCTTGGATTTGGATTTAGAAACAAAGATATTAATAATTTTTTTCGTTACAAATTTACAAATCCTATTGATAGAATCGTGATATCAAACTCAGTACAAACTGAACAAAAGGAGAAGGTTTTAACAATTAATATAAGTGATATTGAATCTTTGGTCACTTCAATTAACCAAGAACAAAAAGCGTGTACAGATACAAAGCGCATCCTAATAGCAAATTTCCTCAACCAAAATTTTCCAGCATTAAATTTCAAGCATAAAGAAACCAACAGTAATAAATCTCTAGTATTACGTAATCTGAATCAGAAGTTATTAGATCAACTTAATGCGGATGATATTGAAGAAATTGGAAAGTTTTACGTTGATGCTGCAAATAAATATAAAAGAGATGACCTGGTTAGAAGAATGTTGCTTGGATTGCAAAAAAATGCGCAGCTCCTGACCTTACAAGAAATTATAAAGCAATATCAGAATCTGTTAAATAAAAACCCTCTTGAGAAAGAATGGCAAAGATTTTTTGAGGAAAATATTACACTTTTTGATAACCGCTACATTAAGAAGCTGGACCAGAAAAACATAGCTACTGGTATTACTAAATACCCAGATTTAGTTTTGGTTGATATATATGGATATATTGACTTCTACGAACTTAAAAGGAGTAAAACAAAACTATTGCAATACGATAAAAGCCATAAAACTTACTATTGGTCATCAGAAATCACAATGGCGATATCGCAAGTTTCTGATTATTTGCAAAAAGCTAAAGAAAATTCAACATCATTTGCTCGGGCAATTAAAACTGAAACCAGTATTGATAATAGAGAAGGTCTTAACATTAACATCATCAACCCAAGAGCTATTATTGTTGCTGGAAGTTCTGATGAGTTTGAGAATGAAAAAATGAGGCATCAATTTAAAAGCCTACGTGAGAGTTTAAAAGATATAGAATTTCTATTGTTTGATGAATTATTGCAAAGGCTTGAAAATTTATTAGATAGTGTAAAGCTGAAATAGATTAATTAACTCTACTTATCTTCTCATGTAAAATCCAAACTATCGCAGAAATAATGTTAACAATTACCCAAGAAGTTTTTGTTAAGTGCAGTGGGTTTATAGGATTGTAAATGATAGCAAGAAAACAAAATATCCCCTTCCAGCTATTATTCTTTGAGTGATTGAGAATTATATTTATAGCAAAACCACAAACTACCCATCTCATGATTTGATAATACACATATGGTAATGGTAGTATTGCCAACGCAAGTAGAGCTATGGGTATATTATCAAACTTTAAGAGTTTATTTGTTACAAATGATTTAAGATTATTTTGTTGAGTCATAATGATCTTTCTTTTTTAAAACCTTCTCTAAGCCATATACTAATTCTTGTGCAATTAAATTACCACTTTTTGCCCCATCAACCATATATAGATTAGGGGCGGTTTTTGCAATTATCCAGCTACTGATAAAGAAATATGAGGCTGAGATAATGGACAAAAAGTACTCAGATTTTATAATTGCTGCAATAGCCCAAATAAATCCTATTATTCTCATAGTATTCATTACGTTGGATAAAAAATTGGATACTACTGGAAAATTAACAAAGATAGGAAAGTTCAGGAAGGCTTCTCTTTCATAACGATCAAAACTCATCCACAAATCACTATCAATCTTTCCTTTGGATATATAGTGAAGCACCACAACGTATAAAAAAACAAGATAAGCAATAATCACGTATGTTATTACTGCAAATTTAAATGATATTAGTAGTAAGAAGAGGCATATAATAGTAATTGCCAATGCAATAATATTCCCAATAAGCGTAGTCATTTCATTACTTCTTTCAATTAGTAAAACTTCTTGGGAGCAATCAGGGAGAAGGTAAACCACCAGTCTTTATCAAGACACCAGTTTGGCGATCCAGGAGTTAGTACAATCGTAACAAGACGACCATGACGCTTTTGGTCAGAAGACTTGGACATAACGCCATCTCCTGGACCATAATATGATCAGGAAATGACATCCATTTAGGCTGATGCCTGCCTCTTGTTAACAAGGGTACTAATCCTCGGAGCAACTGGTTTGCTCAATTGAAATTATTGCATGATTTAGGTGAAAAAAACAAGTTAATGTTTTATTTTGTTTATTTGTTGGCTTGGCTAGCTAAAATAACTTTATTAAAAAACGTAATGAAAATAATAGATGATTGATTCGCTTTTAACTTTATCATTTAACTTACACTCCCAGAAAGGAGTTTATGCTTTACTGTTGGGCTCTGGCATATCAAGAAGTTCTGGTATTCCAACAGGTTGGGAAGTGACTCTTGACCTTGTAAGAAAGCTAGCCCATGTTGAAGGAGAAAATTGCGAAGGAAAAGAAGTTGAATGGTATGTAAAAAAATATGGCAAAGAACCAGATTATTCTAAATTGCTACCACTAATATCTACTACCTCTGCCTCCCAACAGCATTTATTAAAAGCATATTTTGAGCCAACAGAAGAAGAACGTGAAGAAGGTAAAAAATTACCAACACTTGCACATAAGATAATAGCAAAGCTAGTTGCTAAAGGTTACATCAAAATAATCATAACTACCAATTTTGACAGGCTACTTGAATCTGCTCTTGAGGCAGAAGGAGTATCACCAGTTATAATTTCATCTCCTGATGCAGCAAAGGGAGCTCCTCCAATCTCACACTCTAAATGTACTATTTTAAAGGTTAATGGTGATTATCTTGATCATAGGATTAAAAATTCGGAAAAAGATTTATCAAAATATGATAGGCAAATAAATAGGGTTCTTGATCAGATATTTGATGAGTATGGCCTAATAATTTCAGGTTGGTCAGGTGATTACGATATTGCGTTGAGAAATGCATTAGAAAGAAGCAAATCAAGAAGGTATCCTATCTATTGGACTGGAATAACGAAACCTAGCAGAATATCACAAAAATTAATTGATCTTCATGGGGCTCATTTTGTTCAAATTACCAATGCTGACGAGTTCTTTAATAATTTGCACGAGAAGGTAGAAGCATTAGAAGAGTTCTCAAGACCTCACCCTATAAGCACTCAGGCGGCAATCATTACTCTCAAAAAATATCTGAGTGATAATAAGCATATTCAACTTAGAGACTTCCTAAGAAAAGAGGCTGAAATAGCCAAAAAAGGTATAGATAAAACGTTCCAAGATATTGCACAAATATCTCCTACCTTAGAGTCAGCGACAAAAGCTATGAAGCAAATAGAATCTAGTTGTGAAAAAATACTGTACCTATTTTCAAATGGATCGTGCTATGTGAAAAAGGATCAAACAAAAGCCTTCTTTGGAGCTTTTAGTTATGTCGTTAGTCAATCTCCCCCAACTTCTGGTCATAGTTATGTTGCGTGGAATGGTTTAAAGAATTACCCAGCTTTGTTATTAAGTTATGTTTCTGGTATTTCTGCCATTTTATCAGAAAATTACAGCTTATTAGCCACAATAACGTCCAAACCAATATATTCTAAGCATGAACAAGATAAGAATGTTCCAGTGCAATCTAGGGTATATGCTCATAGTGTTATGAGTGTTGATCATGGTAGGCAACTACTTGAAGGCATGGACAGAAGACACTCCCCTTTGAGTGATTATTTGTTTGATATTGTTAGAGAATTTGTAGAACCGTTTATAAATAATGATGATCATTATGAAAAGGCATTTGATGAATTTGAATATTTGTGGTGCTTACTACATGTTGATTCAGAACAAGAAAATAACAGCCCTCATATATGGACACCTTGGGGCTCTTTTGCATGGCGTAGACAAGAAAGGCATGGAGAATGGATACCTGATCAAATAGAAAAGATTCTTGAAAAGTCTGATAAAAATTACCCTCTTATTGTGGAAGGATTGTTTGGGGGATCGCTCAATAGGTTAAAGAAATCATATGAATATTCACAGCCAAAACTAAAAGAAATTAGCGGTAGGTTATATTAAACAGGTAATGAAAAAAGTAATGAGCAAACAGATTAGTAACTTAGAACTAGCGATACAAAAGCTGCTAAAATTTATGCAGTATGAAATTGAACAACATTACCCTAATGGTATTAAAGATATAAAATTTGATTTCACTAAGACATACGTTTCAGACGACAAAGAATCAAAGATAATAACTGCTGGTGATGATTTATCTAATCTTGTTAAGCAAGGAAATATTAGTGAGGAGTTGGCTCATAAAGCAATAAAATCTGCGATCTCAAGAGGCTTTATAGAAAGAATACCTTGTCCGTCAATTTTCTATCCTAGCATGAGAAGTAAAGAAGAGAATCCTAACGGAAACTTTTATATTAAATTAACCAAAGATGGCTATCAAGAATCTAGCTTAATAAGCCCAGAAATTAGCGATAAAATAATAAAAGAGAAAAAGGTATATACGAAGCAAGATTATAGTGAAAATATGCGAAATAATGCGCTACAAAATAAAAAGGTTCAATTAACGAAAATGATTAGGCTTAAAATTATAAAGCCTTTATTTGATAAAACTGAGGGTAAGGATGTTCAAGAAAGATCAAATAAACTATGTGGATTGCTATACGAGGTATTTGCTAAAAATGATAATAATAACCAACCTCTTAATAAAGACCAAATAAACCAAAAAATTGCCAATTTTGCCACAATTCATAAATTGAGTTTAAATAATTTGAATGAAGCCAGTGATTATTTTCAAGAAGATAAGAGCGGTACTATTTATAACTGGTGTCGTAATTTTTAATTTAGCTAGCTGAATTTATTTATTTAGCTAGCTGACAACTACATATACCAATTCTTCTCAACTAAAACTTCCAACATAATATTAATTTTATGTTGGAAAGTGTCAGATTTAACAAAATCAATCCAAAATCTATACGGTGACAAAATTTCACAAGATGAGGCAGAAATTGCCAAAGATAATCTTGTGGGGTTCTTTCAGGTATTGAAGAAGGTGGATGATAGATGCCAACAACATAAGGTCAATATTACTAATAATGTAAATAATAAAGTAATGGAATCTTATGCAAGTAACAAAAATAACAGAAGTTCATATTGAGTTCGTTAGACCAAAAGACGGTCTTATTGGATTCGCCAGCTTAATAATTGATGGCAGTTTTTATCTATCGTGTATCGCAATTCATAAGAAGCTAAATTCCTCTGGTTATCGTCTGACTTATCCCAACAAAGGAAAGTTCCCAATCTTTTTTCCTATAAACAAAAGCATAGGAAAGTTAATAGAACAGCATGTCCTTGAGCAATTGAAAGATGTAATGAATAAAAAGAAAAACCATGAATATCAATAGTGCAGAAAACATACTTTTAGATCACGGATATCCACCAATAGGTAACATTCAGCAAGATCATAAAATTCATCGTTTTGGAAAAGATAAGAAATACTGGTGCACCATCTATGATAATTGGGTTGTAGCAGGTGATTGGTCAGGTCAATTACCCGATGTTAGTGAGCCAATTAATAAAGAAGATTACAAATCTCTTACCACCCAACAAAAGGAGGAGTCTAAAAGAAGGGCTATTGAGCTGAAAAAGCTACAAATACAAGAAAGAGAGAGGCTTCAAGAAGATGTCAGCAAGAAGGCAGCGAACGATTGGGACAATTTAAGTGAGTGCGGCACTTCTGAATACCTCAAGAAGAAAGGATTAGTAGCTGTTACAGGAATTAGATTTGGCAACACATACATAGCAACATCTATAATTGATAATAGTGAAAAAATTCACTCTCTGCAATTTATCTACGATGATGGCAAGAAGCACTTTATAAAAAATGGAAAAATAAAAGGATGTTATTCAAAGTTTGGGAATGAGGAATCAAATCAGATATACATTTGTGAAGGTGTGGCAACTGGTTTGTCAATTCTTCAATCTAGTCCTGATTCTCTAGTGATAGTTGCTTATTTTTGCCATAATTTAAAAGAAGCAGCTAGAAGCATCATCAGCAAATACTCAAATCGCAACATAATTATTGCTGGAGATAATGATGTTTGTAAGGAAATTAATGTTGGTAAGAACACAGCCGAGAACGTAGCAAAAGAGCTAAATCTACAATTTGTTCTACCGTCATTTAAAGATGTGTCAAACAGCCCTAGCGATTTTGATGATTTAAGACAATTAGAAGGATTAAATGAAGTTATAAGACAGTTGAAATGTAGTACTCAATCCACGACGTCTAAAAAGAAAAATTCCAATAATACAACATCAGAGATCAGAACTATTTCTATTAAGGAATTTCTACAAATGAAATTACCAGAAAGAGAATATGTCATTGAACCATTCTTCCCTAAGCAAGGGCTAATGATGATTTATGCAGAAAGAGGCGTTGGTAAGACTTTCTTTGCATTATTGTTGGCTTGTAAAATGGCTAGCGGCAGTAATTTATTTAATGAACGATGGAGGATAAACAAGCAATTTAAGGTGCTTTATATTGATGGCGAAATGCCAGCCAATACCATGCAAGAAAGATTAGCTAGTATATTAGCAAATACATCCGAAGAAGAAGATAATAATAATTTATCAATAATAACACCCGACCTTCAAGAATATGGATTGTTACCTGATCTTGCTTCGTCAGAAGGTCAGAAACAATTAGAGAAAGATGTTAATGCTAGTAATGTTATTGTGGTTGATAATTTATCCACCCTTTGCAGAAGCGGGAAGGAAAATGAATCTGATAGCTGGAATCCAATTGCTCAATGGGCTTTAAAGCTGAGAACTCAGGGTAAATCCATAATATTTGTTCACCACGCTGGTAAAAATAATAAACAAAGGGGTACGTCTAAAAAAGAAGATATTCTTGATACAGTTATAAATTTAAAAAGACCCAATGACTATAACGCAGAACAAGGAGCAAGATTTGAAATTCATTTTGAGAAATCACGAGGATTTGCTGGTGAAGAGGCTAAGCCATTTGAAGTTAATCTTGAATTAATTGAAGGACAGGCAAATTGGGAGATAACAGAGATTGAAGATTTAAAGCTAAAACAGGTGAAAGAGCTAGATGAATTAAAATTATCTCAAAGGGAGATAGCTCAAGAAATGGGTATTAGCGCTTCAACAGTTAATCGTCTTTTAAAGAAAGCTAAGGAGGTAGCGGTATGACAAAAGGTAATAATTTATCATCGTTTCATTGTTTCAGCTCCTTAAAGGATGAAACGGTGAAACAAGGCAAAAATTTAAGAAACAATGCAAGAAACATCTATGAAACAAAAAACCTTAAAGACCTGTCTTTGCTAATCCTAACAAGAAACAAAACAGGAAACAATCATGAAACAGAAGGACAAAATAATGTTTCATCAAAAGTTATCATTACGAAACAAGCAGAGCCCTACTTAGAATTACAGGATTGGCAATACCTCTTTGATGAAAGAGCAGGAATATACCAATTTGATGCTGGTTTAACAAAAGAAGAGGCTGAGATTAAGGCCACACAAGACATTCAATCAGAGTACGCACAATCAAATAATTTAAAGCTCAATGATCCTCAAATTACTAACTTTATTAACTCATTATCGGTAGA
>Ga0066825_10000721_pt1 | contig 10487 bp, 4 predicted proteins | sample ETNtaG_6_FD_65608 | JGI IMG/M metagenome (GOLD analysis project Ga0066825, IMG submission 65608) | Marine microbial and viral communities from oxygen minimum zone, Eastern Pacific Ocean - ETNP201306SV45 | ecosystem: Environmental > Aquatic > Marine > Oceanic | place: Pacific Ocean: Eastern...
TACACCAAAATAAGTTATATTAATTTATCTATACACTCAATAATCATCTACGAAAGTTGATGAATAGCAGTAAAGATAGATAAATAGGCGATATTATAAGGCTTACAAACAATAAATTTGGTTATTTCTATATATAGGTAATATTATTGAAATAAATTATGACCCAATTATTAAACAACGATAATAACGAGATTTTAACCTCTATTTTAGCTCATCACGCACACACTACTCCTGACAAAACTGCATATATTTTTTTAGAAAAAGGCAAAGAAAAATCCAGGATCTCTTATAAAGAGTTATATGAGTCTGCCACTAGAATTGCTGGCCATTTACAAAAATCAAACCTGAAGGGAGAAAGAGTTCTATTAATTTACCCTTCATCTATAGAATTTGTTAGCGCCTTTATGGGCTGCTTATATGCAGGCGTCATTGCAGTTCCCACATATTTACCAGAAAATGATAGAATTATCACAAGAATTAAAACGATAATTAAAGATTGTAAGCCAAAGGTCATTTTATCTAATAATGATTCTATCGATTTTACCTATGAAGATGAAAACCCTGATATTACATTTATTAATACCAGCAATATCGAAAATGAAAATATATATCAAAATATAGATATTTCTCCATCAGATATTGCCTTTTTACAATATACCTCCGGTAGTACATCTAGCCCTAAAGGAGCAATGGTAACTCAGAAGAATATTACATATAATCTGAGCTTGATGGAAAAAAATTATGGATTAAACATTCATACCACTACAGTTTCATGGTTACCAATTCATCACGATATGGGGCTGATTGTAGGTTTATTGGAATCTATGTATCTAGGCGGGAAAACAGTTTTAATGTCTACTAACGATTTTATGAAAGCTCCTTTATTATGGTTAAAGGCGATTTCAAAATATAGAGGCACATTTACTGCAGCTCCCAATTTTGCATATGATTTATGCAATATGAAAAAAATTAGTCCGGAAATAGAAAAAACTCTAGATCTATCATCTTGGCAGGTTTCAATTAATGGAGCGGAGCCTATTAAATCAAAAAGTTTGGAAAAATTTACCAGAAAATTTAAAAATTTAGGCTTTCAAAAAGAAATTCATGCACCATCTTACGGTATGGCCGAAACAACTGTATTTATTTCAGCATCTAAACATAATCAAAAACCTATCATTAGATCATTTAATAAAGAACTACTTGAGCTTTCTGGTAAAGCTGAAATTGCTGCTGCGTCAGAAGATAAAAAAAGGCTAGTTAGCTGCGGGCAAGGGGAAATGATGGAAAAACTATTTATTGTTAATCCTGAGAGCCATGTTAGATGCGCTGATGGTACGGTCGGAGAAATATGGGTAAAAGACCCAAGCGTTGCAGCAGGATATTGGCATAAGGAGGAAATCACTAAAGAAATATTCCATGCTTATGAAAAAACAACAGGTGAAGGACCATTTTTAAGAACTGGCGATTTAGGTTTCATATATAAAAATGAATTATATATAGCAGGAAGACATAAGGATTTAATAATTATTAGAGGGCAAAATATCTATCCTCAAGATATCGAATTAATTACTGAAGAAGCGCATCCTTCACTTAGGAAGAATTGTGCAGCATGTTTTTCTATAGAAAAAGATGGAGAAGAACAGCTTGTAATAGCCCAAGAAATTAGAGGTGAACAAAATACTCAGGAGATTTTTTATAAAATCATGGAAAGAGTAAGTAATGAATATTCATTAATTCCATATGATATTGTATTTATAAAAAGAGGCACAATCAGTAAAACTACTAGCGGAAAAATTCAAAGACAATTATCTAAAAAATTATATTTAGAAAAGAAATTAGAAATCATTAGTAGCTTAAGACAAACAATAGGGCAAACAAAAGGCTCTAAACTGACTCTTACTGCAAAAGATTTTGTTCCCTTAAAAACAAATATTGAGCAAGCCCTAGCAAAAATATGGATAGATACACTGCATTTAGATAAACATCACCCGATTAGTAGCAATGATAATTTCTTTTATTTAGGAGGAAATTCTATTTTGGCAGCTAATGTGATAGCACAAATTCAGCTAAAATTGAAAAAAGAAATTTCTTTTAAAGATTTTTTTAAGAACCCAACCATTCATAATCTAGCGCACCTAATATCAATTAGTAAAACAACACATAACCCGCCTTTACTTGTACAAGAAAAACCTAAAAATATTCCGTTATCTTTGCCGCAAGAAAGATTATGGTTTATTGACCAATTTGAAAAAAATCCTAATTATAATATTCCTATCAAAATCACCTTAAAGGGGACTCTTGATCAAGATATTTTATTTAAATCTTTAAAAAGAATAGTTAAGCGCCATGAATCACTTAGGTCTTCGATAGAAAATCTGGACGGGCTAGGAATACAAAAAATTCATAAAAATGTAAAATTCCCTATAGAGAAAATAGATCTAACATCTGATAATTTGCAAAAATTATCAACTAAGATATCTGGGCTCAAAAATATACAACCTTTGGAGGAGGCTAATTGGTTAAAAAACAACAAAGAAAAAATCGCTAACCAAATTATTAGCTCCGATGCTAATATACCATTTGATTTAAAATCTCCCCCTTTATTTCGAGCGAAATTGATCAGATTGGCAGAAGATGAAAATATATTATATTTAAATATTCATCATATTATTTCTGATGGATGGTCTGTCTATGTGTTTAGCAAAGAATTAACTAGCCTATATAATTCATATATAGAAGGCAAAACAGCCTATCTTCCTAGATTGCCAGTACAATATAGCGATTATAGCATTTGGCAAAGAAAATCTGTTAATAGAGAAATTATTGCAGGGCAGCTAGAATATTGGGAAAATGCATTAAAAGACGCAAATCATATATTAAATTTTCCAACAGATAACCCAAGACCTAAAATTCAAACCAATAATTCTGACCAGTTAAAAATCTCGATAAAAAAAGAATTAATAGAGGGGTTATCGAATATTGCTAAAAAAGAAAATGTAAGCTTATTTATGATTTTCTTATCTGGGTTATATATTTTACTTAGGAGATATTCCAATCAAAATGACATTTCGATCGGAATTCCGATTGCTGGTAGACAGCAAAAAAATACGGAAAATTTGATTGGTTTTTTTGTAAATACTATAATCATGAGAATTAATGGTAATGACAATTGCACCATTAAAGAGCTTATTGAACAAGCTAAAACCACAGCACTTAACGGATATGAAAATCAAGATGCCCCATTTGAGCAGGTAGTAAATAAAGTAGCTCCAGAAAGAGATTTGAGTAGATCTCCATTATTTCAGATATTATTTGCATATCAAAATATCAAAAATCCTGAATTAAAATTAAAAGATCTCTCATCAGAATTAGAGCAAATTAATTCTGGAAATACAGAATTTGATATTTCATTTATCCTAAATATTTTTGAAGAATCAGATCAGGATGTAGATCTTATTTTAGAATATAATTCTGATTTATTTGAGCCCGAAACAATAGATAGAATTTCTAAGCATTTTGTAAATATATTGAATTCTTTTAATTCTAACCTTGGGACTGAAATAGATAAAATTGATTTTCTTGAAAAAGAAGAAAAACAAAAAATCTTAGTTGACTGGAATGATACTAAAGCTGAATATCCAAAGGATAAATGTATTCATGAATTATTTTCTGAACAAGCAAAAAGAACTCCAGATAAAACAGCTGTAATATATGAAGGCAACTCTCTTACTTATCAAGAGTTGGATAGAGAGTCTGATAAAGTAGCGGCATATTTACAATCAATTGGAGCAAAGCCGGACCAGCTGATTGCTATATGTATTGATAGATCTTTAGAAATGGTTGTAGGTATATTGGGGATTCTAAAATCTGGAGCCGCCTATCTTCCTATTGACGCCGAGTATCCAGAAGACAGAATAAAATATATCATTAATGATAGTAAAGCTAATATTATAGTTACTCAGAACCACGCATTGACACTTATGAATGAAATTTGTGGTGAAAAAATAATAGTTAATATTACAAAAATCCTTCACACAGAAAATAGCGAGTATGTGAATAGCATGAATAATATAAATGCTAATAACCTAGCATATACAATATATACTTCTGGATCTACGGGAACTCCTAAAGGGGTTACATTAACACACCGAACAATCACTAACCTTATAACTTGGCAATTATCAACACAACAATTCCAAGAAGACCTGAACGTTATTAATTTTACATCTATTAATTTTGATGTGTCATTGCAGGAAATATTCTTTACACTATGTTCCGGTAAACAGCTTTATATACCAACTTTAGAAACAAAAAAGGATTTTAATTTACTAGTAGATTTCATTTGTAAGAATAACATCAATACAATCTTTTTGCCCTATGTATCTTTACACCATCTAATCAATTACCTATTGTTAGAACGAGAAAAAGAATTACCAATAAAATACATTATTACTGCTGGTGAACAATTAATCATTAATGATACAATAAAACGGTTTTTTATATCCAATCCTAATATTAAATTATACAATCATTACGGACCTTCCGAATCTCACGTAGCTACCTCTTACCTCCTGGCAAAAGAAGCTGTTTCATGGGATATAGTGCCTTCTATAGGAACCCCTATTGGAAACATGGAAGTTTATATATTAGACAAACATTTAAAGCCCGTTCCTATAGGAGTAATCGGAGAAATTTATATTTCTGGTGAGGGGTTAGCCAGGGAGTATCTAAACAAGCCAAAGTTAACCAATCAAAAATTTATAAACAATCCATTTATACCTGGTACAAAAATGTACAAAACAGGTGACCTTGCAAAATACTCCGCAAACAGCAATATATTATTCTCAGGGAGAATAGATCACCAAGTAAAAATTCGAGGTTTTAGAATTGAAATAGGAGAAATAGAATCAGTTATAAATACATATAAAACAATTACTGATAATATTGTCATAGTTAAATCATCAGATAACAATGATAAACAACTTCTTTGTTTTTATACTGCCCTACACGGAAATATAGAAATAGAACATTTAAAAAAACATTTGAGAAGCAAGCTACCTGATTATATGATTCCTTTATCATTTGTCCTATTGGATAAAATTCCTTTAACACCCAATGGAAAGGTAGACAGGAAACTACTTGAAAGGAAGGATATAGAGTTAACGAACAGTGACAAACACGAAGCCCCAAGAACTAATATAGAGAAGAAGCTTCTTGATATATGGAAAGCCGTGCTAAACATAAAAAATATAGGAATAAACGATAACTATTTTTCTTTAGGAGGAGATTCTATCAAGTCAATTCAAATAATATATAAAGCCCGAGAAATAAACTTAAATTTTTCCATAAAAGATATTTTTCAGTACCAAACCATCAAAGAGCTCGCTGCATCTAATAAAAAGCCTGGATTAGTAAAACATTGTAACCTTGGTAGCATAGAAGGCAAATTACCTCTAACACCTATACAAGAGTGGTTCTTTAGTAGACAACAAACCAAACTATCCCACTGGAACCAGTCTATTTCATTGGGTATTAGAAAGGAATTTTCTGTTAAGGATTTAAAGAATGCAGTTGCGCAGTTAATTGATCATCATGATAATTTCAGGTTAAGATATAAAAATGATAATGGTCTGTGGAAACAATTTTATGATTCCCAAAGTAATGATCTTCCCATTACTTTATTTGACCTGACTGATGTAAATAATAAAGAGGAGTTCATTAACGAAAAATCTGCATTGCTAGAGCAAAGTCTCGATATCGAGTCTGGTCCCGTGGTACGTTTTGGATATTTTCATAGTAAGACAAAAAATCATTTATATATTGCTGTTCATCACCTGGTAATAGACGGAGTATCATGGAGAATTATTTTGGAAGATTTAAGTAACTTACTTAAAAGCCCTTCTAAAAAAGTTAACTTACCTGAGAAAACAGCCTCATATAAATTGTGGTCCGAGAAATTAGGTGACTATGCAAATAGCAAGATTCTAGCAAAAGAAAAAACATATTGGAATAAGCAATATGAGATATCTAAGTCCATTACACCTCTAATTAGTAATTATGAGGTTTTCAAAGTCAAAGATACGGACGAAATTAAAATCTCTTTATCTGAAGTAGATACAAAGAATTTGCTGCTTAAATCCAATAACAAATTTAAAACAGAAATTAATGATTTGTTACTTACTGGCTTCTTTATGGCATATCATAAGTGGAGTAACAACGATAAGATGCAAATTGATTTAGAAGGACATGGAAGAGAAGATATTCATGAGGAAATAGATATTTCAAGAACTGTGGGTTGGTTCACTAGTGTTTTTCCTGTGATCTTGTCAGCACCAGATACAGATAATATGGGAGAGAAAATAAAACATACTAAACAAATTCTAAGATCCGTACCTAATAAGGGAATGGGATTTGGTGTCTTGAAATATTTAGGTAATAATTCCGAATTAAAATCTTTCCCAAATTCTCAAATTGCCTTTAACTATCTCGGAGAATTTAACGTTGCATCTAACGATATATTAGAATTATCTGATCAATTTATGTATGCATCATATGCAGAAGAAGCTGAATGTAATAATCAAATTGCAGTAAATGGTCTAGTTAAAGATAATGAGTTATTTTTTCTATTTACTTATAATAGCAAATTATTTAGCACAAAGGCTGTATATAGCTTTGCTAAGATGTTTAAAGAATCTCTAGAAAAGATTATACAATATTGTTCTAGCACTGATGAAAAACCTTCATATCAACATATTATTCCTACCTCCTTGCTAGCTATGAAGCCGGAGAAACAAGATAATTTGATTGTGTTTAATAAAGAAAAATCCGATTCGTCATTTTTTGCATTTCCAGGGATTCTTGGAATTCCTAGCTATTATCAGAATTTTTTCCAATCTTTGGACATTAATTGTAATTGTTATGGGATCAATAATTATAATATTTTAGAAAATACAAATGATTATAAAGATATTAATGATTTATCAGGAAAAATTGCAGATGTTATAATTGATACTAAACCCAATTCAGAATGTTATCATTTATTGGGACATTCTTTTGGTAGTATTGTAGCTTACGAAACTGCATCCCAGCTGGAAGGAAGAGGTAAAAAAACTTCTTTAATCATATGTGACCAAGAAGCCGGGTGGCAGGCTAATGATTTTTCATCTATTACCGAGAAATCATTATTTAATTCCTTATTTTTTAATATCGCAACTTTATTACAAATAGATAATATCACTAATGATTTTGCATTTATGGGCATGTGGAATAGACTAACTTCTAAAGAAGAAGTAATTGAAATGTTGCATAAATTATTGATATGGAATAATGCTAATGTTTATCTTGATGATGTAAAAAAATTAGTAGATGCGATACAAAAAAATTATCAGTTGTCTTATAATTTTGATCAGGGTAAATCTGTACGTGAAATTACTTTGTTGAAGGCGCTAGATAATAAAATGCATGACGGTTTATTTGTGAACAGAACCCTTGGATGGGAAAAACACTCTAAACAGGAGGTGCAGCATTTCAATACTCCTGGAAACCATTTTACTATGTTCCATAAACCCCATATTTATGAACTTACTCAAAGATTATATAAATTACTTGATAACACATTATTTGGTAAAGATATAAATGATTCAATCAATATTGCGTGACTATAAAAAAGAGCTTGATAGTAAAATTATTTCCTCTTTAAAGAATAAGATTTTTTATTATAAGCTTGATACGAAAATTGTAACAGATGATCATTTTGATCAATTAACCAAAGTAGAGCAAGAAAAGGCAAATAGTTATCTCGATGATTATCACAAAAAATCATATATTCTACGCCATATTATATTAAAGGAAATTCTAGCTCCGTATGAAGGAGAATTTGAGTATGACGAGTTAGGAAGACCAAGACTGAAAGACATTGATGTGTTTTTCTCAATATCACATAGTAATGATTATTTCATAGCAGCTATATCTCCAAATATGATTGGTATTGATATAGAAAGAATTAGAAAAATAGAAATTTATCAAAATATGCTTGATCTATTTCTAACAGATGAGGAGTTAGAACTAATCAATAAATATCCAGAACGTGATAGGTTAGAATTACTATATCTTTTTTGGACTGCTAAAGAAGCTTTTGTTAAGGCGATTGGTCACGGTATGAAATTTAATCTTAAGAAAATAGAATTTGGAATTGTGGCCCCAAATCATGAATTAATTGTAGATAAAACTATGAGTCCTAATGGCAGGATTAATAAAAAATTATTTGTAAAAAGAGTCAAGTTCAAAGGGTTAAAAGCCAGCAAAATCAACTTAGAACAAGTGATTCAAGATAAAAACGCTATCAGCACCATTCAAATTAAAGCAAAATAGAGGTGAATATGAAATTATATAGATTTAACAACAGTGTCTAGTAGAGAGGGGGCACAGTAATGACGAAGAGGTGCCCACACACACCATTCCAGGACCCCACCACACACCATCCCGGGACCCACACCACACAGCATCCCCGGACCACACCACAAGTCATCCCGGACGAAGATCCGGGATCTATTACAAATTCACACAAGATCCCTGATATTTTCCAATAAGGGCGGTGCTAAAGAGGAAAATAATAATTACTACAACTCTTGCTTGCCAAAGGAAAAGAATATCTTTATAAGTTCCCCTTGGTAAGGGATGGGCAGAAAGGTTATATTAACCGGTCAGATCCGAAAGGAAGCAGCCGAAATATTCTGATCTGGGTCATCTCTTATCATTCGATTGTTACGCATGCCGATAGCCTACTTGCAGGTAACAGATTTTAGGTGCTATTAACTAAAGATTTACAAAAAAACAAATTGAGCATAGAAAATACTGAATATAAGGTATTTGCAAGAAAGTACCGACCTAGAAAATTCGCTGATTTAATTGGCCAAGAGTATCTTGTTCAAACTTTGCAGAACGCAATTTCCAATAACAAAATAGCTCACTCATTTTTACTTACAGGAATAAGAGGGGTTGGAAAAACTACAACAGCCAGAATTATTGCAGCAAGCCTAAATTGTAAAGGAGAAAATGAAAATTTTGATAAGCCTCAAACCGAGCCATGTTTAGTCTGTAGTAGCTGTAAATCTATTTTAGCAGATAACCACCCCGATGTAATAGAAATTGATGCTGCAAGTAAAACAGGAGTGGATGACATTCGAGAAATAATAGTAAATACCAGCTATACCCCAACTACTGGAAATTACAAAGTATATATCATTGACGAAGTTCATATGTTATCAAATAATGCTTTTAACGCATTACTAAAAACTCTCGAAGAACCCCCAAGCCATACAAAATTTATTTTTGCTACAACTGAAATTAGGAAAATCCCTTTGACTATTTTATCAAGATGTCAAAAATTTGATTTAAAAAGAGTTACTAACACGCAGCTTACCCAATTATTAAAAAAGATTTGCGATAAGGAAAATATCAAATTTGATGATGAAGCTCTCGAAGTTATTTGCAACCATGCCGGAGGATCAGTTAGAGATGCCTTGTCTCTTCTTGATCAAATGAGGTTAGTAACAAATGATGAATTATCCCAGGATGTGATAAGAAATACACTTGGATATTCTGACCTAGAAAATAGTTTAGAACTATTTGAAAATTTAATAAAAGGCCAAACAGATAAAGTCATTTCAGTATATAATAACATCTATCAATCAGGAGCGGAAGTTAGGAATATATTAAATGATTTATTAGAAATTACTTATTTAGTATCAAAAGCTATTATTTTAAAAAATGACTTTTCTGAAGTAAAAGTTAGTTCCCAAATTGAGGAGAAAATAAAATCTTTTTCAGACAAATTATCAGTAGCGCAAGTTTCGAGAATTTGGCAAATGCTGCTAAAAGCGCTACAAGAAGTGTCTTTATCTCCGAATCAAAGACAAGCATTAGAAATGATTCTAATCAGAATCACATATCTTGCTCCTAATTATAATTTAGAGAAAATAGTCACTAAATTACAAGATGAAGTAAAAAAAAAAGCATCATAGCTGAAAATCAAGATGTAGTTGAACCTAAAATTGATGAAATAACTACAGAGAATAAAAAGCCCCCTGAAACATTCGATATATTAGTTCAGACATTTAAGGAAACAGAACCTCTAATTTATAACATCCTAAGAAATAATATTGCGTTAGACAGTTATCAGCCAAACCAGGTTAGCTTAATTGAGAAAATCAAACTGCCTAACAATTTTATCAACCTCCTTACCGAAAAATTACAAGAAATCTACGAATCTCACTGGGTTATAAGGGTGGTGTCTGATGGTAATATGAATGTAGATTCTATAGAAGAGGTAGAAGATAAAAATAATCAGAAAAAAATTAAGCAATTTTCAATCAGTGAAGAGTTTAAACAAATAAAAGAATTATTTCCTGATATGAAAATCATAAAAATCGAAAAACCTAATTAATAGATCCCGGATCTTCGTCCGGGATGACTGCGGTGGGCGAAGG
>Ga0066825_10000724_pt1 | contig 10452 bp, 6 predicted proteins | sample ETNtaG_6_FD_65608 | JGI IMG/M metagenome (GOLD analysis project Ga0066825, IMG submission 65608) | Marine microbial and viral communities from oxygen minimum zone, Eastern Pacific Ocean - ETNP201306SV45 | ecosystem: Environmental > Aquatic > Marine > Oceanic | place: Pacific Ocean: Eastern...
ACGTTGGCTTCCAATCGGTCAACAATGCTTGCCAGCGAGTCGTAGAAGGATGCGCCAGTACGGTCAAGTTTGTTGATGAAACACATGCGGGGAACGCCGTATTTGTCGGCCTGTCGCCACACGGTTTCGGTTTGAGGCTCTACTCCCGCTACTCCGTCAAACACTGCCACGGCACCATCAAGCACTCGAAGTGACCGCTCGACTTCAACTGTGAAGTCCACGTGACCCGGAGTGTCAATGATGTTGATTACATGGTCGTTCCACATACAGGTCGTGGCGGCCGAAGTAATCGTTATGCCGCGTTCTTGTTCTTGCTCCATCCAGTCCATGGTTGCTGCACCGTCGTGGACTTCACCTATTTTGTAGTTCACTCCGGTGTAATAGAGGATGCGCTCCGTCGTAGTTGTCTTGCCAGCATCGATGTGCGCCATGATGCCAATGTTTCGAACGCGTTCAAGGGGATGATTGCGTGGCATGAGATATCTGCCTCGGTCTTCTAGGGGTCAGGGTTCTTACGGGGAAATTGCTATGCGCTCCTAGGAGCACTTCCTACAACCAGTGTGCCGGTTTATAAGGTCTTTAGGGTGACAGACGGTTCTTTTGTTACCACCTGTAATGGGCAAAAGCCTTGTTAGCTTCTGCCATCCGATGCGTATCTTCGCGGCGTTTGGTTGCGGAACCTGTGCCGTTGGATGCATCAAGGACTTCGTTTGCTAGTCGTTCAGCCATAGTGCGCTCCCGTCGCTCACGGGAATAGTCAACGATCCAACGAATTGCGAGGGTGTTAGCGCGTCGCGGTCGAACTTCGACTGGTACTTGGTATGTGGCACCGCCAACACGTCGGCTCTTCACTTCCAACTGTGGTTTTGTGTTATCCACAGCACGCTTCAGGACATCTAATGGCTCGCCGCCAGTCTTTTCTGAGACCATGTCAAGAGCGTCATACACAATGCGTTCTGCTGTTGCTCGTTTACCACGTTGAAGGACTTTATTAATCACTTGGGTGACAAGAGTCGAGTCGTAAACCGGATCGGCTGCGAGCTCGCGTCTGGGGGCAGCGCCGCGACGAGGCATTTCAGCTCTCCTTCTTTGCGCCGTATCGGGAACGGGCTTGTCGGCGGGCGGAAACTCCGGAAGCATCTAGTGATCCGCGAACAACTTTGTAACGAACACCAGGAAGATCTTTTACACGGCCACCGCGAACAAGGACGATGCTGTGTTCTTGGAGGTTGTGGCCTTCGCCAGGAATATATGCAGTTACTTCGATACCGCTGGTCAATCGGACACGCGCGACTTTTCTCAGGGCTGAATTCGGTTTCTTTGGTGTATGCGTATAGACACGAGTACATACCCCGCGACGTTGTGGGGAACCCTTCAATGCGGGGGTTTTAGCCTTGGTCGGTTTGGATTTTCGGCCCTTGCGGACCAGTTGCTGGATTGTAGGCACCAAATTCCTCTGATTGGGCAACATGTGTTACGGGTTGCGGTAGGTCTACTCGACTCGAAATACTGTCCGGGTCGGAACAAGACCGAGTGATAATGCTACGAGTCGCGTAACGGAGAGGCAACCTCGAAGTGCGCTACCGAAACATATTTATCTGGGATTTTGGTTAACCCCGATCAAATTCAATCGGCCCTATCGCCTGGTAAACCTTCTAACTACGGCATTCATGACCCTATCGAGTTCCAATCTTGCAGTAGTTGCTGCAACTACTATCACTGACGTGAGGGGCAGTAGTCCCCAGGTTTGATCGTCGGATCGCATCAAAGACCCTGTCATTGGGCCCCAGCGAGCAGTTTCAAATGTTGAGAGTGCCGCCGCTCGTAGTCCATTAAGGAACGTGATGTTTCCAATGATCGGCTCAGCAACACGAATAAACATCAACGCCCCGTTTGGCTCTCCGTGAATCGTGAGGCCCACAGCAGCAATATCTCTAACGGAGGCTGCTATTTCGGCATCATCGAAGATCATTCGCTCTAACTGATTCTCTGCACTGGGTGAGAGATCTCTGGGCGTAATTCCGGGAGGCCAAGGCATGGTCTTTAGAAGCTCAGCGGATCCTATTGACTTACCAGCATCTACTGAGATGGTTGTTGAGGTGGACAGCCCTGAGTCGGCTATTGATTTACTGCAACTGGACACGCCAAGGGCAAGCACCAAACAGGTGCTTGCCATGGCATGTCTCATGTGAGCCTTAATTAGCCTGCGTCACCAAGCTGAACAACTTCGCCGCCTTCTTCACTTCCGATAGTGGCGAGCCATTCGGCTGGGTCAAGGTCTTCGTCTGATGAGAAGAACTCCATCGGTTCGTAGTCAGGCGCAGTTGTGTCGATATTTCGATATTGACCTTGACCTGTCCCTGCCGGGATCAGTTTTCCGATGATGATGTTCTCTTTAAGACCTTTCAAGTCATCTTGTCTTGATTCGATCGCCGCTTCTGTCAGAACTCTCGTCGTTTCTTGGAACGAGGCTGCAGACAGCCATGAATCCGTAGCAAGTGATGCCTTGGTAATTCCCATGATTACTGGGCGAGCTTCAGCTGGACGTTGACCTTCTTGGACAAGACCGCGGTTGACTTCAGCATAAACGCGTTGGTCAACCTGTTCTCCTGGGAGGAATACCGATTCGCCGGGCTCACCTACCAAGACTCGTCGGGTCATTTGTCGAATAATAAGTTCGATGTGCTTATCGTGGATTGAAACGCCTTGTTCTCGATATACCTTTTGAACTTCTTCCACTAAGTATTGCTGGGTTTCGCGAACACCCCGAATTTCTAATAACTCTTTCGGGTCACGAGGTCCATCTACTAACGGATCTCCAGCTTTAATTTCTTGACCATCGACCACTGAGAGACGTGCGATAGTCGCAACGGTGTGAGTTTCTTCTTCTCCATCGTCGCCAACGACTACGATCTCTCGTCCTCGGCCGTCATCGTCACCAATTCTGACAACCCCAGTTCGTGTCGCCAATGTGGCTTTACCTTTTGGTGTTCGTGCTTCGAAAAGTTCGACCACGCGAGGAAGACCACCTGCAATATCGCTTCCGGCAACGCCTCCGGTGTGGAAGGTTCTCATAGTTAGCTGAGTTCCTGGCTCACCAATTGATTGCGCAGCAATAACACCGACTGCTTCGCCTAGTTCGATCATTTGTCGGGTTGCTAGGGAACCGCCGTATGCTTTCGCCGAAACACCAAACTCTGAGTTATCAGTCAACGGAGAGAGCACTTGCACCCGGGTTACTTTGGGGTCGTCTCGCAAGATCACCATTTCTTCGTCGCCGATGAGGGTTCCGGCTTCCATAACTCCATCGGTAAGTTCAACATCTTGGGCTAAACACCGACTGAAGAGTCGTGTCTCTAAATAGGTTCGCTTCTCAGCGGTGTCAGGTCCTATGTCTTCGAGCCAGAGACCTAACACCGGTCCGGATCGTTCAAATGGATCTTCATCGTTGATGATGAGTTCTTGGGCAACGTCCACTAGGCGGCGAGTCAGATATCCCGAGTCTGCGGTCCGCAACGCGGTATCGACAAGGCCCTTTCTGGCTCCAGGAGTCGAAATGAAGTACTCCAACATGGCAAGGCCTTCACGATAAGAGGACTTAATCGGGCGGGGGATGATGTCGCCACGTGGGTTAGCCACGAGTCCGCGAATTGCAGCAATTTGGCGCACCTGCATCATGTTTCCACGAGCCCCGGAACCAACCATCATGTCGATTGGGTTGAACACAACTGATTTCAGTTCGCGTTCGAGTGATGCTCGGACTTCCTCTGTGGCTGATGTCCAGATTTCTACTTCTTTTTGTCGACGTTCACCGTCTGTGATGATGCCGCGTCGGAACTGGTTTTCTACGCGCTCCGCTTCACCTTCATAGCGTTCAAGGATCTCTGCCTTGTCTGGCGGCACGCGAACATCGTCAATAGAGATCGTCAATCCTGATTTTGTCGCGTATTTGTAGGAGAGATCTTTTATGCGATCCAGAGATGCAGCGACTTCGTTGGTAGGCCAGCCGTCAGACAGTTCTCCGACAATGTCTCCCATGTCGCTCTTCTTGACTGCCCTATTCACATAGGGGAATCCTTCAGGCAAGGCATCGTTGAACAAAACTCGACCGGCTGTAGTTGTCTGATGACCGCCTTCTTCCAAAGCGAGGGCGTCAGTCCGCCAAATTATTGGTTGGTGCAGTTCAACTCGGCCCAGTGTGACAGCGCGTTCAATTTCGTGGAAGTGTTTGAATACTGGTTGTTCTTCCGCATCAGCTTCTCCCCGCAGTTCGGTGAGGTAGTAGCCGCCAATAATCATGTCTTGGCTGGGCACAGTCATAGGTCGACCATCAGCAGGCGACAGAATATTGTTTGCCGAAAGCATCAAGACTCTGGCCTCTGCTTGTGCTTCCGAGGACAATGGCAGGTGAACTGCCATCTGGTCACCATCAAAGTCAGCGTTGAATGCTGCACACACCAGCGGGTGGATTTGGATTGCTTTACCTTCAACTAACACTGGTTCGAAAGCTTGGATACCTAAACGGTGAAGGGTTGGGGCTCGGTTGAGCAGAACTGGGTGCTCTTTTATAACCTCTTCGAGAACGTCCCAAACTTCTGATCTGCGGCGTTCAACCATTCGTTTCGCAGACTTGATGTTCGGGGCGAGATCCAAGTCATCCAGTCGTTTCATCACGAAAGGCTTGAACAACTCCAATGCCATCAACTTCGGGAGTCCGCATTGATGCAGTTTGAGAGTTGGCCCAACAACAATTACTGAGCGTCCTGAGTAGTCAACTCGCTTACCTAATAAGTTCTGTCGGAACCGTCCTTGTTTCCCTTTAAGCATGTCCGAGAGCGACTTCAAGGGGCGATTACCAGGGCCTGTAACCGGTCGCCCACGACGACCGTTATCAAACAACGCGTCAACCGCTTCTTGCAGCATTCGTTTCTCGTTGTTGACAATGATTTCTGGGGCTCCGAGATCGAGCAGCCTTTTTAGACGGTTATTTCGATTGATAACGCGTCGGTACAAGTCATTGAGGTCCGACGTGGCGAAACGACCACCATCCAGTTGCACCATTGGTCGAAGATCAGGGGGAATCACCGGAACGGCATCAAGAATCATTGCTCGGGGGTCGTTGATGCGTTTTTCGTTTGGGTTTCTCCGATTGAACGCACTCAAAATCTTGAGTCGTTTAATCGCTTTTTGCTTTCTTTGGGCAGATAAGGGGCGTCGGCCGTCAGCAGCCTCTATCGCTTCACGTAAAAGAATTTCCTCGTCGTCGAAGTCAATTCGCTCCATAAGTTGGGCGATAGCTTCGGCTCCCATACCACCTTCGAAATAGTCGCCGTAACGGTCCTCTAGTTCACGCCATAAGAGTTCATCTTCGATAATTTTACGTCCGTGTAAATCACGAAATTCATCAAAGGCACGCTCAACTGTTTCCAGTTCGGTATCACACTCTGTTTTAAGGGCTTCTATGTCCCGGTCGGCGTCTCGACGTCGGGCTTTGAGGTCTTTTTCTTTCAGGCCTTCGGCTTCGAGTTGAGTAATTTCTTCCTCAAGTTCCTTGAGGCGTTCTGCAATTTCGTCGTCGAATTCTTCGCGGATCACGTCAAGCTCTTCGCGCATTTCTAACTCAAGGCGCGGCAGGTCTTCGTGGCGCTTGTCGTCATCAACCCATGTAACGAGGTTCGCTGCGAAGTAAATAACCCGTTCGAGCTGTTTGGCCTTGAGTTCTTCACGAATTTCGAGGCCAGTTAGCAAATATGCAAGCCAGCTTCTGGTACCACGCAGATACCAAATATGTACAACTGGTGCAGCGAGCTCAATATGGCCCATGCGCTCTCTACGCACTTTTTGGCGTGTTACTTCTACACCGCACCGCTCACAGATGATGCCTTTAAAACGAACCCGCTTGTACTTTCCGCAGGCGCATTCCCAGTCTTTTGTGGGACCGAAAATCTTTTCACAAAACAAGCCATCTTTTTCGGGCTTTAGTGTTCGGTAGTTAATCGTTTCGGGTTTCTTTACTTCCCCGTTAGACCAAGTCCGGATGGCATCAGCAGTTGCTAAGCCAATCCTGATATCTGAGAACTCATTAACGTCGATCATTTGCTGCTCTCAATTCGAAAAGGGGTTATATGTAGGGCGCCGGTGCTCACAATTGTTGCCTCCGGAGTGCGTCTTCTTCGTCAGTTCCTCGTTCAGGTCGGCTTATGTCTATTCCCAGCGACTCTTCTGCTCGGAAGACGTCTTCATCAAGTCCCTGCATGTCTATTTGGTCACCGGTCAACGAGATCACTTCGACGTTTAAGCAAAGCGCCTGCATTTCCTTAATTAGGACTTTGAAACTTTCTGGAATCCCTGGTTCGGGAATGTTCTTGCCTTTAACAATCGCTTCATAGACTTGGACTCTTCCCAACGTGTCATCAGACTTTATGGTTAAGAGTTCTTGAAGCAGATACGCGGCTCCATAAGCCTCAAGGGCCCATACTTCCATTTCACCAAATCGCTGGCCACCGAACTGTGCCTTACCGCCCAGCGGCTGCTGGGTAATCATTGAGTAAGGACCAGTCGACCTAGCGTGGATCTTGTCATCCACAAGGTGGGCCAGTTTGAGAATATAGCTATAACCAACCATGATTGGTTGGTCGTATGCTTCTCCAGAGCGTCCGTCGTAAAGAACTGCTTTACCGGCTGACGTCATCATGCGTTCGCCTGATGAGGCTTCTGGCCGAAGATTTTCAAGGGCCTTTTGGATGGTTGGGTGAGCACCAGCACGTTCTTCTTCATCCCAACTGGCGCCATCAAATACCGGTGTCGCTACGAACACCGATGGTTCAGTCCGTGGACGTGTTTTGCGAGCCGTATTGGAGATGGGTTCGTTGCCAACGGCTTGCCCGTTAACTTCCCAACCCCAACGGGCGGCATATCCTAGGTGAGCCTCTAGTACCTGACCGACGTTCATTCGACTCGGCACCCCAAGCGGACTCAGGATGATGTCTATCGGTGTCCCATCAGCTAAATACGGCATCTCTTCCACTGGGAGGATCTTCGATATAACACCTTTGTTGCCGTGGCGGCCAGCAAGTTTGTCACCGACACTAATTTTGCGCTTTTGAGCCACATAAACACGAACTAGTTCATTGACACCCGGTGGCAATTCTTCGTCTTCGTCGCGTTGAAGTACCCGGACATCGGTTACTACTCCACGTTCTCCGTGAGGGACTTTGAGCGAGGTGTCACGAACTTCACGAGCTTTTTCGCCAAAGATGGCTCGAAGCAAACGTTCTTCAGGGGTCAGTTCCGTTTCGCCCTTTGGCGTTACCTTGCCGACAAGTACGTCTCCAGGACCCACCTCAGCGCCGACACGAACAACGCCTCGTTCGTCAAGGTCAGCTAACACATCATCAGCCACATTTGGAATGTCTCGGGTAATTTCTTCTGGGCCAAGTTTCGTGTCTCGAGCATCGATTTCATGTTCGTGAATGTGAATCGAGGTGAGGACATCGTCCTTCACCAGGCGCTCACTGATAATGATCGCGTCTTCGAAGTTGTAGCCTTCCCAAGCCATGTAAGCGACCAGAAGGTTTTTGCCGAGCGCGAGCTCACCCTTATCAGTAGAGGGACCATCAGCAAGAATCGCTCCTGCCTTAACCTTGTCTCCCTCGCGTACGATGGGCTTCTGATTTATACATGTGTCTTGGTTTGAGCGTTCGAACTTGAGCAGTTGGTGACTTGTCGTTCCAGCTTTCTTATATTCGACGCTGATGTTGGTCCCCGTTACCTCGGTGACTACGCCGTCTTCATCGGCGAGGATCACGTCTGCTGCATCGCCAGCAGCGCGTGCTTCGATACCAGTACCTACATATGCAGCTTCTGCGCGAAGCAGCGGGACTGCTTGACGTTGCATATTGGCGCCCATAAGTGCACGGTTTGCGTCGTCATGCTCAAGGAAGGGGATCAGGGCGGTTGCCACCGAAACAATCTGTTTCGGAGAAACGTCCATGAGATCAACCTCATCTGCCGGGACATAACTAATTTCGGTAGTCGCAGCGAAATATGTGTCACGTTCCATCTGAAGTTTCAGATCGGCGAGACTCGCTCCTTGAGGACTCTTACGTACGAGAACTCGTGGGTTACGGAAGGTCTTGTTGGGATTGAGTGGGGCGTTGGCCTGCGCTACAACAAACTCTTCTTCTTCGTCAGCCGTTAAGTAACGGATCTCGTCAGTTACTTTGCCTTTTTTCACCAGTCGGTATGGCGATTCTATGAACCCAAATTCGTTAACCCGAGCGAAGGTTGCGAGACCGCCTATCAAGCCGATATTCGGTCCTTCAGGAGTTTCGATCGGACACATTCGGCCGTAGTGGCTGAAGTGCACGTCACGAACCTCGAAACCTGCTCGCTCTCGTGAAAGGCCTCCAGGGCCCAGCGCTGAAAGCCGGCGTCGGTGGGTCAAGCCTGATAGTGGGTTGACTTGGTCCATAAATTGCGACAGTTGGGAAGTACCAAAGAATTCTTTAATCGCCGCAGTTACTGGACGCGTGTTGATCAGGGTCGTCGGAGTTATGGCCTCTACATCTTGGGTGGTCATCCGTTCTCGAACAACGCGTTCCATACGGCTGAGACCGATACGAACCTGATTTTGTATTAGTTCACCAACGGACCGAATCCGGCGATTCGCGAAGTGGTCTTGGTCATCTAAGCGATAGCCCGGCTCTGCGTCGGCAAGATGAAGGAGGTAGCTAATCGAAGCTAGTACCTCTGACCTTGTTAATACCTGTGAATCAACTGCTGGACGTTCAAGCTTCAGTCCAAAGAGATCTTCGAGCTTGTCGATTTCGGCGCTCAGCTTCTTATTCAGCTTGTAACGACCAACCTTGGACAATGAGTAACGACGGTCATCAAAGTAGGCGTTGTTGAAATAATTTGCCGCGGCTTCAGCTGTTGGTGGTTCACCTGGGCGAGCACGCTTATATATCTCTATAAGTGCTTCTTCCTGGGTGGGGTCGATCGGGCTATCTTCTTCGCTGCGCGTCCACTTATCTCGTTCGCTCTCCCACTGGCCTTCTAAGAAATCAAAGTGTTGGACAAACCGCTCAAGGAAGCCTGGGTGATTGGCCTCGTCATATCCGAGTGCCCTTAAAATTGTGAAAACACTTAGTCGGCGTTTACGAGCAATACGGGCTCCTGCCGTAACGTCTTTGCCTGGTTTGTGTTCGACATCAAATTCAATCCATTCGCCTCGATAGGGATGAATGGTCCCAGTCACTAACTGGTGCTTTTGCATATTGCGAAGTCGGTATCTCTCCCCTGGCTGGAAGATGACACCCGGTGACCTCACAAGCTGACTAACGATCACGCGCTCGGTGCCGTTAATAATGAAAGTTCCCTTGTCAGTCATCTTCGGGAAATCACCCATGAAAACTGTTTGTTCTTTAATTTCACCGGTGTTGCGATTCAAGAATCGAGCTCGCACAAAGATTTGATCTGAGTATGTGTGATCTTTCTCTTTGCACTCTTTTTCTGAGAACTTTGGAGGTCCCTTGAGGTCCTCGTCGCTGCTATCAAACTCAAATTCGAGTTCAAGGTTCCCCGTGAAATCGGTAATAGGGCTTATATCGGCGAAGGTTTCTGCTAATCCAATAGCAAGAAAGCGTTCAAAGGACTTTTTCTGGACGTCGATTAGGTCGGGTAGGGGCAACACCTCTTCGAGGTTGCCGAATGAATACCGTTCCCGGGCAGCGCGAGAAGACAACGGGATCTCCTAAAATATTCAGTTGCGACCGTGGGCAACGGTCGTCAGAAGCAGGGGCGCGCGATAACTCTTAGTGTTTTCCATAAAAGACGACACCAGAGCCACGACAGCGCACAGGCTAGCGGCCAGAACAGCTTTCAACAAACTGAACGCCACTAACGGGTAGTGCAGTTACTTTAAGTCGACCGTGCCGCCGGCAGCTTCGATAGCTTCCTTGGCTTTGTCGGCATCCTCTTTGGAGACACCTTCGAGAATGTTGCTCGGGGCACCTTCGACAAGATCTTTAGCCTCTTTGAGCCCAAGGCTGGTTAAACCACGGACCTCTTTGATGACCTGAATCTTTTTATCGCCTGCGCCTGTAAGGACGACGTCGAATTCATCTTTAGCTTCAGCAGCTTCGCCGCCGGCGTCTCCGCCAGCGCCCGCAGCGGCCATCATGACCGGTGCCGCAGCTGCAGCTGTGACGTCAAACGTCTCTTCAAATGCTTTCTTAAGTTCGACGAGTTCGAGGACCGACATGTTGCCGATTGCCTCGATGATCTCTTCGGTAGTTGCCATTTCTCTCTCCTAGCTTGCTAGTTCCATTGTCGGGTTACATCCCTGCACCCGGCCATTAATTAGTTTGATCTAAGCTTTTTCCTCTGGTGAGGCTTCAGCCTCAGCAGCAGGCTCCTCAGCCTCTTCAGCCTCAGCAGCAGGCTCCTCAG
>Ga0066825_10000726_pt1 | contig 10448 bp, 5 predicted proteins | sample ETNtaG_6_FD_65608 | JGI IMG/M metagenome (GOLD analysis project Ga0066825, IMG submission 65608) | Marine microbial and viral communities from oxygen minimum zone, Eastern Pacific Ocean - ETNP201306SV45 | ecosystem: Environmental > Aquatic > Marine > Oceanic | place: Pacific Ocean: Eastern...
TCTTCCCGTCACAGAGATGCCCTTGAGAAAACGATGCATCATGTAGATGCTGCTCTAACTGGATTAAATAGGGGGCTTACCGGTGATTTTCTAGCCATTGATCTTCGTGCGGCCTTACATACCCTCGGAACCATAACAGGTGAAATCACCAATGAAGATATATTGGATTCTATATTTTCAAGGTTTTGTATTGGGAAGTAATTGACTGAATCGCATGTTCTTTAGAATTATTTCACCTGAAGGCTGATATAGAGATGAGTACAAAACTCTCCAGAAAAGAGTCTAAAGTACCTATTAATATAGTATGGTTGAAAAGAGATATTCGATTAGCCGACCATGAAGGGTTTTACCTAGCTGAGCAGGCTAAAAACGATTATATCTCACTCTACATATTCGATCCGCTCGAGTTGTCTGGGCCTGATGCTTCCCTGCGCCATCGACAGTTCGTGTATCACTCACTCAAAGATGTGAATAGACAATTAGAAGTGGTACAACGACAGCTGTTGATCGCTTGGGGAGATACCTTAAGTGTATTCCAATTTTTGGCAGATAGCTTCACTATTGAGCAGGTTTTTTCTTATCAGGAATCTGGAACAATTAGAACGTGGGATCGAGACAAGCAAATGGCTACTTTTTTTACTCAACAAGGTGTGCAATGGAAGCAGTGCCAGCGTGACGGGGTACTTCGTGGAATAAATACCCGAGATGGTTGGAATAAAGTCTGGAAGGAGAGTATGAGTCGGCCATTGTTTAGCCCAGCTTATTCAACGCCAAGTAAACATCTAATCTCGTTCATGAGGGATATGTTCAATGAGCATCCCTTCCCCATTCCGGTGGAGCGAAGGGAAGAGCTAGAGAGCTACCCGAAGATGCATCAACCCGCGGGGGAGAGCCAAGGGTGGAAGTGTTTGGAGAATTTTATGGGGGCTCGAGGGCGGAATTATCAGCGACATATCTCAAAGCCACTGTTATCGAGAAAGAGCTGTAGCCGTATGTCACCGCATTTGGCCTGGGGTAATCTAAGCGTGAGGCAGGTACATGGGTATGTGAGCGAACACCCCGAAAGGAAAGAGAGCTCCCGCACCTACGCCTCGTTTTTGACGCGGCTTAGGTGGAATTGCCATTTCATACAAAAGTTTGAAATGGAACCAGAGTATGAGTTACAGTGTGTGAACCGCGGATATGAACTCATGACATATTCTAGTAGACCCAGTTTTTTAGAGGCCTGGAAGGACGGTTGTACTGGCATACCTCTGGTTGATGCGTGCATGCGTTGTTTAAAGGCAACCGGATGGATCAATTTTCGGATGAGGGCCATGCTAGTCTCTTTTTTGTGTCATCATTTGGATTGTGATTGGAGGCTTGGCGTATATCATCTGGCAGGCCTTTTTTTGGACTATGAACCGGGTATTCATTACCCTCAGTTTCAAATGCAAGCCGGCACTACGGGTGTGAACACCATTCGTATGTACAATCCAGTCAAACAATCAAAAGACCACGACCCGGATGGGGAGTTTGTTCGGCAATGGGTTCCTGAGTTAAAGTATTATCCCACAGCATACATACATGAGCCATGGACCATCACACCCATTGAAAAAGCCTGTTTACCTGCGCCGAACAGCGTAGGTTATCCAGATCCAATAGTAGATGTTGCGCACGCTGCATCGATAGCTAGAAAAAAAATATGGAGCTATAGAGAATCCATACTGGTCAAGCAAGAAAACCAAAGAATTTTAAAAAAACATACCCATCGCACACGCTAATGTGGATGGGTATGATAAAGGAAATAAGGGTGTTAAATTCTTGCTATTAAAACCCTAAATAGCTGTAAGTGATGGCTTACTCATTCCCTTCCTGAACGGGCTCTACGATGTCTCCCTTTTCGGTAACATCTACCACCTCATAACCAAGAGCTTTTAGTTTATCGCGATTGCTCGCTCCATCGCCTACCACCAATATATAGGCGTTATCGGTGTTTAGGTACTTTTTTGCTAGTGAATTGATCTCCTCACGCGTGATATTCTTAATAATATCGGCTTGTTTATCAACATAAGAACCATCAAGATCGTAGCGGATAATATTGCCTAAGAAACCGGCTTTTTGAAAGGGTGTTTCGTAGCGACGAGCATCGCGCTGGCCAATAGAATTACGCATAAAATTGAGCTCATCGTCCGTAATTCCATTTTCTTGGAAGCCTTTGATCTCTTTTATAAACTCTATCACAGCACTGTCGGTGGCACTGGCTTTAATTCCTGCTGAGGCGGTAAACTGACTCCCTCGATCATTTCCGCTAAATCCTGAGCGGGCACCATAGGTCCAGCCTTTGTCTTCACGAAGGTTTAGGTTTATTCGGCTATTGAATGCTCCCCCTAAACTGTAATTCATTAAGCTGGTTTTGAAGTATTCACCGGTGGCATCATAGGTCATATCAGAAAGGTAGCCGATGCGTATTTCAGATTGTGGAGCACCTACTTTGTCCATAAGATATACTTTAGTATAGTCTCCGGGCTTGGGTTCGGGTAACACAGGTATCTCGACATTTTTGGGTACCCAATTGTTTAAGAATGCTAAATTGGATAAAGCTTCTTCCTCGGTTATATCACCAACCACCACTACTTCTGTAATTTCTGGAGACATATAGGATTCGTAGAAGGATCGAACATCTTCAACGGTAATTCGGCTCACTGTTTCCTCGAGGCCAGAAGTTGGGACCGAATAAATATGTTCATCACCATAGAGTAGACGACTGTAAACTTGGCTGGCTACGGCTGCAGGATTCTGATAAGAAGCACGAATACTTTCTAGTTGCTGCTGCTTAACTCTATTGAAGTCTTCCTCGCTAAAAGCTGGGCGGTAAAGGATTTCTTCCAAAAGTTCCATAGTACGGGTTACATTCTTACTTAGAGTACTTACTCCTACTACGGTTTCACTTCTCCCACCCGATACAGAAATGGAACTGGCCACTAGACGTAATTCTTCGGAAATCTCCTCAGATGTGTAATTCTGGGTACTTTCATTCATCAAGGCTGCGGTTAATGATGCAAGACCTGCTTTTTGTGGATCGTTGGCATCTAATTCATGACCGCCTTTAATGTACAACTGCACATTTACCGTGGGTACTTCGTTTGATTCGGTGCCAATAAGTTGAATTCCATTCTCAAAGCCAGCTCTCCAGTAATCTGGTACTTGAACTAAAGGAGCGGTTCCGGGCGTCGGTTTTACACTCCGGTCAAAAGAATCTCCTTCTGGTCGTGAGTAGGAAAGCCCAGAATAGTCGGTGGTAGGAAACGGATTATCTCCATCTCTTTGAGCAACATAATTGTCGGGTGCTGCCGGTGCAGTTGCCCCGCCATCATTTGGAAGTACACTAAGTAACACACCTGCTTTGTTATAAATGTACTCGTTAAAAACCCGCATAATATCTTCTTTGGTCACGTCCAAATAACGATTCAGATCGTCCTCTATAAAATTAGCATTTCCAGCAATAGTCTGATAATCAGCTAATTGGGAAACCTTACCAGTTACAGAAGTTAGTCCATTGATAAAGCTAGACTCGAAACTAGCCTTAATTTTTGTTAGGTCATTATCGCTTACTCCTTCTTTTGCAAATTCGTCCAAAATAGTTCTCATTTCTTGTTCGAAATCCGCTAAAGTTTGACCTGGAAACGGTAATACAAACATAGTAAACTCCCCAGCTAGTTCACTTACTGGATGAAATACAGAGGCTTGTATGGCTTTTTGGGTCAGGATAAACTTTTTGAATAAGTACGAACTTCTACCCGTGCCAAGAATTTGAGCTAAAAAATCAAGAGGGGCTTCGTCCGGATGGAAGCGAGGAACGGTTGGATAAGTTGCCAAAAGCGCAGGAAACCGGATGTTGTTATCTACATAAGAAACATAGCGATCAGCGTCTAGTTGAATGGGGTCTAAATTCATATTTTCAACTTCTGGTCCCCGTGGAATGACACCAAAATATTTTTCAACCATAGGAATGACTTGCTCCGCTATCACATTCCCGCCAATGGTAAGGGTGGCATTATTTGGACCGTACCACCGCATGAAGAATTTTTTTAAATCATCCACATCGACTCGGTCAAGATCTTCCAATTTTCCAATAGTAAGCCAAGAATAAGGGTGACCAAAGGGATACAAGGTTTCAGCAGTGAGTTCACTCCAACGGCCATAGGCTGCGTTGTCGTAATTTTGCCCCTTTTCATTCTTTACGGTTTCTCGCTGAATTTCAAATTTTTTCTGGGTTACCGCATCTAAGAAAAAGCCCATTCGATCGGCCTCTAACCAAAGTACTACTTCCAGTTGGTTACTAGGTACGGTTTGATAGTAATTAGTTCGATCCCGGTTGGTGGATCCGTTTAAGGTTCCTCCGGCATCACTAATAATTTTAAAGTGTTCTTCATCGGCTACATTTTCAGAACCCTGAAACATCATATGCTCAAAAAAATGAGCAAATCCAGACTTATACAGTTCTTCTCTGGCAGAGCCAACGTGATAGGTAATGTCGACATGAACCAATGGATCGGAATCATCTTCATGAACAATAACAGTGAGCCCATTGTCCAGTTCAAACTTTTTGAATGGTATAATAATTCCGTCATGTTTCTCTGTTAAATTAATTTCTTCAATCAAACTTGTTTGAGCTTTTAAATGAAGCATACTTGTTGGTAATATGGTTATTAATAAAGTGATTTTTAGAAGTTGATTAAGCATGATTATGTTATTATTTATTAAATATTCTGTTGATACTTAGAACGCATTACGCTATTATTAGAAATTAGTTTCGCAGATTTATAATAAAATTCTATAAGGCTAGATATGTCAAATGAAACCAAACCATCAGTTGAACTACGTATACCCATACTTAAAGATATGGAATTAGTAGCAACCAATACAGCTGATGTGATAGCAAAATACATGCAATTGAGTGAAGAAGAATCGGGTGAAATATCAATGGCATTGATTGAAGCAACAATCAACGCTTTTGAACATTCTGAGTCACAAAAAGATATCTTTATAAACTTCACAATTTCGGATGATGAACTAACAATAAAGGTTATAGATCAAGGTAAAGGGTTTGATAGTAAGGGCATACAAATACCAGATATTGACTCAAAATTAAAGAAACAAGAAAGAAAGAGAGGATGGGGTGTAATGCTTATTAAGGAATTGATGGATTCAGTCGATTATGAATCAAGTAATGATGGAACCACACTGACAATGACTAAGAAAAAGAAAAATGAGCAAGATAATTAGTACCGAAGAACAAAATAAGTATGTAATAGTCAAAACTGAAGGCTATTTCAATAAAGATCTTGGTGAACTCGTGATATCAGTAGTGGAAGAAAAAGTTCAAGAAGACAAGTTCCATTTCATTTTAGATCTCGAGCAATCAAAAATTGTCAATAGTATTGGCGCTTCCATCCTTATTGAGGTTATCGAGATTCTTCAAGATAAAGATGGAACTTTATCTTTATGCCATATGGCCCCCATAATTGAAAAAACATTTTCTATAATGGGTCTTACAAAGTATTGTAATACCTTTGCTACATTAGATGAAGCACTTGCGCAGTAATATTATTTAGGGTAGGGTTTACTTTTGGTATCAAAAATAATTTCAGATTATAATAGCAAATACTCTGACTTAGATATAGATTGTTCTTTTCACGAGCAAAAAGAATTACTTAAAAGTATCGGTGGAGCAAAATATCTACATGAGGGTAGACAAATACCTTATTATGAAGAGTCGCTAGCTTTTCTCAAAGATAAATTAGACTCAAATAAGTCTTTAGATACAGAAAATCTTTATTTCATTAATGAAAAAAACAATACGATCAATGTTCCTATCTTTTGTAATGATGAAATAATTGGTATTGTGTTGGGTCGAAAATCCAATATTAAACCAAATATTATCAATAGTGTCGGTATTCAGCTATCAAGCTTTATCACAAAAAAATTTTTCACGAAAAAAATAAAGAGTATTGAGTCAAGAGCTAATATTAAAGATTTAGAGTTCGAATCAATAGTCCAACTCACTAATATGCTGAGTTTTTGCGATAATTTATCTAACGAAACTTTAGAATACATACTGATACATTTAGTCTCGCTTTATGCAGCGTCAAAAGGTATGTTCATCCTTAGAGATACGAATACTAATATTTATGAAGTTCGGGCTACTTTTGAAATACGGGAAGAGGATATGCCTAGACGAATGTTGACAGATAATAAAGGTCTACTCGCTGAACTGAAAAATACAAAGAAAACGTTTCTTGTAGAATCTGATAAATTTAATTTAGTCAAATTTGTTGAGCACAATTCAATTTGTAGCCCAATTTATTTCAGAGGTAACTTGCTTGGCTGTATAATTTTAGCTGATAAAGAAAGTAGAAAGGGGTTTATACACTTTTCAGATTTAGATGCCAATCTTTTTGATAGTCTGACTAAAGAGATTAGTTTAACAATCAATAATCTCAAGCTTATTGATGATCTTCAATCAACAAATAGTCTGATTGACAATATAATGACATCTATAGAAGCTGGAATCATAAAGTTTACTGAATTTGGCGAAATTGAATACGTAAACAAGAAAGCAATTGAAATTATTGGAATAGAACGAGATCTAATTCAGAACCAACATTATGGAATAATTTTCGCCGATAATGAGTCATTTCTGGAAGTAATTAGTAATTACGAGTTAGCTGGAATTGACAATCAAGCACAAGTAGTCAAAAATGTACCTTTTAAAAGTATGAATGGCACTATTCATACCTTGGATACTACAATAACACCTGTTTACGATAAAAACAAAGACAGATCTGGATATATATTGTCATTTGATGATATTTCAGATATGCAAAAAGTTAAGACGACTTTTAAAAAATATGTTTCTGGGAATATTGTAGATGAAATCTTGGATGATAATTCGAAAAGTGATTTAGGCGGTACCTTGTCAGATGCTTGTGTATTATTTGCTGATATTAGAGGTTTTACGGCTTTTTCAGAAAAAACATCAGCATCAGAATTAGTCTCAATATTAAATCAATATTTTACCGAAATGATTGACATTGTATATGAATACAATGGCACCTTAGATAAAATTATTGGTGATGAATTAATGGTTTTGTTTGGCGTCCCAAATAATACTGAGCATGATTGTCAAAATGCAGTCGATTGTGCAATTACTATGTTTAAAAGACTCGACAAATTCAATGAAAAACTAGAAAAATCACACAATCATAAATTGAAGATAGGTGTAGGCATTCACTATGGTGAAGTAGTTGCTGGAAATATAGGATCAGATAAACAGATGAACTACACTGTTATAGGAGATAATGTTAATCAAGCAGCTAGATTTTGCTCAAATGCTAGTCCAAATGAGATTGTAATATCAGAGGATGTTTATGATAATATTTCAGATCAGAGTCTATTTAGTGAAAGTATTTTGATCAATGTAAAAGGTAAACATAATGCAATACCCGTCAGGAAATTTACTCATTCCTCGATTTAAGCAACTTTCTTTATAACAACTAATGTTATATCATCTGGTAAGTCATCCAGATGAGAACGCCATTTTTTACCTAATCCTAATAGTGCATTTGAAATTTGTTTAGCACTTTTATCAATATTATCAAATATTTCATTATATATAGCTTCATAGTCCAACAACTCATTTGATTCATTAGGTAATTCTGGTAAACCGTCTGACATCATTACTAGAATATCACCAACTTCAAAATCATGTTTTTTAGACTCATATTGGGTTCGACTTAATCCACCCAGAGGTAAGTTAGGAATTAACACCTCGTTTAGCTTGTTGTTTTTTGCACTGTATATGAAATAAGGTGGCATTGCAGCTGAACTTATTTCAATTGAATTCTCTTCAAGTTTAACTACTGATAAACTCATACGAATTCTACCAAAATTCACTTTTTTAACAATGGTATTTAATTTACTTAGCATCATGGATGGAGAATTTAATTCAACACCATTTAAACCTGCTTTAGTGACGGATACCATAATTCCTGAAGTTACCCCATGGCCTGTTGCATCACCACATATACTGTAAAGTTTGTCTTCAAACTCAATGAAATCGAAATAATCACCACCCATTTCATTAGCAGATTGTAGATATGTGCTAATATCGAAAATTTTTGTTGTTGGTGTTATTTTGGGTAGTAAGCTTTGTTGTAAATCTCTAGCTTCGTTTAATTCCTTTTCACGTCTTTCTTTTTCAAACTCATCTTTTGCTTTTTCAACTCGCCTTTTCTGGATTAACCAATAAATACCGATTAGAGCAATAATATAAAGAAGTAATGCTTGGTAACTAAACCAAAAGGGAGGTTTATTGGTTATAGCAATCTCTATTTCATTAAGAGATCGATTTCCATTTGCATCAACAAGGTATATACTTAATTCTGATCCATAATATGGAAGTGAGGAGATAACAATTTGGCTTCCATTAATGTTAGCATTATAAGAATCATTATTAATACTGTAATAGAACCTATTATTGTCTGATTTGTAGTGGTTACCAATATAAACGTCAAACAACAGTGATGTTATTTGATAGTCTATCTGTATTTTGTCATCAATAAATTGAATAGGATAAGGATTGTTGAATTTATCATAGCCTATAACTTTGAATAATTTTATTTCATTTGAAGCATCAATTTCATACAAATCTCCATAATTAAATTGATAAAGCCCATCTGTTCCACTTAGTACAATATTTGTGCTGTCAATTTGGTGAATAGACTTTTCATTGAAAGATGTCATAAAAAGTCCGTCTTCTTCCGTGATTGAGCGGATTTTTCCATCCTTAATTAAATTTATACCTTGCCCACTTTGAATAAATAGAATACCATCTTGATAGTGAATATCAGATATATTATTGGATAATAACCCGTCTTCTTTTGTAATTCTATTTATAGTTTTTGATTCTAAATCAAATGTATATAACCCTCTTCCACTGGTTCCACCGTACATTGTGTTATTTTCTTCATCATAATAGAGATTATCGATTCTATTTAATGTACTTAGAACATTAGTTCCTTTATCTGTGAAGTCGAAATTTAAAGTGTCGTCTAAATTTTCTATATGGTGAATGGAAAGAGTCTTGATATCGCTTGAAATCCACAAACTGTTATCAACTCTTTCAATATCGGTAAACTTTGGTGGTACATTTGGACTTATTAATTCATCATAGATGTACTCGTTTTTTGGAAGAATAAATGTGAAATCTGAAAAATTATTTAAATCTGATTCAAATTCAATGATTGCGTTATTAGTAGTTACATAAAAAGATTCTTCATTAAGCCCAATATTGTTAACTTCACTCCCTAATTCTAACTCAAAATTGTAACTAAATTGTAAAGCAAAGAAGCTAAAATCTAAATCATAAAAATGAAGTGTGCTATTGCCTAATGCTAGCAAATAGTTGTTTTTTAGGATAATTTTTTTGTTTTTATCATTTACAAAATCTTCTGATATTTCAATTTCATAAGTATTTTCATTTAAAATATCCTTTACAAGGAACATGTTATCTTTTAACTGAATTTCGTAATACTCATTACGAGAATAATAATCAGTACCATCTCCTAATCTTTTAATTAAAGATCCCTTTAGATTATATTTTGTTAAACCATTTTGAGTACCAACCCACAAAAAATTTTCATTAATGTTGACTTCAGTTATGGGATATTCTGTTTTTTCTTCAAAAATAACTCTAAAATCTTCATCAAAGATATATAGGTAATCTTCACCTTTTGCTACTAGATAATTTTCATGTTGGTATATGCTTTCAAAAGTAGAATTATCTTTGTCGTTTGCGATTATTTTTGATTCAAACTTTTGATTTATCGAGTCATACTCTAAAAGTGTTAGTTTTGAGTTAACCAACAACGCAAATAGTTTTGAATTAATCTTAATTATATTTTTTACATCACTATTTACAAATTGCTTCTGGTTGATAAGGTTACCACTCTCTCTGTCATAAATATTTAACCCTCTGTCTGTCCCTATTAGCAAATAATCTGTTCTAGGTTCAATCATAGAGCTATTGATGTTAATACTCGAAAATCCATTTATAACATTTGAAGATAAACTTCCGTTAGTGTTTTCTAACCGTCTACTAACACTACTGTCTTCGCGATTTATAATATTTAAACCTCGATCTGTTGCAACCCATATCTTGTTCTGTTCGAAATAGATTCCATTATTGTCTAATAGCGATGTCAAGTTATTCGTTGATATTGTTGAAGGATCAAATACATCAAATTTATAAGATTGATTTATCTCTAATTCACTATTTAAGATAATTAAACCGCTATTCTCTGTAGCTATATATATATTATTTGAATAAGGGTCTTCGAACAAAGATATTGGCCTTGTTTCTGTACGTATTTGTTTAAATGAGTTATTTGATCTTTGAAAAATAT
>Ga0066825_10000727_pt1 | contig 10447 bp, 21 predicted proteins | sample ETNtaG_6_FD_65608 | JGI IMG/M metagenome (GOLD analysis project Ga0066825, IMG submission 65608) | Marine microbial and viral communities from oxygen minimum zone, Eastern Pacific Ocean - ETNP201306SV45 | ecosystem: Environmental > Aquatic > Marine > Oceanic | place: Pacific Ocean: Eastern...
ATAAAGCCATTGCTTAGCATATCTGGAGAAATGCTATTTTTAACGATGTCTATAACGATTTCATCAGGAACTAACTGACCACTTTTAACATACTGCTCAGCCAACTTGCCAATTTCCGTATGATTAGAAATCTCATACCGCATACTGTCACCAATGCCTAATGTCTTTAAGGCCAAGTCATTAACAAGCTTTTCGGCTTGTGTTCCTTTACCTGAACCAGGTGCCCCTAAAAATGTAATGTAAGCCGTCATTTAGTTAACCCTTCATAACGTTTCGCTATTACAAACGTATCGATTTGTTTAACAAGGTCCATTGCTACACCCACCATGATGAGTAATGCAGTTCCACCTAATCCCATAAAACTAGTAACATTCGTAAGGTTAGACGCAATAACAGGAACTAAAGCTACAAATGCCAAGAATACAGCACCCACAAATGTAAGTTTTGTAATAATTTTTTCTAAATACTCTACAGTAGGCCTTCCTGGGCGAACTCCCATAATAAAGCCACCATTTTTACGAATATTCTCAGCTAAATCTTGAGGATTGAATGTTATAGCTGTGTAAAAATACGTGAAGAAGAAAATGAGTATACAAAAGAAAAGATTATACACAACACCATCATACGTAAAGTACGTAGAAAAGAAGTTCTGTATAGATTCGATATTAATATACTGAGAAAACATTAATGGGAACTGCAATACAGCAGACGCAAAAATAATAGGCATAACACCACCCTGTATCAAACGAAGTGGAATGTATGTGTTTTGACCGCCCATCATTTTTCTACCAACAATACGCTTAGCATACTGAACTGTTACTCGCCTCTCAGCTTCTTGCACAAAAACAATACTTACAATAATCCCGATAAACACGGCAGCAAGAATTGCTACATTCACAGGGCTCGTACCACCTTGAACAAGTACGTAAGTATTTTTAATGTAGAAAGGCACTTGAGCAATAATACCAACAAAAATAAGTATAGAAGCTCCATTACCAATGCCATTCTCAGAAATAAGTTCCCCAAACCACATAACTAATGCTGCACCAGCAACAAGGCCTACAATAGCGTATGCCATGAAAAATTGAAAAGATATATCTGGGCTAACAAATGATTTAAAACCAACGACCATCATTGTTGCTTGTACAAAAGCCAATGCAATAGCAAGGTAACGCGTAATTTGAGCTAGCTGCTTACGCCCTTGATACCCTTCTTCCGCAATCTCTTTAAGCTTAGGCCATACAATAGTCATTAATTGCATGATAATTGAAGCATTGATATACGGCAGAATTCCAAGTGCAAAAATTGAAAAACGGCTAAGTGCGCCCCCTGAAAATAAATTTAAAAACCCTAAAACCCCACCTTGATCAAAAAGAGAATTTAATGCATCAAGATTAATTCCTGAGATTGGTATATGTGAACCAACTCTATACACCGCTAATATAGCGAATGTATAGAGTATCTTTTTACGTAATTCAGGAATTTGAAAAATTGCTGATAAATTATTCATTAGAATTAGGAGTAACTACTGATCCGCTAAGCTTTTCAATTGCTTCTACTGCTGTCTTAGAAAACTTATCTGCTACAACTGTTACTTTCTTTTCTAATGTTCCATTTCCTAATACTTTAATTCTTTCGTTAGAACGAACTAGGCCTGCTTCTACTAATGCTTTTGCATCTACAGTATCGCCTTCATTGAAACGTGCGTTGATATCTGAAAGATTTACGATTTCGTAATGTGTTTTAAAGAATTTAGACATACCTGGTTTCTTAGGTAGTCGTCTGTATAGAGGTGTTTGTCCACCTTCAAATCCAGGACGGCTTTTAAAACCAGATCTACTTTTTTGACCTTTATGCCCGCGGCCACACTCTCCACCAAGACCAGATGCGTTTCCACGCCCTTTTCTTTTTCTTGCTTTAACTGAGCCTTCTGCAGGTTTGAAATGTTTAGTTGCCATATTCGTTCTCCTAACCCTCTTTACTCTGATCAGATTCTTGCTTATCTTCCTTAGCCTTTTTATCTTCGGCTTTAGGTGCAGCTTTCTTCTTTGGAGCAGCTGCTTTAGCTGGCTTTTTAGGAGCTGCCTTTTTCCTAGGCTCTTCTTTTGAATCTGCCGTTGCTTCTTCTTTTTTAGCTACAGGCTTCTTTGGCTCATCTTCTTCTAGCTTATGAATAAAAACTGGAAGCTTCTTGCCTCTAACCTTTTGCTCTTCTTCTAAGACTTTTAAGCTTTGTAAACCTTGCAAAGCTGCCTTAGTTGCATTGATTGCATTACGCGATCCAAGAACTTTAGATACCACATTCTTATACCCTGCAGCCTCTAATAAAATCTTTACTGCACCACCGGCAATTACACCAGTACCTGGTTTAGCTGGTTTGATGATTACTCTAGATGAACCATACTCACCAATAACTTCATGTGGAACAGTACCTTCTACAACTTTAACGTTTGTAAGTGATTTGTTCGCTCGATCAATACTTTTTTTAATTGCAACAGGAACCTCTTTTGATTTTCCTAAACCAAAAGAAACATTACCATTTTGGTCACCAGTAATAACGAAAGCTCTAAATGCTAATCGCTTACCACCTTTTACAACTTTATTAACTCGGTCAATACGAATGACCTTTTCAACCATTTGAACTTCATCTTCAGTATCAACAGTTGGTGTGAAATCTGGTTTGCTCAAAATACTAACCCTTCCTCTCGTGCTGCGTCTGCTAATGCTTTAATTCTACCTTTGTACTGGTAAGAACCTCTATCAAATACGATTGTACTGATAGATGCCTTTTTAGCCTTTTGAGCTAACTCTTTACCAACAGCGACTGCACTTTCTACATTGTTTGGTTTACCTGACTTAATAGAAGATGCGCTTACAATTGTTACACCTTCGATATCATTAATAATTTGTGCAGAGATATACTTATTACTTCTGAAAACAGATAGTCTAGGTTTAGTTGCAGTACCCTTAATATTTGTTTTCTTTTTCGTTACAACTTTTTTATATGTCATATCTGCTCACCTACTTCTTAACACTCTTACCAGGCTTCTTGCGAACAACTTCACCTGCAAAATGTATACCTTTACCTTTATATGCATCACGCTTACGGAGCTTACGAATTCTAGCGCAAGTCTCACCAACTAATTGCTTATCAATACCAGCAACTTTGATTTTATCCTGTCCATCTACTGTAAATGTAATACCTTCAGGAGCTTTAAAAGGAACTGGGTGTGAGTAGCCTAAGCTGAATTCAAGATCCTTACCTTTAAGCTGTACTCTGTAACCAATACCAGACATTACTAAATCTTTTTCGAATCCTTTAGTAACACCCTCTACCATATTTGCAATTAATGCTCTATATAATCCGTGCTTAGCACGAACAGACTTTTCTTCTGATGAACGCTTTAGAGAAATCTGTGTTCCATCAATAACTAAAGAAATTGCAGAGTCAATTGCGCAATTAAGCTCGCCTTTAGGGCCTTTTACAACAACTGTGCCGTTTTCTTCTTTTACTTCTACGTTACTATCAATATCTATAACTTTGTTTCCAACTCTAGACACAACAAACTCCTTAGTAAACGATACCTAATAGCTCGCCGCCAACGTTTTTCAAACGAGCATCTCTACCTGATAAAACACCTTTTGATGTAGAGATGATTGAAATCCCAAAACCATTTAATGGCTTAGGAACCTTAGCCTTCTCAACATAAACACGCTTACTTGGCTTACTAGCTCTTTCAATCTTAGTAATAACAGCATCACCAAGATCATTATATTTAAGAGCAATCTTAATTTTCTTTTTAGCTAAATCCTCATTACCAGTTTCATAACCTTCAATGAAACCTTCATCTTTTAAGATTTTGCATATAGCTAACTTAAGCTTTGAATGAGGAATTACAACTGAGTCCTTTTTAACAAGAAGTGCATTTCTAATTCTACTAAACATATCCGAAATTGGATCCATAATCGTCATATTATTCTCCTACCAAGATGATTTTCTAACACCAGGTAGCTGTCCGCTACTTGCTAGTGTTCTAAAACAAACTCTACAAATGCCGAAAAATCCAATAAATCCTCTTGGCCTTCCACATACATTACATCTGTTTCTGTGCTGTGTTGTACCTTTTTTTCGGTCGTTTTTAACTTTCATTCCTGTTTTTGCCATAATGCTATCCTCTTAATTTTTTCTGAAAGGCATACCTAACATATCTAATAAGTCATATGCTTCACTATCACTATCAGTAGTTGTCACGAATGTGATGTCAAACCCTCTTGTTTTATCTACTTTATCAAAAACAACTTCTGGAAAAATAGTATCGTCCTTGATACCTAACGTGTAGTTACCTCTTCCATCAAAAGAATTTTTAGGAGTTCCTCTAAAGTCACGGATCTTTGGCAAGCTAATCTTTAATAGTTTAGTTAGGAAGTCGTACATCTTTTCAGATCTTAATGTAACCTTACATCCAATTACCTGTCCTTCTCTAATCTTAAAGTTAGAGATTGATTTTTTAGCTCTAGTTAAAACTGGTTTCTGTCCAGTAAGTAATTGCATTTGCTCAGCTGTATACTCTACTACTTTAGAATTAGCTACAGCCTCTCCAAGACCTCTATTAATTACGATCTTTTCAATTGCAGGAATCTGCATAGGTGTTTTAAAGCTATACTTATCTTGTAATGCTTTAATTACTTCTTTTTTATACTTCTCTTTTAAATTAAATGCTGCCATATCTGTCTCCGTTATTTAACTGTATCGCCAGTTGCCTTTGCAACACGTTCTTTGTTGCCTTTTACAACTTTAAAACCAACTCTTGTACTTTTACCAGAACCAGGCGCTACAAGCTTAACGTTAGACCAGTGAATTAGAGCGTTATCGTCTACGATCCCACCTTCTTTATCCTGTGTCGGTTTAACATGCTTTTTGATTGCATTAACGCCATCTACTTTAATTTTCTGTTTTGCAGGAAATACAGCTAAAACTTCACCAGTCTTACCTTTATCTTTACCTGCAATAACAACAACTTTGTCACCTTTTTTTAGCTTATTCACGTTAGTCTCCTAAATTACATCCGATGCTAGGGAAATAATTTTCATATAGTTCCCATCGCGAAGCTCTCTTGGAATTGGTCCAAAGATACGCGTACCAGTTGGGTTACCTTCTTTGTTGATAATTACAGCCGCATTCTCATCAAATCTTAAGACGGTACCATCTTTTCTTTTAATCTTACCTACAGTTCTAGCAACAACAGCTAAAACAACATCACTCTTCTTAACAGATGCTTGAGGAATAGCTTTCTTAACAACACAAATAATTTCGTCGCCTACACGGGCATATCTACGTTTTGATCCACCAAGAACTTTAATACATTGAAGTTCTTTTGCACCTGAGTTATCTGCTACTTCTAAATACGACTCTACTTGTATCATCTTATCCTACCTTTGAGACCAATCTCCAGCACTTGGATTTGCTGATTGGGCGACAGCTTTCAATTAAAACTTTATCACCAGCATCAACATTTAAATCAGTATCGTTGTGAACTAAGTACTTTTTAGATTGCTTAAGTACTTTCTTATAAATAGGATGTTGAACCAACGTTTCAACAATAACAGATACTGTTTTTGCGCTGGAGGATTTTAACACAACTCCCTGTTTAGATCTACGTTTATTTCTCTCCAACACCAGTCTCTCCTTTTTTCTCATCCAGAATTGTCTTCATGCGAGCAATTGATTTTTTAGTTTTTGAGATCTTAGACACATCTTTTAATTCATGTGCTGCTAGTTCTACATGTAAGTCAGTAAGCTCTGCTTCTGTTTTCTTAATCTGTGCTGCTAAATCTTCTACTTTAAGTTTTCTTATGTCTTTAACGTTCATGATTTACCCTTTTTGTTTCATTACAAATTTTGTTTTAACTGGTAATTTGTGAGAGGCAAGACGAAACGCTTCACGCGCAACTTCTGGATCAACACCACTAAGTTCGAACAACATTGTTCCAGGCTTAACTCTAGCAACCCAAAACTCCGGATTACCTTTACCTTTACCCATTCTAGTTTCAGCAGGTAAACGTGTAACACTTCTATCAGGAAAAATACGAATCCATACTTTACCGCCACGCTTAATATAACGAGTTAAAGCTCGTCTAGCTGCTTCGATTTGTCTATCTGTAACATCGTTTGCTGTAAGAGCCTGTAAAGCAAAGTCACCAAATACAAGTGTATTATTACGTGTTGCTTTTCCTCTATTACGACCACGTTGAAATTTTCTAAATTTTGTTTTCTTAGGCATTAACATCATATTTAACCCTCACTTGTTTCTGATGCATCAGCTACAAATGCTTTTTGATTTAAGATTTCACCTTTATAGATCCATACTTTAATACCGATTTTTCCATATGTAGTTAACGCTTCAGTAAAAGCATAATCGATATCAGCACGGAACGTGTGCAATGGAATTTTACCTTCTTTGTACCACTCAGTACGTGCAATCTCTGCACCACCAAGTCTACCACCACAAGAAACTTTAATTCCTTCAGCTCCAGACTTTAATGCACGTTGCATTGCCATCTTCATCGCTCTTCTAAATGGAATACGTCTTTCTAACTGTCCAGCAATCCAAGAACCTAATAGCTTTGCATTAAGATCTGGGCTTTTCTCTTCGATTACCTTAATCGTAACCTTCTTTTTAAGCTTCTTAAATAAAGCAGCCTTAACAGCAGCTAAATCTAGTCCTGTTTTACCAAATATAACACCTGGTCTTGCAACATATACTACAGCCTCTGTGTTACCAGATTTACGATTAACAACAACCTGAGCAACGCCAGCACGAGCAAGCTCTTTCTTTAAAAAGTCTCTGATAGTTAAATCTTCAATAATGAATTTTGGATAGTCACTTTCTGCATACCAGTGGCAATCCCAGTCTTTTACAATACCTAATCGAAGACCTTTAGGGTTCGCTTTATTTCCCATTCGTAACTCCTTGTGCTGTGTTAAGTCCTACATGGATATGACTTGTTCTTTTAATGATTTGGAACATTCTACCTCTTGCTCTTGCTTGATAACGCTTGAAACGAGGACCTTCGCAAATTAGAAGCTCAGAAATATAAAGACCAGAAGTAATTTTATTATTATGCTCTGCATTTGCTTTTGCTGAGTTTAAAACTTGAAGAATTAAACGAGCACCCTTATGAGGCATACGACTTAAAATTGCGATTGCGTCTTCTACACTTTTACCACGTACTACGTCAGCCACTCTTCTAAGCTTAAAAGGTGACATTCTGATATATTTTGCTACTGCTTTAACTAAATTCTTATCGCTCATTTTACTTACTACCTTTTGCATGAGATCTGAAAGTTCGTGTCGGAACAAACTCACCTAACTTATGTCCAATCATATTTTCTTGGATATATACTGGAACATGCTTTCGACCATCATAAACAGCAATATTGTGTCCAATCATTTCTGGAGTAACAGTAGATCGTCTTGACCAAGTCTTAATCAGTTTCTTTTGACCAGACTCATTCATAGCCTCTACCTTTTTCTCTAAATGATCATCTATAAATGGTCCTTTTTTAAGTGAACGTGCCAACCTACTTCCTCCTACTTCCTTTTATTCACAACAAACTTTTTGTTTCTGTTCTTACTTGTTTTATAACCTAGTGTTGGTTTACCCCAAGGTGTTCTTGGACCAGCTTGTCCAATAGGAGCTCTACCTTCACCACCACCGTGCGGATGATCACAAGGATTCATAACCGAACCTCTAACTTTAGGCCTACGACCTTTCCATCTTTTAGCTCCGGCTTTACCTTTAACAGTGTTACGATTATCCGTATTACCAACTTGTCCGATTGTAGCTCTACATTCGTTATGAATCATTCTTGATTCACCAGAAGGTAACTTAATAATTACATAGCGCTCATGTTTCCCCATAACAACACCATACGATCCCGCAGACCTTGCTAACTGTGCACCTTTTTTAATAGTTAGTTCAATATTATGAACAGAACTTCCAACAGGAACATCTTTTAATGCCATTGTATGTCCTAGCTTAACTTCAGCATCTTTACCAGAAAGGATAATATCTCCTACTTTTAGCTTTGTAGGTGTGATGATATATCTTTTCTCACCATCTTTATACTGAACTAAAGAAATGAATGATGTACGATTTGGATCGTATTCAACTGTTTTAACAACACCTGGCACACCATCTTTGTTTCTTTTAAAATCAATGATTCTATATTTACGTTTGTTACCGCCACCACGTGAGCGAACTGTAACTCTACCGTTGTTATTACGACCACCAGTTTTTTTAAGGTCTACTAATAATGACTTCTCTGGCTTGTCCGTAGTTAGTTCTGCGTAATCAAGTACTTGTCTCTGTCTAAGTCCAGCCGAGGTTGGTTTATACTTTTTTGTTCCCATGAGTCTTCCCTAAAATAAGCCTTTCACTTTTTCAATTGAACCTTCTTTTAAGGTAACAATAGCTTTTTTTCTAGGGTTAGAAGTACCTTCGTATCTTCCTTGGCGCTTTTTCTTACCTTTTAAGAACACGATGTTCACGTTACTTACTTTCACATTAAAATAGTCTTCAACAAAAGTTTTCACTTCGATTTTATTAGCTTCAGGGTTAATCAAGAATGTGTATTGATTATCCGCTAATGCACGAGCACTTTTTTCTGTAACTACTATACCTTCAATTATGCGCTTCATTTTACGTACATCTCCTCGATCTGTGTTAATGCTGAGTCAGATATAATAACTTGGTCACCACTTAATAATTCCTGAAGAGGAATAAATGTCGGATCACATACTGTAACACCTTTAATGTTTCTGCTAGCTAAGAAAAGGTTCTGATCTTGATTACTTGCAATAACAAGAATCTTTTTCGGGTTATCTGAATTGATAGACGATACTAAAGATGCAAAATCTTTTGTTTTAATTGCTTTATCTTCACTTTTTACAACAGCGATATCTTTTTGCTTCGCTTTAAACGCATTAGAGAATGCGATTGCAAATAAGTTTTGGTTTAACATAATCTTGAAAGAACGTGGCTTAGGGCCAAAAATGATACCCCCACCAGGTCTTAGTGGTGTACGTTGTGTACCCCGTCTAGCTCTACCAGTTCCTTTTTGCTTGTATGGCTTAGCACCACCACCACGAACTTCAGATCTAGTCTTAGTTGATTGCGTACCTTGTCTTACATATGCTTTTTGGTATTTATCTACAAGATAGTAGATGTGCTCTAAGTTAGCATTTTCTACAGCTGTAAACTTAAATTTTATCTTCTTATCTTTTTTGCCAGATAACGTAAAAATATCAAATTCCATGAGTGCTCTTCCTAATTATAAATTTCCACTAAGTTATTCTTTTTCCCAGGAACTGATCCCTTAATTAGAATCACACCTTTTTGAGAATCAACTCTTACTACAACAAGATTTTTAGTCGTTACGAATTCATCACCCATGTGACCACCCATACGTGTACCTTTAAATACACGAGCTGGATCTGTACCTGCACCGATAGAACCAGGTAAACGATGGTTTTTAGAACCATGAGTCATAGGACCTCTTGCGAAACCATGACGTTTAATAGTACCTGCAAATCCTCTTCCGATAGATTTACTTTTAACATTTACCTTCTCGTCTTTTTCAAACTGATCCAAAGACACTTCTTGGTTGATTTCATAACTTTCAGTCGAATCAACACGAAACTCCTTAAGAACTTTCGCAGGATCAACCTTTTTAGATTTGAAATAACCCTTCATTGGTTTGTTAAGCTTATCTTCCTTTGGAACACCCGAGCCAACAACTACAGCTTCATAACCGTTTTTCTCAGATGTACGAAGATCAACTATTTTACAAGGTTCGACTTCAAGAACAGTGACAGGAACTACTTCCCCGCTGTCTTCAATAATCTGCGTCATACCAATCTTTTTACCTAAAATGAATTTTTTCATAACGTCTTACCTTTTCTACCTTGGATTAGTTAAGCTTAATCTCGATATTCACACCAGCAGGTAGGTCTAACTGCATTAAAGCATCTACAGTTGAACTCGGCGGATCTACGATATCGATAAGTCTTTTGTGGATACGGATTTCATAGTGCTCACCACCACGCTTGTTAACGTGAGGAGACTTAAGAATACACCAAACTTTTTTCTGCGTTGGCAAAGGAACAGGGCCTACTACTTTTGCACCAGAATTCTGTGCTGTATTTACAATCTTCTCTGCAGATTGATCTAAGCTTCGGTTATCGAAAGCTTTTAGCCTAATTCTTATTTTCTGCTCAATACGGGTCTTTTTCTTCTCTGCCATTGCTAAATCCTTATCTACTCAATAATATCCGTTACAACACCCGCACCTACTGTACGTCCACCTTCACGAATCGCGAATCTTAGACCTTCTTCACAGGCTACGTTTGTAATTAACTCTACTTCTAATGTGATGTTATCACCA
>Ga0066825_10000730_pt1 | contig 10415 bp, 7 predicted proteins | sample ETNtaG_6_FD_65608 | JGI IMG/M metagenome (GOLD analysis project Ga0066825, IMG submission 65608) | Marine microbial and viral communities from oxygen minimum zone, Eastern Pacific Ocean - ETNP201306SV45 | ecosystem: Environmental > Aquatic > Marine > Oceanic | place: Pacific Ocean: Eastern...
TGATTTAAAAGTAGATTTTAAGCCTTTTATTAAAATTGACCCAGTCTCAATTAAAGAATTCAGAAAACAAAAAATCAATATATTAAATCATACTGCAATAATTTTTACAAGTAGAAATGCTGTTGATCATTTTTTTAGAATTGCTGAAGGAATGAATGTGACTGTACCTACAGACATGAAATATTTCTGTATTTCAGAACAGACAGCTAATTATCTTCAGAAATATATTGTAATTAGAAAAAGGAAAATTTTTACTGGAGAAAGAACAATTGCTGAACTTTTAAATGTCATGAAAGAAACAATGGTTAAGTTTCCTGATGAAAAATATTTATTTCCATGTTCTAACATCACAAGAGACACAATTTCAGAGTTTTTAAAAGAAAATAATTGTTCTTATTCTGAAGCAATAATTTATAATACTGTTCCTAGTGATTTAAAAAAACTCAAGAAAGTATTTTATGATATTTTGGTTTTTTATACACCATATGGAATAGATTCTTTAGTTAAAAACTTTCCTGACTTTGAACAGAATAATACTAGAATTGCTGGTTTTGGAACAAATACAGCCAAAGCGATAAAAGAAAATAATTTAAAACTTGACATCAAAGCTCCAATGAAAGACGTACCATCAATGACTAGGGCTATCGAATTATATATTAAACAGGCTAATAAAGTTTAGTGAATGAAAAAGGTATTTATTTTAGTGTTTTCTCTTGTGCTGGTCAGTTTTAAAAGCTATTCTCAGCAGGATCCATACTTCAGTACTTATCTTGTAAATCCAACAATTGTAAATTCAAGTTTATCTTCTTTGTATGAAAATAATAATGTAATACTTGTTTATAGAAACCAGTGGGCAAATTATAATCCTAATAATTTAGCGGTTTCATCAGATTCCCCAAATACTGGGATTTTATCATTAAACTTAAAGAGTAGAGATAAAAATCTTTCTTTTGGAATGAATGTTGTTTCAGATAATCTTGGTCCAAAAGAGTTTTTCAATTTCTCTCCTTATTTTAGTCTTAGAAAAAAATTAAATAATTCCTTTCTGAGTTTTAGTGTTTCCCCTTCTTTTAAAAGCACTACACTTAATTTTAGTTCTCTAATTTTTGTAAACCCAAGTGACCCATTTAATATTGGAGGTAAACAAACACAATCTGAGCCAGATATCAATTTTGGTTTTTCCTATTATAATGAAAAGATTCTATTAAGCTTATCAGCAAAAAATCTTGCTCAGCCTTCATTTAATTTTGGATTATCTGAACTTAAAAACATTGAGAATATAAATCTTTCTTTTTTGGGTAAATATGTTATTGAGGTTGATAGAGATCTTACAATTGAGCCTTATGTATTATTAAGGTCGGACCTTTCTTCTTACACTTTTGATGTAAGTGGACTGGCAACTTATAAAAAAATAATGAGTATAGGGGCTTCTTATAGATATGACGAGGCTATTGTTGGTTTTCTAGGATACCATTTTCTTAAAAAGAACAAACTATTTGTAGGATATTCATTTGATTACGTAGTACATAATGTAAATGCCAAAGCTCCTATATCACATGAGCTAGTGGTAAGATATGATTTACCAACTCCTCAAATGAGAAAACCAATCAGAACACCAAGGTTTTTCTATTAATTTTAAAATTTTCTAAAATACATTGAAATATGGCTTTGATAGTTAGTTTCATTATATTTGTGTAACTTTCTAACTAAATATTTATCGTTCAAAAACAATAATTTAGATATTTTAAAGTTAAGTTTTAACTTTGCGTTTAATTATGTTTAAAACAAACTCAAATATTTCCTTAATATTCTATTGCTTATTGGCAATAACCATCGGTGGGTGTAGTCTACTCGGAGGAGGCTCAAGTAAAAAGAATCCAAGAGGACAATTAGTTGGTACACTTGATAGAGATGGGTTTGAAATGTCAGCCCAATATGGGATGGTGTATATTCCTACAGGAAGATTTTACATGGGACAGGCTGATGAAAATATTCAAGCGGATCAAAGTAATTTCAATAGACAAGTAACTATAAGTGCTTTTTATATGGATGACACAGAAATTACAAATGATGAGTACAGACAATTTATGCAATACCTTGAAGAAAATCCAGACTACCAACTATCTGAAGGAGCTACAATTGAATCTTTAAAGCCAGATACTACTGTTTGGTCAAGTGATTTTACTCATCACTACGGCGACCCGTTACTTGCATATTATTGGTCTCATCCGGCCTTTGATGATTATCCTGTTGTCGGTGTATCATGGGAATCTGCAAGAGAATTTGCAAGATGGAGAACAAAATTTTTGAATGACTACAGAAAAGAAGAAGGCTTATTGCCATTTCCTTCATTTAGATTGCCGACAGAAGCTGAGTGGGAATATGCTGCTAGAGGGGGAAGAGATAATGTTAAGTATCCGTGGGGTAATCCATACACGAGAAACTCAAGAGGTTGTGTGTTAGCAAATTTCAAACCAGGTAGAGGGAACTATGTAGATGATGGTTATGCTTATACCTCACCAGTTGGTGTATTTTTTCCTAATGACTTTGGATTATATGACATGTCTGGTAATGTTGCTGAATGGTGTGAGGATGCATATATAGATTCTTACAATCCAGTAGTTTGGGATTTAAATCCTATATATAGAGATGATTCTAATGATAAGAAAGTTATCAGGGGAGGATCATGGAAAGATATTGCTTTTTTTATTGAAGTTGCTACTAGAACTTTTGAATATAAAGACTCTACTAGAGCATTTATTGGTTTTAGAACAGCTATGCCTCATTTAGGTAGAAATTTAGAAGGCTTTTAGAACAAAAAAAATTAATTTTAAATAAGATAATAATTAAATACTAATAAAATGATAACTAAGAAAAGATCAAGTAATCCCATTCTGAGATGGATCCAGAATGAGGATAATATGAATGTTATATATGGTTTAGGAGCTGCTGTCGTTATTTTGGGAGCTCTCTTCAAACTGCAGGGATGGCCAGGTGCAAATTTTATGTTAATTGTAGGTCTTGGGGTAGAGGCTTTAATATTTGTGCTAAGTGCTTTTGATCCACCAACAAGTCACGACTGGGATTGGAGTAAAGTTTATCCACAATTAAGTCCAGATGGTTCTCCTACATCAGCATCTCAGGTTGGTAATATCATGAAAGAGGCTCAGTTAGATCCTTCAGTCTTAAAGAGTGTTGGAGACGGAATGAAAAAAATGGCTGCTCAAGCAAATAATATAAATGATTTAGCAGGTGCTTCAGTTGCTGCAAAAGCATACGAAGAGAGTATAAAGGGAGCTACTAATTCATTAAATTCAGTTAATGAATCATATAGTACAATCTCTGCGACTGCAAAAGATCTTGCTGATTCTAGTGCCAGTGTAAAAGAGGCTGTAGGCCTTACACAAGAGTACAAAGAAAATTTAAAGAGTGCTTCGACATCTCTTGGAGCAATTGTTACTGCTTCGGGGCAAATAACAGAGACTGCTGCAAATATGTCAAAAGCTCAAGATGACGCTATTAAGTTACAGAAAGAACTTCATGATCTTACTGAAAATTTAAGTAAGCTTAATAAGATTTATGTTGGCATGTACGATGCTATGCACAAATAGAAATTAAAAAATAACACATAAAATACTAATAAAATGGCAGGTGGTGATAGCCCAAGACAGAAAATGATTAATATGATGTATATCGTATTAATCGCCATGTTAGCTTTAAATGTTGACACTAAGGTTTTGAAGAAGTTTATTATGATTAATGATAGCTTCGAATCAACAAACTCAGAAAAGGTTATTGACAATTCAAGAAAAATTGAGTCAATAAAGGCTGCTGTGGAAGATTCAGGAAATAGGAATGAGGATATTAAAGTCATGAAGTTGTCAGAATCAGTTAGAGAAAAATCTAATGATTTAGTGAATTTCATGGGTGAAATAAAAAATACTATAATTGAAGAGACAGGTGGCAAAGACGCAAAAACAGGTATCAAAGGTTATAAAAATATAGACTTTGTTTACAGTTATATGCAACAAGATGAAGATAAAAACGGACTAAGATTTGGTGACGAGCTTCAAATTGCTATTAATGAATTCTCTAGTTTCGTTCAAGACTCTGTTTATCTTGGTGATGAAAACTCTGGAATTCATGATTTAGCAAGAAATGCTGATCAAATACCAATGTATCAAGATGATCCTCCAACTGATCCATCTTTTACTGCTCTTAACTTTGGTTTTGGTACTTCTGCTGGAGCAGGCCTTGCTACTATCAGTCAACTTCAGGCTGATATTATTAATTTGGAAATAAAAGCTTTAGATAAATTAGCAGCATCAGTTGGTGCAGCAGATTTAAAGTTTGATGTTGTTTCATTAACAACTCTACCTGAACAAAAAGTTGTTGCTGCAGGTGCTAAATATAGAACGCAATTATTCTTATCAGCTGCATCTTCTGCAATCGTTCCCACAATGACTGCTGATGGTGATACATTAGATGTTTCGAACGGCAGAGGTTACTATGAGTTTACAGCTAAAGGTGGACAGTACGACAAAGAAGGTTTATCAAAACAGAGTTATATTGGTACAATTAGCGTGACGTTGCCTGGAGGGAGAGATACTACTTTTATTGATACAGTAGAATATTTCGTTGCGAGGCCAGTAATTCAAATTCAATCAGCTTCAGTTCAGGCATTATACCTAAACTGTGGAAATGAGATACAAATTAATGTGCCTGCTTTGGGTTCGGAATATAATCCAACATTTTCAGCAAGAGGTGGAGATGTTGTAAGAGGATCTAAAGCTGGAGAGGTAACAATAATACCAAAATCAAAAAAAGTTGATTTAAATGTAAGTAACGCTGGTAACTTTATAGGTTCTCAGTCTTTTGGTGTTAGATCAATCCCAGCACCTGAGATAAAGGCTAGGATTAGAGGTAAAGAAATTGATGCTAAAGCAGGGATACCTGTAAGTACTCCAAGTTTTAGCTTAGATGCAATTGCAGATGCAAGTTTTGCTGAGTTTTTACCGAAAGATGCTAGATTCCAAGTAAGGGAAGCTGAAATTAATCTTGTAAGGGCAGGAAGAGGAGTTTCTAGACAAAGGGTTAATAGTAAGGATGTCAACTTAAACAAACTTGCGGGAAAAAGAAAAGGCGATAATATAGTAATTGAAATAAAGAGAGTTGCTAGAGCTAACTTCAGAGGTGAAGTTGAAGAATTCAAAAATTTTGCGCCAAGATATATAACTATACCATTAAAGTAATTTATGAAACAGTTTAATAAGATTCTTGTACTTATTGTTTTGCTATCTACTCTTTCGGTAGATAATACACATTCACAGTCATTTAATGAGAGAATTGGGGCAGAGTCAGATGGCTATAATCCTTTGTCTCTTAGAAAAGTACATGAATCTTATTTAATGTGGAAGAAAACTTTATGGAGAAGAGTAGATTTGAAAGAGAAACAAAATAAACCCTTCTTCGCTAGAAATAGAGAAATTTCTAAAATTATAATTGAAGCTGTAGAAAGGGGAGTGCTAATTCCTTACAACAGTGACTCTGTAAATGATAGCAATGTAATGTCAAGAGAAGAATTTGTTGAAAATATTCAGCAGCTTGATGAAGAAACTGAGGAGGAAGAGGATTTTGGTTTCGATCTTGATGACCCTTTTGCAGGTTTTGAGGAAGATGATCCTTTTGCTGAAGAAGCAGAAGAGGTTGTTGCTGGCGGTCCAATCTTTATACCAAAAAGAGAATTCTCAATATTTGAGATAAAAGAAGACCTTTATTTTGATAGAATTCATTCTAGAATTTATTTTGATATTCAAGCAATAACAATGTATCTACCTGGTGATAGTTTTTATAATCCAGCTGGATTTGAAAAACCTATCGCTTCGTTTAGGTTTGTTGATTTATATAACTTATTTAAATCTATGCCTAAGGACGCGATCTGGTATAATGAAAATAATATTGCACAACATAAAAATTTGGGTGATGCTTTTCTTCTAAGGTTATTCAAAGGAATAATTGTTAAAATTGCTAATGCTGATGATATTCGTGTATCCGAGTTATATGCAAGATCAAGAAAGGAAGGCATAATGGCAAGCTTCAAGGTAGAACAAGACCTTATGGAATGGGAAGCTAATCTTTGGGAGTATTAATTTCTAAATACTTTAAAAGAGAATCAGTTCTTTTTTTCCCAATCACTTTAATCAGTTTATCTTTTTCAATATTTTTGATATTATCAAAAGATTTAAATTTCTTAATCAATTTAATTCTTGTCATCTCACCAATACCATCAATTTGTTCAAGCTCAGATTTTAAGAATGTATTACTTCTAAGTTGTTTATGATAATTAATTGCAAATCTGTGAGCTTCATTTCTAATATTTTGTATCAGTTTTAATTGCTCAGACTTTTTCCCTAATAGAATCGGAACAGAGTCATTTGGAAAGTATATCTCTTCTAATTTTTTAGCTATTCCTATAATGTTAATTTTATTATAAATATTTAATTTTTTCAAAACTTCACAAGAAGCGCTTAACTGACCTTTTCCTCCATCAATAATGATCAAATCAGGAAGTTTTTTTTCTTCATTTATTAGCCTATTGTATCTTCTTTCTACAACTTCTCTCATTGACTCAAAATCATCAGGCTTATTTACTGACCTTATTTTAAATCTTCTATATTCTTTTTTACTAGGGTAACCATCTCTAAACAAAACCATTGAGGCAACAGTATTGCTGCCCTGTATATTTGAGATATCAAAACATTCGATATAAAATGGCACACTTTTTAAATTAAGTTTATTTTTAAGGTCAATAAGAACGGACATTTTTTTCGTTTTTCTCTCCTTCTTTTCGTTATATAAATTTTTCTTATAAAAGAGAACATTCTTTAGACTCATATCAATTAAACTTTTCTTGTCTCCAGCTTTAGGTACAATTGAGATAAGGTTATCGGGTAAAGAACTCTTTAAAGATATATTTGAAATAGTATCATTTGATATACTCCCATATTTAAGTTTTAAATCAACAAGAATTTGTCCAATTTCATTGTAATCAAAGCTAAGCTTCTTTCTAACTTTAATGGTTTCTGAACCAATTATCATTCCATTGTTTACTTTCATGAAATTTATGAAATAGTGAATATCGTCATCCATTAATCCGAAGACATCTAAATTATTTACTTTAAAGTTTACAACTATTGATTTTGAAGTAAAGGACTCAATATGATAAATTTTATCTTTAATTTCTTGGGCTTTTTCATAATTTTGATCTTTTGAATAATTAGCCATTTCTTTTTTTAGTGAGTTAGCTAGATCAATAGTTTTTCCTTTTAATATATTTCTAATTTCCTTTATATCATTTTCATATTCTTTTTCTTCTTGTTTGTTTTCACATGGACCCTTACAATTGCCTAAGTGATATTCTAAGCATACCTTAAATTTTTTACCATTTATATTTTCAGAACTTAATACATAATTACAATTTCTTATTTTATATAAGTTTTTAATCAATTTGAGAATAGATCTCATGGATTTAACATTAGTGTAAGGACCAAATACTTCTTCTTTCTGATGATTAATTTTTCTTGTTGAGTAAATTTTTGGAAACCTCTCTTTAGAAATTGCTATGTAAGGAAATGATTTGTCATCTCTCAATAATATATTGTACTTTGGTTTATTTTCTTTAATTAAATTATTTTCAAGAAGAAGTGCATCATGTTCTGATTCAGATAATACAAAGTCAATATTTGTAGTTTCTTTTATCATATTTGAAATTTTTTTGTTTTGATCTTTTTGAAAATAGCTTTTAACTCTTTTTTTCAAATTCTTTGATTTTCCAACATATAATATTTTGTTTTTAGAACTTAAAAACTTATAAACTCCTGGAGAATTTGGAAGATCAATACTTTTTAAATTATCCATTTTTTAAAAAATATCTGACGCGTCAATCTTATCTAATATTGAATCTAATGAGTCTGATTTAATTTCATTACTATATATAGAGCAGTCCATCTCTACATTAATAATTTTAGTAGGTTTATCAAATGTTCCTTTTGAAATATCTAACTCAGAATCACCATAAACATCTAGCATATATTGTTGCCATATAGGCATTGCTGTTCTAGCACCTTGGCCAAAAGCCCATTCCCTAAAGTGAATACTTCTGTCATCTCCGCCAACCCATGCACCTGAAACTAAATTATGAGTGACTCCTATAAACCATCCATCGGATGCATTTTGAGTCGTTCCTGTTTTTGCTCCTACATCATTATTTACTGTTAGTTCAGGATTCAAACCTCTTGCAGTTCCCCCTTCTTCTTCTTTAGACCCTTTTAGCATGTGAAGCATTAAATATGCTGTTTCTTCACTTAGCGCTTCTTGTTTGGTTGGAACAAATTCTTGAATAAGATTTCCGTATTTATCCTCTATTCTTGAAATAAAAAATGGCTCGGTCCATATTCCTTTATTTATAAAAGTACTGTAAGCTCCAACTAAGTCAAAAAGTGAAACATCCCCGCCAGCTCCCAAGCATACAGCAGGTACTGGGTCTAACTTGCTTTGGATCCCTAGCTTTTTGGCATAGTCAACAACTGTTTGTGGAGATAATTTTTTTGTCATAAATGCTGTTATGGAATTAACGGATTTAGCCATTGCTTTTCTAAGTGTCATAGTTTCTCCTGTCCATTTACTATTATGGTTATCAGGTCTCCAATATGGTGGGTCTTGACCAGGTAACTCGAATACAACAGGAGCATCTACAACAGGATAGCATGGAGAGTAACCATTGTCAATTGCTGCAGCATATACTATAGGTTTAATGGTTGAGCCTGGTTGTCTTTTTCCTTGTTTAACATGATCATATTTAAAATATTTATGATTTATGCCTCCTACCCAAGCTCTAATATATCCTGTTTTTGGTTCGATAGAGACAAATCCTGCTTGAAGAAAGTTTTTATAATACTTTAGTGAATCCATAATGCTAAAAACAGTATCTATTTCACCTTCCCAGCTAAAAACTCGCATGTTTCTCTTTTCATTTAATTTTTCAAAAACTAGTGTTGTGTCATTATCATTAGTCTTCAATAGTTTTTTAAAATAAGCAGTTCTTTTTATGGTATTCTTTAGAAAATCTTTGATTTCAAATCCTTTTTCGTCAATCCACGGATTTCTTCCCTCCCAGTGTTTGCTGAAAATTGATTGCAGCCTTTTCATTTGATCATGTACTGCTTTTTCTGCATGGTCTTGAAGTCTACTGTCTATAGTTGTATATATTTTTAAACCATCTGAAAATAAATCATACCCATTCTCTTTTGCCCAGTTTATTAGATAGTTTCTTACTACCGTTCTAAAGTAAGTTGCTTGTCCTACATTTTGATTTTCAACTTTATAGTTTAGACTAAGATCCATAACTTTTAAAGAATCATATGTGGTTTTATCTACAACATTATATTTAAACAAATTATAAAATATTTCAGCTCTTTTTTCTAGTGCATTTTCAGGGTTAAAATAAGGATTATACTTAGTTGGTTTATTTAGAAGACCAACTATAATTGAAGCTTCATTATAATTTAATTCTGATGGTAGCTTATTAAAATATGTTTTAGAAGCAACTTTAATTCCATATGAATTGCTCCCGTACTCTGCAGTATTTAAATACATGGCCAAGATTTCTTTTTTTGTATAAAACTCCTCAAGCTTTACGGCAACAATCCACTCTTTTACTTTTGAAATAACTAAACCTAGGAAAGGGACACCACTCAATTTTCCTTTTTTTTCTCTTCTAATTTTAAATAAATTTTTTGCTAGTTGTTGAGTTATTGTACTTCCTCCACCTTCTAATCCACTTGATCCGAATGTTGCAACATTTTTAACTACTCCATAGCTTGCACGAATTAGTCCCTTTAAGTCTATTCCTGAGTGATCATAATACCTTATATCCTCAGTTACTAATAATGTGGTAACCAACTCATCTGATAACTCATCAAATTTTACTGGAGACCTATTATACCTAAAATATTTTCCTAATAATTTATTATCACTAGAAAACAATTCAGAGGAAAGTTCGGATTCGGGTTTTTCTAAATCTTGTAAACTTGGCATCCCACCAAATAGGTTATATAAATTATAATTTATTGATATAATAAAAATAAATAGAGATAAAACTCCAAAAATCAATGATATCCAAAGTTTTTTAATTATGTTTTTTGTTCTACTCACTTATTAATAAATTTTATGAACTCTCTATAATTTTTTGATTTAAAAATTAAGTTCATGTTTTTTTCCCCTACAACAAAATTAGTATTTCCATTTGATTCTACACTAGTTAAGGATGAATTGAATTTAGATCTTATAGAGTTTAATATCTTTTTCTCTTTTAACGATATAACATTAAAAGTAATGCTGTTATCTAATGCAAATTC
>Ga0066825_10000734_pt1 | contig 10372 bp, 7 predicted proteins | sample ETNtaG_6_FD_65608 | JGI IMG/M metagenome (GOLD analysis project Ga0066825, IMG submission 65608) | Marine microbial and viral communities from oxygen minimum zone, Eastern Pacific Ocean - ETNP201306SV45 | ecosystem: Environmental > Aquatic > Marine > Oceanic | place: Pacific Ocean: Eastern...
GCCGCGCCCGGCATCGCCCACATGTGGCACATGCCCGGCCATATTCTTTCTCGCCTCAAGCGCTACCATGATGCCGCTTGGCAACAGGAAGCCAGCGCGCGTGTGGATCACGCCCACATGATGCGCGACCGTGTGATGCCCGATCGCATCCATAATTTTGCCCACAACAACGAATGGCTCACTCGCAATCTCAGTCACGCCGGGCGGGTGGAGCGCGCTCTGGCCATGGCCAAAAACATGATTGAGCTGCCCCGGCTGCCCAATGTGAAGGACGACGGCACCTGGAGCGTTCCCTCCCGCAGTAGCCACAACTACGGCCGTCGCCATCTGTACGGCCTACTTACCAACTACGAATTGTGGGAAACCGTTCTCGCGCTGAAGGACACCCATTACCTGCGCCCCGGCAGCAGTGCTGCCGATCGCGCCAAATACCTGCGGCTTGTCGCCGTAGCCCAGATCAATACCCGTGAAGCCGCACAAGCCCAGCCGTTGCTCACTGAAATGGAGTCGCTTCTAACCACCCAACGCGAAGGCAAAACCAAGGCCGGCACGGAAGCCGAAGCCAAGGCGAATAAGGAAAAGAAAAAACCCGCTGACATCAAGAAAGCCAAGACCGATGCCGAGCGCCCCTTCTCCACCGCCATCAGCACCCTCGAACGCGGTCTGGCCGAAGCACGCATGTATCTGGCCCTGCAAGTCGACGACTTTGAAAAGGCTAAGGCTGAATACGCCAAAGTCCGCGACCTGCGCAGTGAACGCAAAGCCCTCCTCCAACTCCGAATGGGCAACACCGAGGAGGCCATTAAGCTCGCCGCCAGCGCGGTGAAATCGGCTCCTGAACAGGCCCGGCCACTGGCCGCGCAGGCATACATTTTGCACGAATCCAAAAAACCGGCTGAAGCCAAAACCACCTTCGATCACCTGCGCCGCATTGCTCCGGAGCTGGATCTGGACGTGGCTTGGTTCGCCCGACTTACGCCTTTGGCCGAATCCCTCAAGCTTCCGGCCGATTGGAGACAGACGCAGGCCGAGGCCCAAGACATCGGCCTGCGACCGGAATTGGATAACTTAGGCCCCTTTCGCTGGGAACCTTTCGCAGCCCCGGCCTTTTCGTTGACAGACCGGAATGGTAAGCCCTTCGCACTCGATCAATATCGTGGCCAGCCGGTGGTGTTGATTTTTTACCTTGGAAAAGGCTGCACGCATTGCATGGAGCAGCTGAATGTCTTTGATCCTTTAGCCGCCGAATTTGAGAAAAAAGGCATCACCCTGTTGGCCGTCAGTACCGATACCGCGCAGGGATTGCGCGACACATTCATCGGTTATGATGCCAAGGACCGACATTTTAATTTCCCGCTGCTCAGCGATCCCACGCTGGGTACCTTTCGCAAATACCGTGCCTACGATGATTTCGAGCAAACGCCGCTTCACGGCACATTCTTGATTGATCAGACCGGGAAAATCCGCTGGCAGGAGATCAGCCACGAACCGTTCATGGCGCCCAAGTTCCTGCTGGAAGAATCCAGCCGCCTGCTGGCCCTGCCAGATCGCGTCACGACCCGCGCCCAAAAGTAGCCACAGTTCAGCCTTGGCAGCCCCGTTCTTCCGCCTACACTGGGCGCACGCATGAAGATTGTTACCCGATTCCTCGTGGCCGCTCTGTTTGTAGCTGGCACCCTCGAACTTTCAGCCAAGACCATCAGCGTGCTGATTGTAGACGGTCAAAACAACCATAACTGGGCCGCCATGACCCCATTCATGAAAGCGCAACTGGAACAGACCGGCATGTACAAGGTTGACACCTCCTCCACCCCGCCGCGCTTCCGGATTCCCGGAAATTTACCCAAGGAAAAACGAGAAGCCGCACAAAAGGCTGCTCAGGAATTGAACGCCAAACAATGGGCGGCCTGGCACCCCGCCTTCGCCAAATACGACGTGGTGATCAGCAACTACAACGGTCAGGACTGGCCCAAGGATGTGCAGGCTGCGTTCGAAAAATACGTCGGTGACGGGGGCCGATTCATTTGTGTGCATGCGGCCAACAACTCATTTCCAAATTGGCTGGAGTACAACAAGATGATCGGCCTTGGAGGTTGGGGCGGACGCACCGAGAAACACGGGCCATACGTCTATTACGATGAGAGCAACAAGCTCGTGCGCAACACCAACCCCGGACGTGGTGGCAGTCATGGCCCGCAGCACGAGTTCATCATCCAAATCCGCAAGGCACACCCCATCACTGCCGGCATGCCTGCCAAATGGAAACACGCCAAGGATGAACTCTATGATTCCCTGCGCGGCCCCGGCACCAACATGGAGGTTCTGGCCACTGCCTGGAGCCCCAAGAGCAAGCGCCACGAGCCGATGATGATGCTGCTCGAGTATGGCAAAGGCAAAATCTTCCACACTCCCATGGGCCACGAGAATGGCCAATCCCTCCAGTGTGTTGGGTTCATTACCACCCTCAACCGCGCCTGCGAATGGCTAGCCACCGGCAAGGTAACCACAAAGATTCCTGGGAACTTCCCCACCGAAGACAAGGTGAGTGTGGTGAACAAAAAATAAGCCCCCCCTCTTCAAGGCGGCCATGTAAGGCCACTTTTTTTATGGGCTCAACTGTTTGACGAAAATGTTGGCGAACTCCGCGCCGGGCAATAATTCCAAAACCGCTGATTTCAGAGGGCCATCCTCACGCCCCATCTCCAAGAGCACAGATTTTCCGTTGATTTCCACCGTGGTACTGCCCAGCACACGCGTGACCTGGATGCGGTTCCATTTACCCACCTGATGATCCAATGCGCCCAATTCCCTCACGTTGGGTAGATTAAACGGCAGGGCTTTTTCTTTACTGCGCCAGTCAGCAAAAAAACTGTAGCTGGCGAATTTCTCCCGGTACTCCAGCCGTGCTTCCGCTTTCGCTCCATTCAAACGCCAGTCATTTGACTGCCAGCCTTTTCCCTCCCAGCCACTCAGATCCACTCCAGTATACAGACTCCGAAACCCATCAAAGGCGTGCGCCGTCTCTTCGGCTTTCGCACCGGTGGATGGCAGTTCCTTGAGTTTCAAATTCCGGAACTGCACCGGGGACCCCTCCGATTCCAGACAGATGTAGCCCTTGCGCGGCCACGACGCCTTGCCTTGCGTCACTACCTTGCCATTGACCGCCAAGCTGATATCGCCGTTGTTGCACACCACGCGATAATGATTCCATTCTGGCGATGGCTTACTGCGGTTCTCCGTGGGAAAAGCTCGAGCCCCCCCACGGCCATTGAAAGGGGTCATACGCGCGCCGTGTATCGGAAAAATATCGCCATGTGTCGTGTAACGGCGCGTATTCCCATAGGCATTCTCCAGCACCTGCACCTCCACACCACGATGGAACGGCTGCCCCTTCGCCGGATAAGCATCAGCCCAAACAAAGATACCCGCATTCCCACGGGGCTTAAGATGCCGCCATTCCACTTCGAGAATGAAATTCTCATACATCCGTATGGTTCGCAATTCCCCAATCGGTTTGCCGGTACAATGAATCATCCCATCCTTCACCGTCCAAGTCTTGGGCCCGCAATTCACATTATGCCAACCATCAAAGTTCTTACCGTTAAACAGCAGCTTGAACCCGCCTTCGGCGGCTTGTGAAAAGGGAGTAAGAAACGAAACGAATACGAGCAATGCCAAATGGATCATGCAAACATTGTCTGGCAGGGGCGCCCTATAGGCAAGCTTGGGCTACCGTTCATTGGATTTAATGAAACGGTAGGTGCCGTCGTTTTCCTTCGCGATGGCCTTCAGGGAATCATCCAGATCCTGTTCGCTATCAGCAAACCCGATGGTGTTAACCCGAACCGCGCCAGTAGGGTTCAACTTCTGGATGACCTTATAAACCGGCGGCAGGCCGACCACCTGCGTGCGGTTGCCGCGTTTCACGCGTTTGAACTGCGAAAATTTTCCGTCCGACAACAACCAGATCGTCGAAGGCTTCAACTTGCCAAAGGCCTCAGCTAGGGCATCACGCGGATTGGTGAAGCCTTCAGGCGACATGCGGCCCACCCAGCGTTGAGTGTATTCTACATTGGCCGGCGTCGCCTCCAGTAAACGGCCTTCCTTCATTCCTATCGTGTCGTCACTAAAGAAGAAAATATAAAACCGCTTGTTCGGCTCGAGCTTCTCCAAAGTCCGGGCCAAGGCCTCCTTAGCAGCGATCAGACGACGGTCGTCTTTCATGCTCTTGGATTTGTCGATAATGAACACGTAATCATCGCCCTTGCCCTCCGCCGTGGCCTCAAATCCGCGTGTCCGAAACACCTCCAGCGGCGTCTGGTTTTCCTCGGCTTCAGCAGTCTCCGGTTGAGTTTCGGCTAATAAAGGATTGGTGGCCGTTTGGATCTGAGGCTGCGGCCGCACGGGCGGTTGCACCAACCGTTCCGGCGAAGGCGGCGGGGTCACATGCACCAACGGTTGGGTGGGTGAAGTCGATGGCACATCGCGCACCGAAGGCACACGCGGTTCCACGCTACGATTAATGGAGGGCGCCAAACGGCTGCTCGCGCGCGGCGACTGGCTGGCGGAAGCCATTTGAATCGGCCGTGCGGTAAGGGACGGTTCTTCCGGCCGTTCAGCATAAGCCCGTGGCCGTGAACGCAGCCCACGCATTCCCACCGGACGCGACATCATGGCCGATGAATCGGCTTGCGTCATGACTTGATTGGAAAGATTGGGGGTCGTGCTGCCCAGTCGCGAGCGTGAAGGCGTCGTCGGCGCTGCCGGGGAAGGAGGCGTGTAGTAAGCCGTACCGGTCACGCTATTCCGAACCGATGGCGAGGAGGCCCGGAAAGCAGTATACGTAGGCCGACTGGGTCCGGCCATTCCCGTGCCCGTGACCATCGACCGCGCACTCACTGCCCGAGCCGTGTAGCGACCTTGCCCTGCCCCTCCGGAAGGCCCCGTTCGGGCCGGTCCACTGGCGCCGCTGGAAGCTTGCGAACTGCCAATCGAAACTCCGGCCATGTTGCGACCGGCAACCGCCCGTGCGCCCGTGCTCATCATGCCTGCGCCCGATGAACCTCGACCATGCACCGTAGGAGAAAATGAAGAGCCCTGCGCCCCGTTCGTGCCCGCCACCGCGCCAGACGCATAGTTACCCTTTGCCGAGCTTCCTGATTGCCCGCTGCCACCCGAAGGCGCATTGCGGGCCGTCCCCTGCGAACCATTGGCCGCCTGCGCCATGGAACCGGTGGAGGCGCCGGTCATGCTTCGCCCCGCTTCGGATCGTGCGCCGCTGCTTTGCACTCCGGATACCGAAGCACTCGCCCCGGAACCGGTCGGCGAAAATGAACTACCACTGCCCGAACCACTGGTCCCTGCCACCGAAGCCGAACTGCTCGATCCCTGTGCCGAACCACTGCCTGACTGGGATGAAGTGGCGCCGTTAGGGCTGTTTCGTGCCGAACCCCGCGCTCCGACTGCCGCCTGTGCCAACGACTGCGAGGATGCTCCGGACAACGCTCCACTGGCCACGGCTTGGGCACTGGCGCTTTGCACACCGGTTGTCGCAGCCCGGCGGCTGCCGGAAGCCGAAGGTGCCAGCGAGGCACTGGAACCGCTCGTCCCGGATACCGCTGAAGCCGAACTCGTGGCGGATGCCGAACTGCCTTGAGCTGAGGAACTGGAGGTCGGTCCATTGCGCGAAGTACTACTCGTCCCGGAGGCCGCCTGAGCCATGGATTGCGAAGTCGCTGAAGCCATGGATTGGCCACTGACTGCCTGGGCACTGTTGCTCTGCACTCCCGCGGCTGTGGCTTGTGCACTGGAGGCCGAGGGTGCGAACGATGCGGTGCTGCTAGCCGCCAATGTCGACGCACTCTGGGAAGCGGCCGTGCTTAGAGCCGAAGCCGCCGATTGTGAGGCCGCCGCAGACTGCGGGGTGCTGCGGGCCGAGTTACGCCCAGAGGCCGCCTGCGAAGCGGATTCCGAGGTGGCCTGCGTCATAGTTTGGCTGGCCTGCGCCTGTGCTTCGGTGGCCTGTACGGATGCCGTGGCGGCTTGCGAGGCGGAGGCGGGTGAGAGTGAATCGGTGTTGCCCGCAGCTTGCACGGCCGCCGAAGGGTTCGCGTTGCTGGCCGCCGAGGCGGACTGGGAATTGGAGGTTTGCGGGGTACTGCGCACGGCACTGCTGTTGGCCGCTGAAGCGGCATTGGGCCGGGCGTTGGCCGCGCTCATGCTTTGGCTGGAGACCGCCTGCGCACCGCTGGTTTGCACCGAGGCATTGGCTTGGGCGGTCGAAGGGGAAAGGCTGGCACTGCCCCCGGCGGAACTGGGCGCCGAGGAGGCGGCTTGGGCGTTCGCAGAAGACGGTGCTACGGCCTGCGGATTGCTCCGGGCGGAATTGCGACCAGAAGCCGATTGCGCATTGGGCTGCGCGGCGGCCTGGCTCATGGTCTGGCTGGTCTCTGACCGGGCTTCGCCGGCCATGACGCTCGCATTAGCCTGAGAGGCACTGGGAGTAAAGGAGGCGCTTCTGGCTGCCCCGGCAGAGCTGGGAGCTGCCGAGGACGCGGCGCTTCCGGAAGCGGACTGGGAAGCGGAGGAGGCGTTTTGGGGATCGCTGCGCTGGGCGTTTCGGTTTGCCGCGGATTGCGCCATGGAAGAGCTGGAGGCGGCGGCGGCCATGGGGGTGTCGAGAATGTTGTTGCGGATGTCGTTACTCATCTCCTGAACGGCGGATTCTTCGCCGTCGAGTGAGATGGTCATTTGTTGTTCGCTTCGAATGCCTTTGCGGGTGCTGACGACCACCCAGTTTTTTTCATAGATGTACCACAAGGTACAAAGGGTCATGAGAAAGAGCACGAAGACGCCAAAGAAGATGTGGCGCCGCTGGATACCGAAGCGGTCGGCCACGGATTCGAACCCCCATTCAATGAGTTCGAACATTCCTCTGAGCCGAATTTTCACGGTTAGTTTAGGGGACGGGTGTCGTAGGCAATGCTGGCTTTGCTGAAGCCGACGCGCCGGGCAATATCCAATGCGGAGGCGATTTGACCGTGAAAGGCTTTGGAATCCCCACGCAAGACCAGTTTCTGATCGGGTTTTTCTTCAAATCGCACTTTCAGTTTGAATTCCAAATCGTTCAAATTGACCACATCTCCGCCAACGCTGTATGAGCCGTCCTGCAATACGTTGATGTAAATGGGGCGGTCTTTATTCACTAACGAGGACCCGCCCTGCTTGGGTAGACGGATTTCCTCTTCTTTTTCCTTCTCCTCAAAGGTGGTGGTGACCAGAAAAAAGATGATCAGGGTAAACAGAATATCAATCAACGGGGCGACATCAATCCCCGTTTCTTGTTCGTCTTGTGCCTGAATGACCTTCACGGGGTACTTTCCTCCAGTTCCTCTCCTTCCTGTGCGGATGGTTTGAATGCGCTGCCGCCTCCTTCGGCAGGAAAGAAGGCTCCCAAGAATCTACGAGCTTGTCGATTTAAATTCTCCCCAATTTCGTCGGTTTTTCGGTTCAACCAGAGGTAAAGAAAGAGGAATGGAATCGCGATGGTCAGGCCCGATGCGGTGGTCACCAGGGCCTCGTATATGCCCTCGGATAGAAACTTCACTTTGTCATCGCCGGCAGTGCCCATGCTTTGGAACGAGGCGATCATGCCGTAGACCGTTCCGAGCAGACCGATCAAGGGCGCAACCTGCACGACTCCCTGCAAGGGCTTGATGCCGCGCTTGAGCCGGCCTAGCTGCAGTGCGCATTCCTCTTCCAACGCTTCGGTCATGCCTTCTTTGCCACTGTTAATGCGGTTTAAGGCGGCCTCAGCCATCTTAGGAAATGCCGCCCGTTCGCGCCGGGTAATTTCGTGTTGCACAATCATCGGCATATCGTCGTAGGCCACTTCGACCGGATCCAATTTATCCAACAACTCGTTATCCTTGGATTTGTCGTTGGTAAACAAGATCACGTACACTTGCGATCCGGCACAGTAGAACCCGTACAACATCAAGATCCCCAACGGCACCATCATGAGGCCGCCGCTACGGATCAGCTGCCACATGGTCTTGCGTTCTTCGGTGACAACGTCGGGCACGTCTTCAACGATGGTGGAATCAATGGTGGTTCCGCCGGCGTTATTGGTCTGCGCTATCGCCGTCGGAGCCAACCATCCAAGCGTGGCAGTGAAGACCAACAGCAGCAGGGTGTGTTTCATAAATCGCATGATATGGTGGGCTTAGTTCAGCCGGTTGAGTTCTTCCTTGGCTGCCCGGGCAGAGGCCGTTTCAGGATATTTTTCTATGAGCTTATTGAACACCGTCTTAGCTTCATTGATTTGTTTCTCCTGCGCAAAGGAGCGGGCCATTTCAAATAAACCCTTGGATTGCCATTGCGGGAAGGCATAGAGCTGATCCACCTTGGCGAATTCCGTGCGCGCCTTGATGTGTTGATTCTGTTCAAGGAAACATTCCCCCATAAGGAATTGCGCCCGCGCACCGGTGTCATCCCGAATGCCGTCCTTCACGGTCTTCAGGTAGGAAGCCAACGCTTCATCATATTTTTCCTGATTATGCAGCGACCAGCCGTATCCTAGATGCGCCGTGCGGATGAGTTTGTGATTCCCGTTTCCAGCAATGAAATTCTCGTAGGATTTTTGCGAGGCGTCCCAATCTTCCAGTGAGGCATGGGTTTCCCCAATGCGCAATAGCGCCTGGCGTTGCAGTTCCCCATCATTACCGCCAGCGGAGCCGGCTTCGGCCGCCGTTTGGTAATTGACCAGTGCCGCGCGCAGGCCTTGGGTTTTGGCCTCGCCATTGGCGGCCCGAGCGACCTCACGCCGAGCTTCGCCAGCCTGCCAGGCCGCTGAGACCTCGAGGTTTTTCGGCACATCCTTGAGCAGTTCCTCAAACGCCTTCGCGGAGTCGCCATAGGCTTTGAGATCGAATTGGACAATACCCAAGCGATACAGGGTCAGCTGGCGCAGTTGCGGATCAATCTTGCGATCGAGCAGTTTTTCCAGGCGCTCCGCTGCCACGACCCCGCCTTGTGGACCGCCGTTTTCAAATTCCACCTCGGCCAGCTCCAACGCGGCGTTGTTCACCAGTTGGCTGCGCGGATGCTTCTCCAGAAGCTCTTTGTAAAACGGAATAGAATCAGCGTGCTGCCCGGCCGATCGTTTACCCCAAGCCGATTGATAAAGTGCCCGATCCCGAATGGGCGAAGCGGCGGCTACCTGATCAAAGCTGCCAATGGCCTGATCCCATTGAGAGAGTTCCATATGCGCCAGACCGAGGTTAAAGGCGCCTTCATCCACTTTCTCGTGGGAATCATGATCCTTCAGAAACGACGCTAGCGTTTGAGCGGAGGCCCCGAATTGGCGCGCCTCAAATTCCGCGATGCCTTGGTACAAGTGGGATTCAGCGATCAATCCGCTTTGCGCATCCGAACGCGTCAGGCGTTCGCGCAGCACCTTAAACTTCCGCGCGGCATTGGCCGGCTTGCCATTATCCAGTTCCGCCCAGGCCGAGAAATAATCGGCATCCGCTTTGAGCGTATGGTTGGCGGGAATCTTGGCCAGCGGCCGTTTGGCTTCCTCGAACCGGCCAGCCTCGTAATGAATAATCCCCAGCTTCAACTGCGCACTGGCCACATGCGGACTGCCAGCGCAACGAGCCTCCAGCCGTTCGTAAGCGGCGATCGCATTTTTGTAATCAGGCTCCCTCATATTGCTGTAGGCCACGCCGGCATTGTGCAGGGCCACATCGGCATTGAGCTTCTTTTCGTTGCCCAAAGCAAATTGCGTGTAGTACTTGGCGGAATTCACCCAGTCCTTCTGCTGGTGATAGCTGTCACCCAAGAGAAATATGAGCTGATCCAAGGCGGGGTTCTTGCTGTCTACCAAGGGCTTGAAGCGCTTGATGGCCGCCGCCCAATCCTTCCGGATATGCTGGAGTTTGCCGGAGTAAAACTGCGCCACTGCCGCTAGATCATGCTTATTATAAGCGGCGGTAAACCGGTCGAACAACCGGATGGCATCGGCCAGATGTTTCTCTTCGCCGCCGTAATAGCTGTGGTAATAACACAAGGCCTCATTAAAGGTGGCGTCGGCTCGTTTTGGGTCGCTCGCATGCTGGGCGCTGAAATCCTTAAAGTGCCCGGCCGCAGTCGCGTATTGCTTAAGATGGTTCAGACGCACCAAGCCCAGCCGAAACAGGGCCTCGCCCGAATCGCGCCCTTTCAGGTCCGCGGCCGCCTCGTACGCCTTGGCCGCCGCCTCAAAATCCTGAAGATTAAACTGTGCCTCACCGGATAACACTCGGGCACGCTGCTCAATCGGCGAGCCAGCCACCAGCCCTTCAAAGGCGGCTACTTTGTTGACGACTGA
>Ga0066825_10000737_pt1 | contig 10341 bp, 8 predicted proteins | sample ETNtaG_6_FD_65608 | JGI IMG/M metagenome (GOLD analysis project Ga0066825, IMG submission 65608) | Marine microbial and viral communities from oxygen minimum zone, Eastern Pacific Ocean - ETNP201306SV45 | ecosystem: Environmental > Aquatic > Marine > Oceanic | place: Pacific Ocean: Eastern...
ACACTCAACAATGGGCTTAATTCGTCCATGGTCTGAGGAATTTCAATCACAAACTCCGCTAAATTTTTTACTTCCTCATGGGAGGGATTTACCACCGCAATAATACGTCCCTTACGTGCTTTTACTTCCTCAATATTACTGACCATTTTATCGTTGGTGTGCTCGGTTGCCGAAATTACCATTACTGGCATCATTTCATCAATGAGAGCAATAGGACCATGCTTCATTTCAGCAGCTGGGTATCCTTCGGCATGGATATAGGAAATCTCTTTGAGCTTCAGGGCCCCTTCCAATGCAACAGGAAAACTATAGGATCGTCCTAGATACAAGAAGTTAGGTGCATAGGTAAATAGCTGAGAAATACGTTCTATTTCCTCATGTTGATCCAATATTTCTTGGATTTTTGTGGGTATTTGGTTCAGCGCTTTAATGAGTGCGTCCGCTTTCTTGGCCGAGATTGTTTCACGGTACTGAGCCAGTTGTATAGCCATCATGGTTAACACGGTAACCTGCCCAGTAAAAGCTTTGGTTGACGCTACCCCGATTTCTGGTCCTGTGTGTAAATATACCCCCGCATCGGTTTCTCTGGCTATGGTAGAGCCCACCACATTTACCACCCCAAAAACGGTAGCCCCTTTTGATTTTGCTTCCCTTAAAGCTGCTAGAGTATCAGCCGTCTCGCCACTCTGTGAAATAACAATAACCACATCATCGGGGAAGATAAGCGGATTTTTATACCTGAATTCTGATGCATATTCCACTTCAACAGGTATTTGTGCTAACTCCTCAAATAAATATTCTGCAACCAATCCAGAATGCCAAGAAGTACCACAAGCGGCGATAATAATACGACGTGCCCCATGCAATTTATCCATGACCTCCGCTAAACCGCCCAACACTATTTTACCCTCCTCGGGTAGAATTCGCCCCCGTAGCGAATCGCCCACTGTTTTGGGCTGCTCAAAAATTTCTTTTAACATAAAATAGGGATATCCACCCTTTTCTATTTCTTCGAGGCTCATTTGAAGCTCATGTACTTTTTTATCCATTAACACATATGAATTATCTTGCACTTCGTAGCTATCTCGCCTAATTACTGCCGTCTCATTGTCATCTAAATAGACCACCTTATCGGTATATTCGGCCACCGCAGAAGCGTCACTAGCAACAATCATTTCGTTGTCTCCAACCCCCAACAATAAAGGCGAGCCACGTCTAGATACTACCATCAAATCTGGAAAATCTTCATGCAATACCGCTAATCCATAGGTTCCATTTACCTGCTGTGTCGCCAATTGAACGGCCTTTTCAAGGCTCAGTACATCTGAATCTTTATAAAATTGTTCTATTAATTTGGCCATAATTTCTGTATCCGTTTCCGAATAAAAAACATGACCTTGAGATTGAAGCTGCACCTTTAATGCCGTGTAATTTTCAATGATGCCATTGTGCACAACCGCTATTTTACCATTGGTTGATGTATGAGGATGTGAATTTGTATCATTTGGTTCGCCATGTGTAGCCCAGCGAGTATGCCCTATTCCAATCTCTGCATCGTTGGTGTTCGACAACATGGCCTCTAATTTGGCTACCTTACCTTTACATTTAGTTACGGTTAATTCATCTTGAATAACGGCAACCCCGGCTGAATCGTAGCCCCTATATTCTAAGCGTTTTAATCCTTTTACAACCACATCTTGGGCGCTTCGCGCTCCAATGTACCCAACTATTCCACACATAAAATTCTAAATTTATAGATTAATACCAGTAATTTAGCCTAAAATATGACTATTATGCTTAAATAATAAGTATTGAATCAATAAAATCCATAACGCGACTATGCAGCTGTGTTTTTTTTCCGACGCAAAAGGTCAGCGGTTCGATCCATTAACACTTACGCGTCCAGTGGAAGACTTACGGGTTGGTATCTTAACCGTTCAAGAAAAATGGGAAAGATGGTTACACCTAAGCACCAACGAGCGAATGTGCCGGCCTTACCTAAAAAAAGTATATAACGATCACACCATTCAACCTGAGCAAGACTGTTTATGGCTAAATGCTCGTTTTTTACCCGATAATTCCCTTTCAGAGCAGCTTAAGAATCTTCCCAAAGGTCAAGCCCTTTTATCTTCGGCGACGAAACAAGACGGTACAGAGGCTGAAAACACCGAGCTAATTGCCGTTGTTCTTTCAGGACAACAAAGTCTTGATTGTCTATCAACATCTGAGCAAATAAACGATCCTAAACATTGGGTAAACTCTCTTTTGAGTGCATCAGAAAGCTCAAAAGTTTATAAAAATAAGCCTAAAAAGCTAGAGTACTTATGGGATTTATTACAATTTAATAGCAGTGAAATTGAAGCTGATGGTAAGCTCCTACCTTTACCAACTGTAGAGGAGCACGCACTTAGGTCTAACATTCATGTCATGCATCCAGAGCGAATTTTCGTTCATCCATCTGCCCATTTGGAACCTGGGGTTATTTTGGTGGCCAAAGACGGCCCTATTCACATTGGCGAAGATGCAGCCATCGAAGCTGGAAGTATTTTAAAGGGGCCACTAGCAATTTGTGAGGGCGCCGTGACAAAAATGGGATGCCGAATATACGGAGGCACTACCATAGGACCGGTAAGTAAAGTAGGTGGCGAGATATCCAATACAATTTTTCATTCGTACTCAAATAAGGCTCATGATGGATATATGGGTAATACCTTGGTTGGGCAATGGTGTAATATGGGGGCTGACAGTAATACCTCTAATCTGAAAACCAATTATGGACTAATTTATTTAGAGGATTGGAATTCACGGCAGGCCTATGATATTGGTTTTCAATTTTTTGGTTCGGTTCTGGGTGATCATTCAAAAACAGCCATTAACGCCATGCTAAATACCGGAACCTTGTGTGGAGTATGCTCCAATATTTTTTTATCGCAGTTTACCCCTAAACACATTCCTTCCTTTAGTTGGCTCACAGATGCTGGAAACAGTACCTACCGATTCGATAAAGCAGTAGAAACTATGAAGGCGATGATGGCAAGGCGTGATATCCCATTTACATCAAGCTACCAAAACATGATGAAACATCTGTTTGATCAGGCTACTCTGAATGGAACTCAAAGTACTCGCCTAGCAGACAAATAACGAACGCTCCAGTAACGCGCGTTAAGATCGGAAATCATGACCCCTCCTGTGGTACCAGCATGTAAAAAGTGACGCCAATCTACCATTACACCCACATGATAGGTAGTTGGTCCTGTCTTAAAAAAAACCAAATCCCCTAAGTCTACCCGCTTATGCCGCACTTTTTTTCCAACCTTCATTTGTTCTAGGGTTGTGCGAGGAAGTGTTTCGCCTAGGTATTCATCAAATACCACCTGCATAAAAGCAGAACAATCTATCCCTTTTAGAGTGGTTCCACCCAATTGATAAGGAGTTCCTCTCCACTCTGTATACGCTTTTTTTAACCGGTTGAAGGTTCTTACATCACCCAGGCCTGCCGAGCGGCTCATGGCAGGAATGAAACGCTCAGAGGGCTCACTAGATGTAGCCGTTGTCAGGGAATTAGAGCTACCACAAGCACCTAACAGCAAACTGACCGTCATAAATAGATATAGTGCAGAAAACTTCAAACGATTTAATACGTTATTTAGGTTAACCATAGTAGATATATAAATTTAGTAAATTATTTCTACAACTAAATTCTGCTAATTCATTATGCCAATACAACTCCTAGTGAATATTGATCATATTGCTACCTTGCGAAACGCACGGGGTGAAGGTTACCCAGTACCAGCCAAAGCTGCGGAAATTTGCGAGCAAGCTGGCGCAGCTGGTATCGTGTTTCATTTAAGAGGCGATCGTCGTCATATAATGGACCAAGACTTACCTGAACTCAAGCATTCGGTAAAAGGGGTATTGGACTTTGAAATGGCCGCTACTGATGAAATGATTGCTTTACTGCATCAGGTACAACCCAATATATGCACCTTGGTTCCAGAGGGTCGAGAAGAACTCACTACCGAGGGTGGATTGCATTTAGCTGCGGTCTACCAAGACTTCAAAAATCGAGTTTTTCCTGCAATACGAGGAGGAGCTGGGGCAAAGGTTGAAATCAGTTTATTCGTAGACCCTAATCCAGACGACATAAAAGGGGCGATAAACCTAGGCAGCGACGCCATCGAGCTACACACCGGAACCTACGCAAACGCCACCACCACATCCGCCGCACAGAAAGAACTCAACCGCCTTACAGAGGCCGCTAAAATGGCGCACGCTGCCGGGCTAAAAGTAAACGCGGGGCATGGTTTAAATCAACAAAACCTAGCCGCCTTTCTGCGTGCTGTACCACACCTAGCTGATATCAGCATAGGACATGCACTCATAAGCGAAGCAGTTTATGATGGCTTAGCCAAGACCGTTAAAGCCTACCTATCCATAATTGAACGGATCAAAGAGGAGCAACACCATTGAGTTCCAGTCATTTTTCTGGATACGCAGCTATTCTTGGACGGCCCAATGCGGGCAAATCCACTCTTATGAATGCCCTGCTTGGAAGTAAACTCTCCATTGCCACTCATAAAGCACAGACCACTCGGCATCAAATTATGGGCATTTACAGTGAGCAGGATTGCCAGATAATTTTTTTGGATACCCCTGGGATTATCCAGCCAAAATATGAGCTTCAAAAAGCGATGATGCGCTTTGTTGAAAAGGCCGAAAAAGAGGCGGATATCGTACTATTGTTAATCGATCTCAAGCGAAGTTTTGTGCAGCAGGAACGCAGCAGAAAAAATGAATCAAACGCCCCTACTGAATTAGTTGATCTAGAATTACTAGAACATGTACGATCTCTACACAAACCCGTTTTACTGGTGCTAAATAAGATGGATTCAGTACCTGAAACATGGCTTAAAAAGGTCCAAGAAGCTTACGAAAAGATCTACACTTTCAAGGGTATTCAAGCGATATCTGCATTAGAGGAACACGGTATTCCTTCATTAATAAACCAGTTAAAATCCACTCTTCCACTAGGTCCAGCCTTCTACCCAAAGGAAGAACTAAGTGAGCATCCAATACGATTTTTTGTCACCGAATTCATTCGTGAACAACTATTCCTGAACTATCACGAGGAATTACCTTATTCGACCACAGTGGAAATTATGCAGTACCAAGAATCTCCGGATATAGACCGCATCATGGCCGACATTATTGTCAATAGAACCTCACAGAAGGGAATGATAATAGGGAAAAAAGGGGCTGCAATTAAGCAGTTGGGAATACAATCACGAAAGAGCATTGAATCCTTCCTAGATAAACAAGTCCATTTAGAATTACATGTGAAAGTGCGGGAAAAATGGCGAGAAAAAGAAAATATGGTGCGGAATCTGGGGTATAGAGAATAATTTTTTCAGTCTCTCTTGCATCAAAACAATAACTGTGTTAGTATTACGGTTCAAGCTCATTAAGCTTGTGTGTTCTTTAAAAGTCTAGCTTCTCATTACGAAAGGCGGAGGGATCAGGCCCTGTGAAGCCTTGGCAACCGGCTATGTATGTCACTCGATTACGAGCACATGCAAAGAAAAGGTGCCACATCCTGCTTTGCGATTGATCCGTTCAATCCAAAGAAAGATGAGTTCGACTCGCTTATAGCTAAGCCTTGTTCGAATTCATCCGAGCAAGGCTTTTTTCGTTTCATACATGTTGTTAATGAATCATTACAATCAATCACTCACAAAAAAACGAAAAAAACTATGAGTACTCTAAACGAACGAAATTTACGCTTTGAAACCCAGCAACTTCATGCTGGTCAACAGCCCGACCCAACCACTGGTTCACGGGCGGTTCCTATTTACCAAACCACTTCCTATACCTTCAAAGACACCGAACACGCGGCAAATTTATTCGGGTTAAAAGAATTCGGAAACATCTACACGCGAATTATGAATCCCACTACGGATGTTTTTGAACAACGTATTGCCGCTTTAGAAGGAGGCGCCGCTGCTGTGGCTACGGCATCGGGACAGTCAGCACAGTTTTTAGCTATCACCACCATTGCTCAAGCCGGAGACAATATCCTCTCCACTCAAAATCTCTATGGCGGAACCTACAACCAATTCAAAGTAACTCTCCCCCGATTAGGTATTGATGTTCGATTTGCAGAAGAAGATACGGTTGAGGCTTTTGAAGCATTAATCGATGATCAAACCAAAGCCATCTACGTGGAATCCATCGGAAATCCACGAGGGAATGTGGCCGATTTTGAAGGTTTAGCCGCTTTAGGCCAAAAATACGGAATTGCCCTTGTGGTGGATAATACCTTTGGCGCTGGCGGTGCCCTGGTTCAACCCATTGCCCATGGTGCAAATATTGTTACCGAATCCGCCACTAAGTGGATAGGTGGTCATGGAACATCAGTGGGGGGTGTCATCGTAGATGCTGGGAATTTCAATTGGGGAAATGGACGCTATCCGTTGTTTACTGATCCCGCTCCCGGCTACCATGGCATTAATTTTTGGGAAATTTTTGGTACCGATGGACCTTTTGGGAACATCGCTCTTGCAATTCGAGCTCGGGTCGAAGGTCTTCGAGATGTCGGTCCTGCCCTTTCTCCGTTTAATAGCTTTTTGCTTTTACAAGGCTTAGAAACCCTTTCCTTAAGAATTGAGCGACACACGTCCAACGCATTGGCTTTGGCTAAATTTCTGAACGAACACGATAAAATTGCTTGGGTCAATTACAATGGATTAGAGGATCACCCTTACCATGAACGAGCAAAAAAATATCTCAAAAACGGTCAATTTGGAACCTTGTTCACCTTTGGTGTTAAAGGTGGTTATGAAGCCGCAAAAACCTTTATCAATGAGGTTCAACTTGCAAGTCACCTAGCGAATGTGGGGGATGCCAAAACCTTGGTGATTCACCCCTCATCGACCACCCATCAACAGCTAAGCGAAAGCGAGCAAGAAGCCAGCGGTGTTCACTCAGATCTCATTAGAGTTTCGGTAGGCATCGAACACATAGAGGACATAAAAGAAGACTTTGATCTTGCATTAGCGAAGATTTAAGCCTCTCATGTATACCAATCCGTTGACCTACTACGCAGACGCATAAGAATGAGTATCCAAAAAACATTATTGGTCCCCGACCCATATACTACCGAGTCTGGTTTTGTATTTAATGGGTTTGAGCTGAGCTACCGCAGCTGGGGAAGCTTAAGTAAGAACAGAGATAATGTGATACTCATTTTTCATGCATTAACTGGAGATAGTAATGCAGAAGATTGGTTTCATGGCTTTTTCACCCCTCAAAGTCCTATCGATTTAGATAGGCATTTTGTTTTATGCATTAATACCCCAGGAAGTTGCTATGGCTCTACTGGACCAAAAAGTCTGAACCCACAAACTCAAAAAGCCTACGGTTCCCAATTTCCTGTGCTCAGCATTCGGGATATCGTTCGAATGGAACAACTCTTACTTGATCATCTCCAGATCAACTCTATTCAATGTGCTTTAGGAGGATCTATGGGCGGGATGATTGCTTTAGAATTTGCCCTAATGGATTCAAGAATTAAGCGTGCTTTCCTCATGGCAATGGGTAAAGCACATACGGCTTGGTCTATCGGACTAAGTCATTTACAGCGCCAGGCTATTTACCAAGATCCTTATTGGAAAGGTGGTGATTACTCCAATGATGCGCCTCCAAGTCAAGGCCTATCTCTAGCGCGGCAAATCGGAATGATGAGCTATCGTTCTCCTAAGAACTATGAGACTAAGTTTGGTAGGAAGATTAGAGAAAATATGCATACCACTTATTATCAGGTTGAATCCTACCTTGATTATCAGGGTAAGAAACTCAACAGACGATTCGATGCACTAAGCTATGAACGACTCACACGCTCCATGGATACCCATGATATATCCAGAGGTCGTGGTAGTTTTGAAGAGGTGGCAAAACTACTCACCATACCCATTCATGTAGTTGGCATACTGTCCGACGCTTTGTATCCGATTACCGAACAAAAGGAATTGGCCCAACTGCTACCTAAGGGCCAATTTACGGCACTAGAATCCCCCTATGGTCATGATGCCTTTTTAATCGAGTTTAAACAACTCATACAAATATTGACTCAATTTCTTGCCTCCACATAAGAAATTATTCACTTAGAATTTTGTACACCCATCCATAGAAAGATATCAGGTTAATCCGTATCAAGATGTCTCATTTTTTTAAAAACTATTGAAACGCCTCCCTGTTGCCAAAGCGATTCAAACCACAGCCATTTCTGCCAAAGCTAAGCAAAGGTCAGTTTTTAGCTGTACATACCTTCTAATAAAATAGCTTAACAAAGACCTAAAGTGGAATCCTTGACCACTTCCTCCCACCAAAAATACACCTTATATATAGGGCCTAATTACAGTGATTTGGTATTTTTTTTATTTTCCAACGTTTTTTTCTTGACAGATTAGAGAATTTTAGAGTACATTGTGGGGTAAAGTGGGAGATAGTGGGGACTTTCTCTCAGCGAATTTATAGCAATCATAATTCCACGTTTAGTCACCTTGCATAGCTTCAAAGGTCAATACGAGCATAGTATAGATGCAAAAGGCCGCATAGCCTTTCCGGCTAAAATGCGAAAAGTGTTAAGCCCAGACGCTCAGGAACGCTTTGTGGTGGTACGTGGATTAGAAACCTGTCTTTATCTATACCCCGAAAATGAGTGGCGTGACGTGGAAAACGCCCTCTCTAAGGCTAATAATTTTACCCGAGCTAGCCGAATTGCCAAGCGGAATTTCTTACGCTATGCTGAAGACGCCGCCTTGGACAAACAACATCGCATTGCTCTCCCCACTGAGCATGCCAACTATGCTCAAATCAATGGGAAAGCTATATTCATTGGTATGGGGCAATACATCGAGATTTGGTCCCCCGACATCCTCGCAAAAGTGGATGCCGATTTAGATTCCGATACTTTTGAAGCTATTTTTGAACAAGTAATGGGAGGCGGATCTGAATCCGATGGTGAATAATATGGTTGCATATTACGAACACACTCCGGTAATGCTTCAAGAGTGTATTGAGCATTTAATCACCGACTCGAACGGCATCTACATTGACGCGACTTTGGGCGGTGGTGGTCACACACTGGCCATACTCAAGAACCTAGGCTCTGATGCCAGAGTTTTTGGAGTGGACCAAGACCAGCAAGCCATTGAGGCTGCCAGCGAGCGAATTGGAGAAGATCCGAGGTGTACGATTTTAAAAGGAAACTTTGGCTACCTGTCTACTCTTTTACCTCCCCCCTATAAAGGACAGGTAGCCGGAATCCTTTTGGACTTGGGAGTTTCCACTCATCAACTTAAAGAGGCTGACAGAGGATTTAGCTTTCAGCAAGAAGGGCCTCTTGATATGCGAATGGGATCCTATACGGGATTAACGGCATATGATGTTATAAACACCTACGATTATGAGCGACTCAGAGATATAATATTTCATTTTGGTGAAGAGCGAGGAAGTCGCAAAATTGCTCAAAGTATAATCGATGCTAGACCGATTGAAAGCACACAGGAGCTCTCCGCCATAATTAGTGAGCAGGTACCCCCTAAATTTAGAATTAAAAGCTTAGCTAGAGTCTTTCAGGCCATTCGAATTGAGGTGAACCAAGAATTAGAGGTACTAAAAAAAGTCTTACAGCAAGGCCTTGAGCTCTTAGCCCCAGGCGGACGAATGGTGGTCATGAGCTACCACTCGCTCGAGGATCGACTGGTAAAAAACTTCATAAAAAGTGGGAATTTTGAAGGTATCATCGAAAAAGATTTTTACGGTAACCCTGTCTGTCCCCTTACGCCTATCAACCGGCAGGTAATTACCCCGAATGATCAAGAGATTGATCGAAATCCAGCCTCCCGAAGTGCAAAACTAAGAGTGGCTGAAAAAGTAGGAGACCCTGGCTCATGATGGTATCGTCTCCACTGCATAGGCAGAACGTGAAGCCAAACCTCCGAAAAGTCAATTCCACTGATTCCATACCCCCTCCGTCTCATAAATTCCGTAAAAAAACTGGCGCAAAAACTGGGATCAAATTATCGGCTTTCAAACCTACCAAAATTATTGCCTTCACCTTGCTGGGAGCATGTATTGGTTTCATCTATCTAACGCATGTTTTTGCCACACAAGAGCTCCTTGGACAAGTTCAGCAGCTCCAAAGAGAATTCGAACAAACCCAACAAATGCATGATGAGTTAAAACTTCGTTACGACCGGATGACAGGCCCTGCAAATATGTATCGTAAAGCGAGAGAATTGGGCTTTATTAATGCAGGGCCTGCTGACCAGATATTGGAGG
>Ga0066825_10000738_pt1 | contig 10340 bp, 7 predicted proteins | sample ETNtaG_6_FD_65608 | JGI IMG/M metagenome (GOLD analysis project Ga0066825, IMG submission 65608) | Marine microbial and viral communities from oxygen minimum zone, Eastern Pacific Ocean - ETNP201306SV45 | ecosystem: Environmental > Aquatic > Marine > Oceanic | place: Pacific Ocean: Eastern...
TGAGAGTAGTGATTAAGGCTTTCATCATGCGGAGTTGTTTCGCCCACGAAGAACACTAAGTTTCACGAAGAAGATATCGCGCTTCTATTGTTAGAGTCTTTGTGGATCTTAGAGTGCTTCGTGGGAAATTGACCTATTCTATTTTTCTTTAGGCGGTTCGGCCCATTCGGTTGCGGAGGGAACGTTGCTGAGGCTTGCGGGAAGCGTGGCGACCCAACGCTCGTGGAGAACGTTTAGACGTTTTAGAATCTCGGGATGAGTTTGAGCGTAGTTGTTGTTTTCGGACGGGTCAGTCTTCAGATTTCTTAGAAAAACGCCTTGCTCGAGCTCTACCTTCTCGACGGGAGCGGCGCCTTCGCCGTGTACGGTGTGAAGCTTCCAATCGCCTTCCCTGACCGACCATTCGTCCGCGGTCTTCCAGTGAAGAGCATCATGTTGAATGCTGGAATCCTTGCCGGTAAGGAGCGGGAGTAGATTCAGTCCATCCGTGAATTCGGGGATGGGTTCCGATGCGGCGGAGAGCATGGTGGGTAGCAAGTCGAAAGCGCTGACCATGTTGTCGAGCGCTCGGTTTTCGAGAACCTTGCCGGGTTGACTGACGATGAACGGGACCCGAGTGCCGCCTTCGTAGAGAGTGAATTTGCTGCCTCGGAGAGGCGTATTTTCCGCGTAGATCGGTTTCGAGCCGCCATTGTCGCCCATGTAAATGATCAGCGTATTCTCGCGAATGCCGAGCTGGTCGACGTGATCGATGAGCCGACCTACTTCCTGGTCTAGATAGTAAAGTTGGCCCAGGTAGTGAGCTCGCCCGTGAGGATTGTTGGGACGGCGCGATCGGTAGTACCAGTCCAGGTACGGTTCCTCCGCAGGGTTCCAATCGCCGTAGTCTTCCAGGTCATGCTTGTCCAAGTATTCTTGCGGCAATTGATGGGTGAAATTGTGAACGGCATTGAATGAGAGGTAGAGAAAGAAGGGATTCTCTTGGTTGCGGCTAATGAAGTCGCGAGCCTTTTCGCCGAATATTTCGGTGCTCATTCCCTCCATGTCGACTTCCGCTTCGCCATCGCGAAAGGGACCCATGCCCCAGGAATTGCTGGGAGCGGGATTCTTGGATCGGGCGGCGTCGAATGCATCGATTGCGGCCTGATTGTGTATCATATAGTGGATACGCGCATTCTCGGATCCGAAAAATTCGTCGAAGCCATGCTCTAACGGATAGTTGCGCGCGCCGGGACCATTGGGCGAACCGTAATGGACTTTACCAACATAGCCGTTCCTGTATCCCGCGCGCTTCAGCAGCTCTGCCAGGGTGGGGTACTCCCAGTCCGAGATGCCTGGTCCGCCATACCATTGCATGCCGAATCGTTGTTGGTAGGCGCCCGTGATGATGCCGCAACGGGATGTGTTGCAAATTGGCGAGCTGGCGTAGGCGTGCCGGAAGCGCGTCCCTTGTTTGGCTAGTCGATCGAGGTTCGGGGTGGACACGTCTTCCATCGTTCCTTCGATGGACAAATCGGCATATCCTTGGTCATCGGAGATGATGAGAATAATATTGGGCTTTTCGGCTGCTAGGGGCAGAAGGAATAGCGAGAGGCAAATTAGGGATATTCGATTCATGTGATTGCGCTGAGCGAAGAAAGAGACTTACTTGTTGAAGGGCAAATGCTTAGTCGTGAGGATACGCTTGCAGCAGACGATTGAGCAGTTCGGGAGCGGTGGTTCTGCCAAGCGGAAATCCGCCATTGGAAAGGAAGACAATTCCCATGCTGGACTCTTTAGCGAAGGTGAAGAATGAAGCGTATCCATTGATGCGTCCATTGTGTCCGAGCATGGTTTGCCCATTTCGATAGCCAATGTCTAGGGAAACGCCCATGGCCCGGTCGCCTTCTTTCAAATAGACGGTTGCGAGGTCGCGAACGACCTGAGGTTCGATGGGGAGAGGACGATTCGAGTCCGATTTTAGAGCATCTTGAAGAAAGCCCATCAGTTTCGCCATGTCTGGGCCAGTTGAATACATGCCTCCAACGGGAGCGTAGCCTTGAAGGTCTGGGTCGATTGCGGAAGTGAAGTTCGGGTAGTATCCCGTTGTTTTCAACGATGAGTCTATTTGGCTCGTGTGGAAATAGGTGTTGCTCATCTCCAGCGGCTCCAGGATCGATTTGGCAACGAATGCCTCGAAAGGAAGATCTTGTACCCGACTGACCACTTCCGCTAACAGCAGGATTCCAATATTCGAGTAGGAGAATCGGCCAAGCTTAGAGTCGTCTGGGGTAAGCTTCAGGATTCCGCCTAGGATCTCTTCCGTGGTTGCGTTCGTAACTTCGTCATCCCGTTCTCGCAAGTCAGGCTTGTGCAAAGGGATTAGGCCGCCCGAGTGGGTGAAGAGCTGCTTGAGAGTGAGTCGCCCTACATTGCTCTCCGAGAACTCGTTCAGATATTTGGATACGGTTTCGTCGTAATCTACCAGACCCTGATTCTTGCAAATCGCCAAGGAGAGCCCGACGAATAGTTTGCTCGTCGAACCGAGTCGAAAAAGGGAGCGTTCTTCTACCGGTTTTCCCAGATTGGGATTGAAGGGCAATGCGGGTTGGCCAGCGAGTTCCTTTATGTCGTTCGCTTCCCGGTAGCCGAAAGGACGACAGAACTGAACCTCGCCATTGGCCACGACGCAGATTACGCCGCCGGGACCGTAATAGGTGTCGGGCGTGAACGAGTCTTTGGGACCCTGCATTAATTGAAGTCCAGACAGGAACGATTCCGTCGTCGATTCCCACGTTTCGCGGTCGGTCTCTCCGATGCAAATCGAGGGGTAGAGGATCGCCAATACACCAAACGCGACTCGCATGTATGAACAATTCATGGATATAATGAGGAAGACGATGCTTAGAAGTCGAATTTCGCGGCTTCGTAGATCCGGGTTGCCTTTTCCCAAATCTCGCCGACTCGACCGTCGCCAATCGCTTGTCCGTCCATTTCCACTACGGGCGCGACTTGTTTGGAGGAGTTCGTAAGCCAAATCTCATCGGCTTTGCGGGCTTCGTCGATTGTGACGATCCGCTCTTCTACGGGAATGGATCCTTCGGCTCGCAGCGATTCGAGGCAGATATGACGCGAAATGCCGGGAAGTTTCTGGTCATCCAGGGGCGGTGTGACGACCACCCCGTCAATGACCGCGAAGACATTGCTGGAACTCGCTTCGGTTAGTTCGCCTTTGCGGTTGTAGAGAATGGTTTCGTCCATCCCTGCGCTGTGGCTTTGTTGATAGTGGAGCAGGTTTCCGAGCAGCGCTGTCGATTTAATGTGGCAGAGATCCCAACGATGATCTTGAGCGGACGCCACACGCATGGCTTTGCAGCTTAGCCTGTCCGGTGTGGGGGGATGCGGGGCGATTTCGAGTACGGTTCCGAAAACGGTTGGCTTCACTCCCTCCGGAAAACGGTGAAGCCGTTTCCCTTCGTTCCCGCGACTGACGTGCAGATAGATGCCGAGGTCGCCATCCCCATTGCGGCGACTCAATTCCGTGGCGATCTCGAACCACTCCGTATCCGCTAAGGGGTTTTCAATGCCTATGGCTGAAAGTCCTCGTTTCATTCGATCTATGTGAAGACCTAGGGCAACTGTCCTCCCGCCATACGAAGGAATCGCCTCGTAGATTCCATCGCCGAATAGGAACCCGCGATCGAGCGGGGATATTTTCGCTTGTTCGGCTGGCAGGTATTCGCCGTTTAGGTAGACGATCATCGTAATTGGAAGACGGTATGAGCTAAAGCTGCTTTTGCGGTAGCCGCAAGAGGGGAATCGATTTCCTGTTTACGCGCTCATCGGCTTGTTCAAACTCAATGGACCTATGTTCCTCAGAATATTGACTTCATGCCTTCTTCCCCTTGCCACAACCCTGCTCTTGAGCCAGGAACCGGGAGTGCGAGTAATCGATTACTTTGGCTACGATGATGCGATTGAGCTATCGAATGGAGAGTGCACGGCTATACTGACGCCTGCAGTGGGCGGCAAGATCATGTCCTACCGGCTTAATGGGAAGGAGGCGCTGGAAATCATTCCGGGAGAGGAAGGCTATCGCTACGACCCGAACGAGCCTGAGAAACGAATCTCCAGTGGGGCAGGTCGATTCGATTTTGGTTTAGAGACTCGAGTGGCGAAGCGAGACGAAATCTGGTTGGGCGCCTGGACTTCAGAGATTACCGGTCCGCGTCAGGCAAAGCTAACCAGCGTTCGACACGAGGCAACGGGTATTCAGGTAGAGCGTACCTTCACGTTAGCTGCAGAGGGCGCGCATCTACGGTGCACGCAAACGCTCATCAACATCGGCGACAGAACAAAGCGCCACAACCACTGGAGCCGTACCTTCGGCAAAGGAGGCGGTATCGTGGTGATCCCCCTCTCGGAATGGTCGCGCTACCAAAACCACTACGCGATGTTCGAACCCGGCAATCGAATTAATCTGTCTCCGGAAAACGAAGGGATCTACATCAAGGACGACTGTTTGGTGGTCAGTCAGGCGCCGGAGCATGCGAAGCTCGGCATGGACTCGATGGAAGGCTGGTTCAGCTACTTGATTCCCAACGATCTACTATTCGTCAAAAAGTACCCAGTTTATCCGGACAAGCTATACGGGGAACGCATCCCAATGACGATTTCCATTTGGTACGTGGAGAACTTCAGGGATAAGCTGACCACTGCCGAGTTGGAACCCATAGGTCCGCTCGAAACCATCGCCCCCGGGGAACGCGTTTCCTTCACCGAAGATTGGTATCTGATCGAGCATGACTTTCCCAAGGACAAGGCGAGGCTGGACGTCGCGTCTGTTGTGGAAAGTTCCAAGCGCGTAATGGGCTTGGAGTGAAGTTGGGTCGGCTCCAAAAACCTAGTTGCGAAGCGGGGCGCAGCGTTCGCCGTCTATGTAGCGTTGGAGCAGAGCTTGCATCGAAGCGACTCGCTCGGGTTGCTCTTTATATAGATTTCGGCTCTGGCCGGGGTCTTCCTTGAGATTGTAGAGCAAGCCCGGGTTGTCTTTCGAGTAATCGGGAAGACTGAAATGTTGCAGGTAGGACTCGGGCTCTTTTCGCGCGGCTCCGGTTGCAGTATCGATGAGAACCCAGTCGCCTTGGCGTAACGCGTACTTGCCGGCGTTCGTATTTTGTACGGTAGCGGTTCGGAGAGGGCTTTGGAAGGTCTCGCCTTTGAGAACTGGAAGGAGGTTATAGCTGTCGATGGCTTCCTCGTTCTTGAGATCGTATCCGATGATTTGGGCAAAGGTGGCCGCGAAGTCGACTTGACTGACCACTTCACCCGAATGGGAGTCGGCTTTGATCTTTCCTGGCCACTTGACGATGAAGGGAACGCGGTGACCGCCTTCGTAAAGATCGCGTTTGACGCCGCGGTATTCTCCGGAACTCCAGTGTTCGAATTTTTCGAGGCGATCGAAGGCGAGGTTTTCCGCTCCATTGTCCGCGGTGAAGATGACGATGGTATTTTCCGCGAAGCCCTTTCTTTCGAGAGCGGCCAAGACCTTGCCGACCATGGCATCGGTTTCGATCATGAAGTCTCCGTAGTAGCCCGCCTTGGACTTCCCGTGGAATTCCTTGTTGGGGACGATGGGATAGTGGGGCGAGTTAAAGGCGAGGTAAGCGAAGAAAGGCTTGTCGCCTTTTTGGCCTTCGATCCACTCGACGGTTTTTTCGGTGACGGTCGGGAGGATGTCGTAAGGACTCCAGCTCTCGGCCATCGGTCCCGGGCGGAAGGTGCCTCCACCGGCGAGCGGTTCGGATTTGATGACCGGTTTGGTGGGAATGGTTTGAAAGCGATCGTTGTCGATCCAGCAGTAGGGAGGGAAGTTGATCGTGCCATCCCCAAAGTAGCGATCGAAGCCCTGTTCGAGGGGGCCTCCGGGAAACGGTTTCGTCCAGTCGTAGGATTCGGCCTTGGGCCAGTCCGTTTTGTCCACTCCGGGTTTGCGGATAGCATCGAAGTCCCAGCCGAGATGCCACTTGCCAAAGCAGCCGGTTTCGTAGCCATGGCGCTTGAACATTTTGGCTATGGTGAAGTCGTCCGGTTCGAAAACGGATTCGCCAAACGGACCGACAATGCCGTGGAAGCGTCGCCAGTGGTGCTGTCCGGTGAGCATCGCGAAGCGACTAGGCGTGCAAATGCCCGATGAGCTATGGCCATCAGAGAAGGTCATGCCTTGTCGCGCCAGTCGATCGATGTTGGGCGTTTGAATCTTTGCATTGGGATCCCCGTAGGAGACGTCGTTCACGCCCATGTCGTCTGCGTAGAGGATGACGATATTGGGAAGAGGATCCGCAAAAGTCGCCGGAACCGATAGACTGAGAAGGATGACCGTATAGTGGAGAAGTCGTTTAAAGGTAGGAGTGAGTTTCATTGCGATTATTGTTCGAGCGGATACCGGACGACGGCGATGTCGTTTACTTGTTTGGGGCCTGCTGAGCTTCGGCCATTTTGTATGAGCCGTTCCATGACGGCTTGCATATTCTTGACGCGTTCGGGGTGTTCGGTGGCTAGGTTTTTCGCTTCCCCTATATCGTTCTTCAAATTGTAGAGTTGGATCGGTTCGTTTGCGCCGCCCTCAGTCCAGCCACCGGAGCCGGGACCGAGAATGAGTTTCCACTGATTCGAACGGATGCTGGGCAATCCTCTGATGGAGCAGCTAACGGCGTTTTTGCGGATTGGCGATTTGCCGCCTTCGAGAAGCGAGAGGAAACTGAAACTATCTTCACCCGCATTTTCTGGTAGGCGTTGATCTATAATGTCGGCGACTGTCGCAAAGAGATCGGCCTGGTGCACGAGTTGATCGTTTATCCGTTGGTTGGGGACGATTTTGGGCCAGCGAACGAGAAAGGCGACTCGATGCCCCCCTTCCCAGGTATCGGACTTGTATCCACGCAGTGGGCCCGAGGGGAAGTGCCCCATTGCTTCCAAGCCTTCGACGTCGATGTAAGGCGCGCAACCATTGTCAGAGGTAAAGAGGACGAGCGTGTTGTCCGCTTTGCCGCTTCGATCGATTGCGTCGAGAGCCCTGCCGACGACCGCATCGGTTTCCAGGACGAGGTCAGCGTAGGCGTTGAGTCCGCTTTTTCCTTTCCATTCGTCGTTGACGGCGAGGGGCGTGTGGGGAGAGGTCAAGGGAAGGTAGAGGAGGTAGGGCTTGGACTGTTTCGCTTGGTCAGCGATGTATGCGACGGCTCGATCTCCGAGCGCGGGTAGAATGGGTTCAAGAGTCCATCCATCGAGGGCGGGACCTTGGATGCTAGCCTGGTTCTTTTCGAAGAGAGGCAAATCAGCGTATTCGCTTGGAATGCCCAGGGTGCGGTCGTTTTCGATGTAGCAGTAGGGTGGCCAGTTGGGGACGTCCGTTCCAAAGTAGCTATCGAATCCGTTCTCGGTGGGACCGCCACCAATTGGCTGGGAAAAGACTTTAGCCCAGGCGTGTCGGTGTTCGTCGGTCGCAACGAGGTTTTTCTCCCCGTTGTATCCACCTGTTAAGAACAATGGTTTGTCTGCTTCGTCGATGGGCCAGTTCCAGCCGAGATGCCACTTGCCGATACAGGCGGTGGTGTAGCCCGCTTGCTTGGCGAGTCCGGCGATCGTTAGACGCTCTGGGGGAATGACGGGCTTGCCCCAGAGGCTTACGATCCCTCTTTGAAGACGCGTACGCCAGTGGTAGCGTCCAGTTAATAGGGTATATCGAGAGGGCGTGCATACAGCGGATGACGAATGGGCGTCAGTGAAACGCATGCCTTCGGCGGCGATGCGATCGATGTTGGGGGTGTGGATCTTGCCGCGGTCTGGATTGTAGCAGGAGACGTCGCCATAACCCAAGTCGTCGGCGTAGATGATGACGATGTTGGGGAGCGGATCGCGAGCGAGTAAAGCGCTCGCGAGCATTGAAAATAGGAAGATGAAAACTGCGAATGGGCGGTGGCGATACATTGCGTTCAGCGCTTGAGATCGCTGTCTAACGGGATTGAGTTGCGACGACCTTCTTGAAGGTCTCGCGTCGTTGGTTGAGATCGTTAGAGTAGTTTGCGGTTTTCTCGCGAAGGGTGGCGAGGAGGTCGCTGTCAGCCATTTCGGTAGCGAGATTGTTCATTTCTCCGGGATCCGCGTCTAGGTCGAAGAGCATCTCGAATTCGGGCGAGCGACCTTCGAAATCGACATCGTCTTCGGCGTACTTCCTGAGGCCATCGTACATGCGGATGTATTTCCATTTACCTTGGCGGATGCCTTCTTGGAAGGGATTGTCACGACCGGTGTAAAGGCTTTCCAGGAAAAGCTCTTGTCGCCACTTTATGGATTCGTCGTGGACGAGCGGTCGCAGGCTCGACCCGTCCATGAATTCGAGAGGGTCCACGCCGGCGTAGTCGAGGATGGTGCTTGGGAAATCCAGGCTGGACACCAGATGGTCGAGTTGTCGTCCGCGCTTGTTTTCGGGCAGTCGCGAATCGAAAACGAAACAAGGGATTTTCGATGAAAGGTCGTAGAGCAAAGACTTTCCGCCCATACCGTATTCTCCCATGAGCAGGCCGTGGTCGCTGCCGTAGATGATGACCGTGTTGTCCATTAGGTCGCGGCGTTCAAGATCCGCGAGGAGTTCGCCGATGACCTTATCCAGTCCTGAGATCGTTTGGTAGTAGCGAATGTGGTGCTCGGTGTTGGATGCGCGAGTGTAGTTGTATTGATAGGTCTGCGTCTTGCGGCCTTTATCCTGATCGAGCATCGCTTTCGGAATAAAGCGGTAGGGATCAGTCGCGGTTTCTGCGGGAATTTCGATGGCGAGGTCGCGATAAAGTTCGTCGTAAAATTCAGTGCCTTGGAGCTCGGGATTCTCGTTAGCGGGGCGCGTCATCTTACGCCAATCCTCGTAGTTTTCGTGCATGCTGGTCGTTTGAGAGCCGTGTGGCACGTTGAGGCTGACGGATAGACAGAATGGCTTGTCTTCAGGCGTGTGATCGAGGAAGTCGCTCATCGCTTCGCCCATGATGGATGTGATGATGTTGTTCTTCGCGTTGTGGTAGGGCCGCGTACTGTTGGAGCTGGAGTTCTTGGGAAGAAACTTGGTCCACCCGTCGTGACCCCACCAGTAATCGAACTTCTCGTTAGCCTTGCCCTTGAAGGTGTAGTATTCGATTCCAATCTTGCCGACGAATCCAGTGAAGTATCCCGATTTTTGCAGCAACGCGGGGTAGGATCGCTCCCACTGCGCTTCGGTTAGTTGATAGGAAGAAGTGAAGCCGATGCCGTGAACGCGCTCATGCATGCCGGTGAGCACGGAAACGCGGCTAGGCGAGCAGACGGGTTCGGCGGTGTAGGTATTTCGAAAACGAACCGATTGGGAGAGCAGCTTGTCGAAGTTGGGCGTCTTGACGAAGGGGTGCCCCATGGCGCTGAAGGTGTTGTCGCGCTGATCATCGGTGAAGAGGAAAATGATGTTGGGACGTTCTCGTCTGGATGAGCTTTCGCTGCTTTTAGAGGAGCAGCCGACGCCCGCAAAGAGAACGAAGAGAGAGAGGATGAGGATTGTGGATTGAAGCATTCGCATTGCGAGTAGGAGGGGGGTGAACTGACGATTCCTTGTCAGCCGGATTGTTTGGAGTCTTGATGCGCGCTGCCTAGCATAGGTAGCCCTACCTTGGGTTCGTTGTTATGAAGTGACCTTGTTTCTCGTGTTGAGGGTAGTCGCCATGTTCGTAACTGTAGCGAGCTGAGCTAAGCCAGGCGAGCAGCTCTTGTTTTAGCTCGGCGGCGAGTTCTGGCTTCTTGTGTATCAGGTTGTCGGATTCATCGGGATCACCGTGGACGGCGTACAGTTGATCCTTCTTTTCCGGATCGAACCAGAGGAGCAGCTTGTGGCTGTTATGTACGATTGAGGCTTTGGGCGCGTCCTTACGGAGTTGGGAGGCGAATGGAATGAATCGCTCGCGCGTCCAAGTTTGGTTCTCTAATAAAGGCAGAATGCTGACACCGTCGATGGGGCGATTGTCGGGCATTTCGTAATCGAGAATGTCTGTCAGAGTGGGCAAGTAGTCGAGCGCGCAAACGGGCTCGGAAATCGTTTGATCGGGATTGATGCGCCCGGGCCATACGGCGATGGCGGGAACGACAACGCCTCCATTGTAAAGGTAACGCTTGCGGCCTTTGAATTCGCCCGCTTCTCCGTAGTAGACGCCGTGGTAAGCATCGTATTCAGAGGGCGGATTGCCGCTGCCTTCCGGTCCATTGTCGGAGCAGAAGAAGATGAGGGTGTCGTTTTCGACGCCCGCTTCGCGAAGGGCGGATCGGAGGCGACCGATTTCGTCGTCGAT
>Ga0066825_10000739_pt1 | contig 10337 bp, 7 predicted proteins | sample ETNtaG_6_FD_65608 | JGI IMG/M metagenome (GOLD analysis project Ga0066825, IMG submission 65608) | Marine microbial and viral communities from oxygen minimum zone, Eastern Pacific Ocean - ETNP201306SV45 | ecosystem: Environmental > Aquatic > Marine > Oceanic | place: Pacific Ocean: Eastern...
GGCCGCTGGTTTTAGTGGAATTGTTTTTGGGATGGGGGTAACGCGATTTTCGGAAACAACCGTGTATTCGCTGAATGTCGTTACGGGTCCCCTATTAATGAGTTTACCATTTTGCTCTAGCGGCTCGGGGCACACATTGGCCCCGCTGCCTTTGATCCAAGAAAGAACAACATGATCTCCCTTCTTAACCTTTCGAACCGTTTCCCCGACATCACACACGATTCCAGACCCTTCGTGTCCCAGTAAATTAGGGTTGTGTGCGCCTGATGCATTTTCCCCTTTGATCTCGAGCAGTTGCGTGTGGCACAGCCCCGCGGAATGTACTTTGACCAAAACTTCCCCCTTGCGCAGGATAGGCAATTCGAGGTCTACAATTTCCAGCGATTGATTTAGTTCAACTAAAATCGCAGCTTTTGTTTTTGTTATACTACCCATGCTTTGTGATTCACCCGATCAACGCAACTGTTTACTGGGTCTCACCGTAATTTCGTTCAACGCAAAGTGCGGCGGGGTATCGACTATTTGATAAGTTAACGCCCCAATTTCTTCAGAGGACAACATCAACTCCTCGCTAAAACGCACAGGTTCGCCTCCATCTGAGAACACTTCCCAAAAGGGAGTGTCAACGACCCCGGGCTGAAGTATGGTCGTTTTCACGCCAAATTCCTGAATCTCGCTACGCCAACTTTCGATTAATGCCCTGAGGGCGAATTTTGTGGCACTGTATAGTGCAAATCCCGGAGCCGGCTTTATTCCCGCCACACTTCCAACTCCAATCACGTGGCCAAATCCTTGTTTTCTGAAAATCGGGGTTAATGCCTCAAGAAGATAAAATGGCCCTAGCAGATTAATCCGAGCCATGTCATCTGCCCGTTCCAATGGTTTCTCACCGATATTACCCCCAATTCCAAAACCGGCCCCAATGAAAACTGCATGAATACTACCCCACCTTTCCGAAGCCGCAGACAAGGCTCGCTCTACGCTCACTTTTTGCCCTATGTCAGCTTGAAATATCTCAACCCGGTCGGGCCCTAGTTCACTTTCAAGCGACTGGAGGCGCTTTGAATCTCTCCCGTTTGCAAAAATGTTCCACCCTTTTTTGTGGAATTCACGAGCGACAGCACTCCCTATTCCACTACTGGCCCCGGTAATAATAATTGTTTTGTTTACTGGATTCATTCGTTTTGTACTTTAAAGGCTTGAATATCCTAGGGTCTATTCGCGCCCTATTTTAGCGTGATGCGCTCAAATTCATCGCTGCTCAAAAATGGGAATAGGTCTTCATAAACAGGTACGGATTTTCTATCGCCTTCCTGCTTTACTGAAATCGCCTTGGGAATTTGAGGCTGCTCGGGATCAATGAGTAGCTCGCAAATCCCCGCTTCCTCCGAATCCAGAAACCCACTCAACCCCTCTTCCAATTGCCGATTGTTTGAGAAACGACAGTAAGAAAACCCATAAGCAGATGCGATGAGATCGAATGACGGGAACGACAAACCACTTCCGTGGTCGGCCCCCATCAACCTTCCCTCGAATCCTAGTTGTTGCGTTTGCTTGATCGTAAGATAGCCTCCGTTGTTATAGATGAATAACTTTATGGGCAGTCCATGATGCATTGCTGTACTTAATTCCTGAATATTCATCATTAGGCCGCCTTCGCCAGAGATGCAGATTGTTTTCTGCCCATTCCTTGCCACGCAGCTTCCAATAGCTGCCGGCAGCCCCCACCCCATAGGAGCATGTCCCGAGTTTGTACAAACCACCTGACCCTTCTTAATTTTAAATGCCTGATGTGTCCCCACAAACGACAGGCCCATATCTGTCATCACGGACGCTTCTGAATCTAGGGCATCCGATAACAGGTGGATGAAATAGTATGAATTCACCCACTTTTCTTGAAGTGAGTATTGGGGATCAACTATTGGATAGCGCTTGCGAAGTGTCTGGCAGCGATCCAACCATTCTGAGTCGATCTGGTTTTCCTCTGGTAGAAGCTCCATCAGGGAGCTCAAGAAACGACCTGCATCGGAAACGACCTTTAGGTGCACATCGAGGCTTTCCTTTTCTGTTTCTTTCGGGTCGATATCGACCATCACCCTTTTGGCTTCACGCGCAAAATCTTTCGCATTATATCCTGTCACCATAAACGGAAGCCGCGTTCCAATTGCTATGTGCAGATCAGCATTCTGCACGATGAAATTGGCAGCTCTTTCAGAAAAAACGCCTGGGCGCCCCACAAAACACGGATGTGCGGAATCAATTACGTCAGTCGCATTCCATGTAGTGGCCACTGGTATGGAGAGTCGGTCTAATAGTTTTAAAAGGAGATCATCTGCCTTCGATAAGCGTACCCCTTGCCCAATGTGCAACATTGGGCGCCGCGCACTTTTTAGCCATTCAGCTACCCGCCTCACTTCCTGTTCTATGCAGTTCCCTTCAATTTCAATAGCTGAACGCTGACCCCCTTTCAGCGTATCTGGATCGATATTTGCATTTTGAATGTCTCCAGGAATGTCCAACCACACAGGACCGGGGCGACCAGTGGTTGCCAAATCCCACGCTTTCTCCAAATGAAGGAGAATATCCTCCGGATCCCTAACCATTTCGGCATATTTGGTAATGGGCTTTACCAAATCAATGATGTTCGTTTCCTGAACGCCTAGCTGCCTTAGTCCGCTTTCGCCGATTGTTTGATGCAAATATACTTGGCCAGAAATAATTATCTGAGGAACTGAATCTGCCCACGCGCACGCAGTCCCGGTTATGGCATTCGTCCCTCCTGGCCCACTTGTTACCAGGCACACCCCAGGCCGACCTGAAGTCCGGGCATACCCTTCGGCTGCCATGGAAACTGCCTGCTCATGGTGACAGCAATAGTATTTAATTCTCTCAGATCGACCGAGCGAATCGCAAAGGTGTATTGCCCCGCCACCACTAACGGTAAATACGGAATCAACATCCTTGCCCTCTAAAAATTTAAATACAAAATCAGAAAGTTTCATTGATTTATATATAGTGACACTTTTTGTGCGACATATTCGGATTCACGGGCTTCTAGGGCCGAATAAACCGGCAGGCTCAGGATTCTGTCCGCCAATTTCTCACAGACCGGAAAGCTGCCTGGGCCATATCCTGATTCCTTTGCCGCTGGCATCAAGTGCAGGGGAACCCGATAATTCACCTTTGTTTCTACTCCATTATCTGCCAAATACTCTGCCAGAGCATCTCGATTGAGGGTCCGAATCATATAACGGTGATAAACACTTAATTCGTCCTCGGCCTCCACTGGAACATCAACCATACCCCGTAATGCATCAGAGTAATACTCGGCGATTTCACGGTGCCGGCTATTCCATTGGTCAATATGCCTAAGCTTAATCAAGCCTATCGCAGCTTGCGCTTCGTCCAGGCGCGAATTTATGCCCCAAAATTCCGCTTCATCTCGGTTCTTTAATCCATGGTTCCGAGACTGACGGATTCTATCGGCCAACTCATCTGAATCTGTCGTGACCACTCCACCGTCTCCATGGACAAACAAATTTTTTAATGGGTGTAAACTAAACCCCGCCGCAATCCCGAAACAACCGGCTCGTTTTCCTTTTCGTGACGCACCTACCGACTGAGCAGCATCCTCAACCACATGAATCTGGTGCCGACTGGCGATTTCCTGGATTTGCTCCATTTTGCATATTCGGCCGGTTAAGTGCACTGGCATAACGGCTTTTGTGCGCTTAGTGATCACTGCTTCCAGTTGTGCTGGATCCAAGTTCATATCATCGCCCACATCACAAAATACTGGTGTTGCTCCCGTTCGGGCGATGGCAGCTGCACTAGCGATATATGAATTCGGCGCAGTGATCACTTCATCACCCGGCCCTACATTCAGCGCATCCAGAATCAAGTAAAGTGCGTCGGCGCCGTTACCTACTCCAACAGCATGTTTCACCCCGCAGTACTCAGCGAACTCATATTCGAATTGTTCCAACTTGGGTCCCAGAACATACCATCCACTCTTAAAAACCTCATCCACAGCATCCAAAATCTCTCTTCTTAGATCTTGATACTGACGCCCAAGGTCAACAAATTTAACCTGCATAAAAATCCTTTATTTTGGAAACGGTATAATCCTGCTGTTCACGTGTGATAAACTCATGCACTGGAAGGGAAATAACCGTCCGGCAAGTTTCTTCTGCTATTGGGAGATCACCGAGCGAATAACTAAACTTGCGCGCGGCAGGCTGTAGGTGCATGGGAACTGGATAATGGATTTTCGCATCAATGCCGCAAGATAGCAGATAATTTTTTAATTCATCACGACGCTTAGCTCGCACCACATACAAATGATAAACTTGGCGCGTATCATTGGGACGTTCAGGTATGGTAATTTCATCCACTTCGGCCAACTGACTATCAAAGTAAAGTGAGTTTGTGATTCGACTTTCAGTTATTACTTCCAGTTTATTGAGCAAATGATTTGCGACAATTGCTTGTAATGTATCGAGTCTAGAATTGTAAGCGAACTCTGCGCACTCATCTCTCCCTACTAATCCATGATTGCGCAGCAGCAACATCCTCTCGTGAATTTCCTCTGAGTCAGTGACTAAATATCCACCATCTCCCCATGCATTAAGATTCTTTAAAGGGTGAAGACTGAAACACCCCGTATCTCCAAACCGGCCCGCGAAAGTGTTATGTCGCGTGGCAAGAATCGCATGACAAGCATCCTCCACCACCCGCAAGTTATAGGTTCGCGCGATTGCTTCAATCCGCACCATATCACAAGGCAAGCCCGCCCAATGGACCGGCAGAATTGCCTTGGTCTGATCTGTAATAGCACCTTCAATCTGATCCGGATCCAAATTATAATCAGGACCGATGTCCACGAAAACTGGTCGCGCGCCCGCCGTCACAATCGCCCCAATCGTCGCATAAAATGTATACGGGGTAGTAATGACCTCATCTCCTTCACCGATACCAAGCGCTTTCAGGCTCAAAAACAGCGCATCCGTGCCGCTCCCCACACCCACTGCGTACTTGGCCCCAATGAGTCTACAGATGCTTTGCTCAAACTCATCAACCTCCCGACCCAAAGTAAAGTCACACCTAGACACCAGAGCAGATATTTTATCTAAAATCTCCTCTTTATCTGCGAATTGCTGCAGAAGGTAATTGTGGTTAATGCCCAAGTCCTCATCACGATCATATTGATCCGGCAAAAAATTGTGTACTCCAGCCATATATATTCTATGGTTGATGAACGTATTCTAAGTTCATTTTTGAAACTTCCTCGCAGTTGTCATGAACCCACTTTATGACCTGCTCCACCCCTCTCTTCAAAAGGAGCCTGACAAGACCATTTCAACTCTTGCTGCACTTTGGACGAGTTAAGGCTGAAACAATGGTCTTGGTCGTAGTTTTCATCCTGCATTTCAACATGCTTCTAAAAAGGCTCACCCATTTGGCCGTGATCATGCAGTGCCACTAGTTTCAGATTTTTTTTGCCGAGGAGCATTGTCACCATTCTCTTGGAGAATAGGTGCTTGGCTTTCAAGATCAATAATATGCGTGCACTTTCTAAGTGTTGAAAGCCGGTGAGCAATGATGATTATAGTTTTCGTGTCGCTTAATTCATCAATCATATTCATTATTGCACTTTCGGTTTCTTCATCCAATGCGCTCGTGGCTTCATCTAATATCAACACATCAACATCCTTGTACAACGCTCGTGCAATACCGATTCGCTGCCTTTGACCTCCTGAGAGCCGGATACCTCTTTCCCCAATAACCGTTGCGTATTGCGCTTCCCATGAATCGATGTCTTTTGATATTTGAGCAAGCTTGGCAACCTCGCGCACCTTTCTACAATCGATCTCTCTATCCGAACGTCCTAAGGCAATATTCTCTTCAATTGAAGCATCCGCAAGAAATATTGATTGAGGAACATGTGCAATATGGTTCTGCCATGATCGCAGATTCTCGGTAGTCACCTTCCTCCCATCAACGCGAATCCCTCCTTCAGTGGGAATCAACAAACCCATGATAACATCGACTAACGTGCTTTTCCCGCATCCAGTTCTGCCCCTAATGCCAACTTTCGCTCCCTTGGGTATGCTAAAATTCATCTTCTTCAGAATACATTCTCCCTCGCACTTGTATCTAAATGACACGTTTGCCACTTCAATGTCTTTCAAAAATGGCATAGATTCCGCAGGGTCTAGCTCCTCCCGCAACGGCAGTGGCTGATCAAGTAAATCAAGAGTAATAACCAAAGATGCTCGGCTACCTTGGATAACTGACCAGGAAGTAAATGCCTGATTCATTGCTGGGAGCATTCGTTGTGCGCCAAATGCAACGGCCCCCAAAATAGGCACTGCGCTTCCCGTGCCTTCAGTTCTACTTGCCATGAAAAGTGCGAGTAACGCAACGAGGCCCACCCCAAAAATCTCAAGGCAATGCCTCGGATATTGCCCGATAAACGTGGTGTTACCGGCTGCATGCCTCATCCTCAAATCTGCTTTTCGAAAATCTCTGCAATACAGTTCTTGACTGCCGTCAATCAATACATCACGTATGCCCCCTAAACCTTCTTGTATTGTTTTTGTCAAGCGCGTTGACTCGGCGGCAACCTGCTCGCTGTTCTTGGCGAGTTTGTTCCTTGAATATGTAATGATTAGCCAATACAGAACACTAAATCCAACAAATGTTGCGATCGCCACATTTGGGTTAATCACGAATAATACGATCATTATAGACAACAAGATAAGGCAACTGGTCACAATGGTGAACACCGACGAAAAAATGCCTGCCACAGACCTTGCTCTAGCTGTAATTCCATCAATTATCTCACTGCTGTTTCTTGCGAGATGAACTGAATATGACTGGTAAAGAGTGCGTTTATATATCTCCGCACCAATATCTGATCCTATTAGATTTGAGAGTCGTATTCCGCTCCAAAGCACAAAAATCCTGAGCAAGCCGGCAATAGTGACAGCTATGATAAATACACACGTGAGCGGGAGCAATAACTGCTCTGAGGATTTAATTTCTAGCCACTGGATAAAGAACTGTGCTTCGGGATGTTCAAACACTAGGGATGGGGAGGTAATCACCGCAAGAAATGGCAAGAGCGCACCAATGCTAATGACCTCGGCGAAGGAATTAATGATTATTAAAACTAGAAGCGTACACAAATGAATCCTCCGGCGGCGATCAACGTGACCCCAGAGTCCTGCCAGAAGATTAGTCAACGGCATGCCTGTTCGGCTACTTTTCAATTTTTCTATAGGATTAAATGACTGCCAATATGATTCTTAGATGGTGTGATCCTTGTGATTCTGGATATGGTCACCGCATTGATTGCCTGAACTGCAGGAATCAGTTTCAGGGTTTTTTTGTTTCCCGCAATTTGGCGAACCTCAATGTGGGGCGTTCTATTTCGCGTAATTACCTATCACGGAGTTCATCCACTTTACATTATGACAGCGCGGATGGTTGGTCACCGCCCCGGCTGTGTGGGCGGCCTGTAAATCTTGCATGGCTTCCGCCACTGAATGGCCGGGCGCAAAGCCGGTGGCTAAAAGTTTGTCGGAGCAAAGGCGATAGGAACGAGGGTCGTTGCTGGGGGTAGTGATGATTTCACAGGGGACGGCTGCCTGCACGCGCTCGGCGATTTCGCGGATGGAAAGGTTTTCGAAACCGGCATTGTAAATTCCCGGTGCTGCCGCTGAATCCAGCAGATGCAAGTAGATGCGAACCAAATCCTTGATGTGTATGTTGGGGCGCGTTTGATCGCCGCCGAAGACGGTGATTTTCCCGTTCTCAAGTGCCTGGAAGGTGAGCATGTTGACCGCCACATCGAGGCGTTGGCGCGGGGAAACGCCACAAACGGTGGCCGGGCGCACGCAGTAGATTTCCATTTGACCGGCGTAGCTAAGCAGCACGCGTTCGGCGACCATCTTAGTTTTGTTGTAAACCGAGATGGGCACGAGCGGGAGTTCCTCAGTAACACGTTCGGCATTCTGTACGCCGTACACGCTACCGGAGCTGGCATAGATAAAGCGCTTTACCCCAGCGCGCACGGAGCCCTCGGCCAATTGCATGGCGGCCAGCACGTTTACTTCCCATGACAGGGTGGGATCCAAATCCACGCTGGGATCGTTAGCAATGTTGGCCAAATGAAAGATGACCTCAACGCCTTCCAGCAGTGATGGATCCATTTCCCGGATGTCCTGCTCCACCACGGTCAAAGCCGGATGAGGTTCCAGCGCATTCCCGAACCACTGGATGTCCACGACGGTCACTTGATGCCCCGACTCCAGTAAAGCCTGCGTGAGGAGGACGCCGGTGTATCCGCATCCGCCGGTGACGAGAATCTTCATAGCTTGTGTTGGTATTCCCATGGCATTTGTTTCAGTTCGTTTAAATGTTTGTCCACCCAATTGATTGTCTCGCGCAATCCCGCCTCCAAATCGTATTCCGCTTCCCAACCGAGCTCACTGTGAATCCGGCGGCAATCGAGCCGATACGCCTTGTCTTTGCCCAGCCGTTCACCGGTCTCTTCGACCACGGAATCAAAATCGACTTCCATCAAATCACAAATGTGCTGCACGAGCTGTCGGATTGAGATCAGCGAATCGGTTGCCATATGATAAACCCGCCCAGATATCCCTCGCATAGCAATCGCCAGTGTGCCTCGTATGACATCGCCAATGTGAATGAAGGATCGTTCCGAATAGCCGCCACCGTGCAAGGGAAGTTTCCCGCCTGTTCGAATGGCTAGGATGGTGCGTGGGATGATCCGGTATAATTGCTGGCCTAGCCCGAACACGTTGGCCGCACGGGTGAACACCACTGGGAACGCATACGCCTGATGATAAGCCACCAGGCTCATATCGCACGCAGCTTGAGAGACGGCATAGGGGGTTGAGGGGTTGAAGGGCTGATCTTCTGTGACCAAGCCCTCACAGCTCCCGTAAACCTCAGGCGTGGAAACGTGCACATAGCGCTTCAGTCCTTCCAACTCCCGCAGGGCTTCGTGCAGCCGTACCATGGCCACCACGTTGGTTTGGTACCAATGATCCGGATGCTCCCAGCTCTGTGCCACCATGCCTTGGGCGGCGAAATTAATCACGTATTCAGGTTGAAATTCATGGAGCAGCTGGCGCAGGGCGGCCATGTGTTGGTTCAAATCGAATTGATGAAACTGAAATCTGCCAATCCCACTGTAGTGCCATCTGTAGGGAAGAAACGCAGGATGGGCCTCACAAGATCGGCTTACACCAACTACGTTACTGCCGGATCGCAGGAGTGCCTCCACACAATGTGCCCCGGAAAATGAATTACTCCCAATCACCAGCCATTTGCTTTTCTCTTTCATTTTCCAGACTTAAGTGTTGAATATACTTGGCGTATGGATTGCACACTGTGCTCCCACGGAAACTTCCGAGCGTGCTCAACACATTTTTGCTGCACCTGCTTTGCATCTCGGGCAATTTTTCCGACCGCTTCGCGCATAGCATTGGCCAGCGCTATTGGATTGTTTTGCGGAATCAAAAACCCACTTTTCCCGGCCACGATAATTTCTTCATTGGCAGACCCTTTAGTACCAATGGTGAGCGATCCACAGAGATTAGCCTCTAAATGCACCAAACCAAATCCTTCAAAACAAAAGGGTTCCGAAATGGAGGGCAGTACGTGTGCAGTACAGGATTGTAGTTGCCTTACTAGCTCCTCATGCGGAAGGGCTCCCAGGAAAACCACAGGTATTTCTCGCTTTCGTATGAAAGCCCGAACCTTTTCGTTATAGTGGTCTGCCTGATTCATTTCCCCAGCTATTCTAAACTCGAAATCCGGGTGATCCCCTCTAAAATCAGAAAATGCTTCTAACGCCACCAGCAACCCCTTGCGAGGCTTTGATGCGCCGACAAACAAAAAGTAAGGTAGCTTTGTCGACTCCGCAGCCGCCGAAAATTTTTTTTCATCCACTCCCAAATGTGCCACTTCAATTTTTAGGCTTGGGAATTCCTCCAGCACCCGTCGTCGGGTAAAATGGCTAATCGAAATGAGATTTTGGGCGCGCCGATAAGCAGCTAAATAATCCCCTCGCCAACTCGTTCGGGCAGGCGTCACGCTGTAAGTGCCGATCAGCTGGATCATACTTTTCCCCCCGAAGCGTTTCGCCAACCGGTCACCCAAAGGTGCAAAGGGCTCTATGAGGCTATGCACAATATCAAAATGGCCTGAACAATGGTGGGCGACCTGCCATCCATCCCACGCCATCGCTAGCGATGGCGTGGGATGGATGGCAGGTCGCCCACCATTGTTCAGGCCATTTTGAT
>Ga0066825_10000743_pt1 | contig 10311 bp, 6 predicted proteins | sample ETNtaG_6_FD_65608 | JGI IMG/M metagenome (GOLD analysis project Ga0066825, IMG submission 65608) | Marine microbial and viral communities from oxygen minimum zone, Eastern Pacific Ocean - ETNP201306SV45 | ecosystem: Environmental > Aquatic > Marine > Oceanic | place: Pacific Ocean: Eastern...
CATCTATTTCTAGATCTGTGATGGATATTGGTAGATGAATATGTAGTTTTGGTTTTGTATAAAAGTCTTCGTATATTTTTACGTATACTTCACCTTTATTGAACTGAATTTCTAAGGAAAGTGGGCCGAATTTTGTTGGGCAATTTATTAAACTTATTTTTTCTTTAGAGTTTAACCATTCTTTTGGAATCATAGGGGTTAAGTGAATTGCGGTATCTGTGTCTTCTATGATCATATGGCGAATAAGCGATATCCACTCTGCAGTGATGAGAGCGCTGTGTCCTGGCCCGTCTGTAGCGTGATGCTCCTTTGGGTGGGTGGCTGGTGCGAGTGTGTTTGTTTGAGTCATTAGCGAAGAGAGTGCTTCAATACATTTGATAGCTTTATTATCGCGTCTAGCGATATAGGCATGTGCTAAATGGATGGATTTTAAGGTATCAATTCCTAATGGATGTTGAAGAGAGTAGATAAGTTCGTTATGAGTACAGCGAGACTCTATTTCTGAAAGTGTATTTGTAATGCGCTTGTCTTGAGGCTCAAAGATCGATAGAGGAGAGATAGACGCCAAATTTACTGTAAGCCTTGCATCATGGAATTCTTTTGGCGTGATGGGTAAGAGTGGCTTGAATGCTTCTTTTTCTTCTACATGTTGAAGCATAAACTCTAGAGCAGAAAAGAGTTGGTGATAGCGTCCTTTGAAGCGAGTAGCAAAATCATCTTTTTTTGCTAATTTAGCGAGAGAGATACAAATGTGAATGGCGTGTAATGCCCAAATATTGTCAGAAACATAGTAGTTCTTTGTTCCAGATAATGTGTCTGGAGTTGATTGCTTTAATAAGCCTCTGAACGGGCTGGATTTTTTAGGCTTTTTGTCTCTCTGTTGAACAATGAAGTCGACGATGCTGTCGATAGTCGGAATATACTTTTCTGCAAATTGAGGGGTAGGGTGTGTTTGTAGTGTATGGTGGAGTGCCTCAAGCATATGGCCCAATTCTGGTGGGCTTGTCATGGTATCTGTTGTGATTTCGTACCATTTTTTTCGAATTAAACGCTCATTTAAAATTTTCCACGATTCTTCACTTGCGCCAATTTGGTTTAGAGCCGTGATGATAGGGCGAATGTCTTGAAATAAAGGGGCTTCGGTTTTCAGAGATGCATTATCGAGAAAGCTCACGAGATGAGTCATCGATGTTGAAAGTTGTTTTGTTAATGTTTGGTCTGGAAGTTTAATCTCTGTGAAGTTGTCTTTGTAAGGTGTCCAATGAGGGCTCAGATGGCTTTTTTCACTTGTGAATCGAATCGATTGAAGCTGAGAACAGCGTGTCATTAATTTTTCAGTTTTAGACTTAGACAATGTTCCATTTAGAGATGTGTAACGGTTAAGTTTTGTGGGGATTTTAATAGAAATAGTTGTGGTTTCTTGAGGCTCGAGCATAATTTTGTATTCAGCAAAACCAGACGCTAACCCTTCGTTACACTTTGATTTTAGTATCATATCCCATTCGTTAAAGTGGTCTGAAATATCGCCATCTTCAAATGCTAAGCACACGATATTGTCTGGTTTTTGGTCAAGAATAAGTCCTAAATTATCGTTTACAATAAATGCGTTGTTAGACAGATATGTAACGTTGTTTATGGTTGTAACCCCTTCTGGAGTATACGGCCTGAGAGCTACAAAAAATGAAAACTTGAGTGTTTTAGAACTTGTATTTTTAAGTGTGTATTCGTTTAAGAGAAGGTTCTCAGATTTAGGTAGACTTGTCATGAAGCATTCTGAATTTATCTGTAGACTTTCTACACCAAACTCAGTCGTTAATGTTGGAAGGTCGGAGTTAAATGATTGAGATATATTAGGAATAACTGCAGGAGAAACAAGTTGAGCGCCACTCGCTACCCAGCACTCAACAGACCAGTTGTGATTTAGGGGTGTGATCATGCCAGTTTGGTCGATAATGCAGGCGTCTTGATGTCCAGGCAAAGACAGTGTTGTCCAGTTTCTATCAGTTTTATTTAAAAAATCGAAGCTAGATCGAGGTAGTTTGAAGTAATCGCTAGACGGTTGAAATTGCTTATGTACCCATCGTGGCCACATTCTATTGAGATGTTTAGGCATATATTTACTGTTTAATAGGCCTTGATTTAGTTGAGAAAGGTAGATGTTTTTTTGTTGTTTAGATGTATCAAAAATAGGTAGAGGATAGGCCGCGTTTATTGTGCGAAGAATTGCATTTTCGGATGCAATATTTTCTAACCAAAATTTTATCAGGGACTTAAGCATGAAACGTATTCTATCAGGTAAGAAATATATTTAAAATATTCCATACAACCTCTATAGAGGTTTTAACGATAACTACTTGAGGGAATAGACTATCTATGGCTGCATTTAATATACGAAATTTTGACGTGAGCTCAAAGAGTGCACGATCTATACAGACATCATATTCTTCAGATATGGAGAATATGTTTGCGGATTCTCCTATTTTTACGAGGTTGAAGAATCAGGTTGAATTTCTTAGTGATTCTAATATTTATGAGTTTAAGCCTTCGGCCTTTCATTTGATGTCTCAGCAAATGAAAGAGACTGTTTGGGAATTATTAAATTTAGATTCTCGTGAACGATCTTCAAAAGTTGTTGGAAGAGAACGGTATGTTGCTGTTTTAGATCTTTTAAAAGGTGTTACAGATGGAGTTCGTGCAGACCGGCAGAAAATAAAATTAAGTATTTTGGAAGCATTGAGAGTGTATCCAAAGAAGCATGGATCTCAATCTGCTGCCTCAGCTATTGGTCGGGTTTTTGGACATGAGTTTCGACTTCAACCTTCAGAGCATCCTTACAATAAAGCAGAAGTTGCTGCAGAAGCGCTCGCCAATATTCATGCTTATCCTAAAGGTCCAATTGGGGTTACTAATGCAAGGATCTTTGAAGCTCAAATTCAAGATTGTATGGAAGATAGTGCCTTTGACCTTTTTAAATCTCCAGAATTGAAACGAGATAGAGATACTGCGCAAGCAAGGAGAATTCAACTTATGGAGTGTCGTGACAAACCTTTAGAAGATCAGACAAAAGTGATTGATAAATCAGTAAGAGATTTTGTTAAGCGTTTGGAAGATCTGAAAAAAGAGGATAAACCAGATGGCTTTGTTGTTGATCGAGACACGATTACATGGCAAGGGTGTATTCGTGGTAGTAAGGATGATCCTATGGGGCATGCTTATGTGACTACTTTTCATGTGTTAGGAAAGGGGTCCTCTGCACGAGTGTTTATGAAAGTGAGTGACTCTGGAGATCTGGGTAAAACATTTATGCAACGAGATGGAGACTCGGGTTCTGACAGAATGATTCCCCGAATATTAGAAATTGATATGACAAAGCAAGAAGAATTAAAAGCGCTAATTAGAGAAATGTCTGAATCAACAGTATTTCGAGATGTTGGGCTGTCTAAACGATCTGCTATGTTACAAAAAGCGGTTAAAGCGGCAACTATTTCTAGACCGGAGCTACCTCCTGAAATGACCACGTTACGACAAGAGGTCATGAAGAAAATGGATGGGAACTATTGTGTGTCTTGGTCTCATATGCACAATATGCAATCGAGGTATGCAATGAAATCTAATCATATGTTACGCCAAGATAGAGCTGCGCAAATTGTTTCTGATTTGTCGATGATATTGTATCGACATGAGTTAGATCAGAGTTTGCTCAAGGAGTCGGGACATGCAGCACAAGGATCTACATTACGAGATATTGTACATTCTGCTCAATTTTCAATGGCTACTGAAGCGAGAGGCTTACTTGAAGAATGGCAATCAATGACAGATGATCAAAAAGAAACTACAGATAGTAAATTCGACCCCATAATTTCTGAGGTAATAGGAAGAGCAACTGAGTTTGGAGAGAAGTATAAAGTTGTCATTGAACGTATAGAGGGTGACAGACAAGAATTTGAATACAATATGCTCGCTACAAGACCGGAAGAGTATGGTGCTCTAAGAAATATCCCTGCACCGTTGACTCCTGTTAAAAATGTAGGACAGAATTTTTCTGATCATATTTTTGAGGCGGGGTAGCCTCCTAATCCAGCTTAGGCTCCTAAAGGGTTTTTACTTCAACGCTAATAATACGACGTTTTCGAATTTGAGTAACTTTTACTTCTAGTTGGTTATAGGTGAAGACTTGGCCTTTCTTAGGGAAAGCGCCTAAAGCATCTAGAACAAAACCACCAACTGTGTCGTAGTCTTTTTGTGCTTTTGGTAATTCTTTTTGGATTTCTTCTGGTAGATCATCGATATCGACACTTGCATCAATACTGAAATGGTTCTCACCTAATTTTTGGACGCTCGATTCTTCATTGTCATACTCATCTTGGACTTCACCGACAATTTCTTCGATGATATCTTCGAACGTGACTAGTCCAGCCATACCGCCATATTCATCGACAACGATAGCCAAGTGGAACTTTGCTCGTTTCATTTGTTGAAGGAGGTCCTCAATTTGCTTTGTTTCTGGAATAAAAACAACGTCTCTTGCGAACTTCGTTACTGGTGATGATGGGGAATCTACATTTAATAAATCTTTTGCATATAAAACACCTACGATATTATCGATTTTTTCTTCGAAGATTGGGATTCTAGAGTGTCCTTTTTCTCCAATAAGCTCAATCGCTTCATCGATTGTCTGATATGCTTCTAAACAGACGGCGTCAGTACGCGGTGTCATGATCTCGTAGACTTTCTTTTCAGAAATTTTAAAGACACCATCAAGCATGCTTTTTTCTTCTTTTTCTAAGATGCCATCTTCTTCGGCTAATTGGATAATGGCTCTTATCTCAGTTTCTGTAAGGATCTTGCTTTCATCAGAATGAGGCATGCCGAATAGTTTGGAGATGCCCTGGGAAATAGCCATAAATAAACTAATAAATGGGTATAAGATAATCATGAGATAGAACATGATCGGAGAGATTTTAAGTGCGTAACTGGATGGGTTTTTTACAGCTAATGTTTTTGGGGTGATTTCTCCAAATGTGAGAATAATGAATGTCATTGCGCCTGTTACGATACTGATAGCTGCGGCTACATTGTCGACACCAAAGTTAAGTAGCATGCGCGTCATAAGTGTAGTAGCAATTGCGGAAGCAGCGATATTGGTGATGTTGTTGCCAATTAGGATCGCAGTGAGTAGTCGTTTAGGGTATGAGAGTACGTATGCAAGTTTTTTTGATCCTTCTACTTCTTCTTCTACTAAACTTCTAAGCTTTACTCTAGAAATGGCAGTGAATGCTGTTTCTGCACTAGAAAAGAAAGCAGATAAGATAATTAAAATAGTGAAAAATATACTAAACTCGATGAGTTCTTTCATTAAGAGAGTCCTTTAAGGGTGACTAAAATTTTTGGTAGGAAGATTAAGCTTCCAATAATAAGTGCAACACAAGATGCTAATAGGGTAGCACCTGCAGCCGCATCTTTCGCATGCTTCGCATGTTCATTATACTCCGATGTTACCAAATTAACGTTTTCTTCAATAGCTGTGTTGAATGTTTCAGCAACAAGAACTAAGCCAATGCAGAGGGCTAATACGGCCCATTCAATTAAACTGAGACCTAAGTATAGCCCTAAGCCTGTGCTAAGTAGTGTAGAAATGACGTGTAGTTTCATATTTCTCTGAGTTTTTAGAGTGAAGCAGATGCCATTGAATGCGTGAGTAAAACTAGAGCTTATGTTCTGTTGGGTCATGAGAGTTGCTCAAGTATCCTGTTTTGTTCGGTTTCCATAATTTTTTTTTCTTCATCTGTGTAGTCTTTATAGTCTAAAACGTGCAGAATTCCATGCACGATTAATAGTTTAAGTTCCTTATCTAGGGGATTATTAAACGTTTTCGCATTTTCCTTTGCCTGTTCTGGGCAAATATAGATATCTCCTACTGGTTCTTCGAGTGTGCCTAAATTAAACGTAATGACGTCTGTAATGTAATCTCTTTCAAGATGGTCTTGATTTAGCTTTACGATAGTATCTGTGGATACAAAGTTAATATCAATGGATCCTTTTTTAATCGCTTTTTCTTGTGCGACTCGCGCTGCGAAGTCGATTGGGTCAAATGAAAGCTGTACGTCATTTTCAAAAGATACCGATATTTCGGGTTCAGTCATCGAGGGATTCTGCCTCTACCGATGAATATTCAATTCGTTGATGGTGCATAATTTTAAATATATTTAAGAAACTTTCTTTGATTACGTCAATCTCTTGAAGCGTTAGAGGGCTGTTATCGCATTGGCTATCTTGGATTTTTTTGCTGAAAATTGTGTTGATTGTTGTGGTGATGTCTTCGATATTATGTTCGTTTTTAGCACGTATCGTTGCTTCTACGACGTCGGCAAACATAATGATGGTTGCTTCTTTTGAATTTGGCTTAGGCCCTTTGTATCGATAGGGTTCGTTTGTATTTGGGTCTTTAAAGATTGAAATAGTACTGGTTCCGTGGTGTTGAGCGATGATATCGATAATGACATCAGGTAGTTTGTGTTTTTTTGCTAAAGTAATCCCGTCTTCTACGTGTGCTTCAATAATAGCCTTGCTATTAATATCTGAAATCTCGTCGTGTGGGTTTTCGTTAGAGAATTGGTTTTCTATAAAGAAAAGAGGGCGTTTCATTTTTCCTATGTCGTGGAAATAGCTTCCTACTCTACACAAAACCGAGTTTGCTTTGAGCTTTTCTCCCGCTGCTTCTGCAAGCGAGGCTACCATTAAGCTGTGTTGGTATGTTCCTGGAGCTGTTGCCATTAGTCGTTTTAGAAGTGGGTGATTAAGGTTTGAGAGTTCCAAAAGGGAATGAGTTGTTGTGATTTTAAATAGAGATTCTAAATAGGGGATAAGAGATAAACTAATCATAGAGGCTAATACACCAGCTCCAAATCCAAGTAGCGCATTGTAGGCATACCATAACGGACTAACGATTCCTGAGCTGAGCCCGTAAATGATAATAAATACACCGTTAAATAAGCCAACAATGTACCCAGAGAAAATAAGATCGCTGCGTTTTGTTACAGAGTAAGTGGAGAATGTGCTAACACTAGCGCTAAAGAAAGCATATATAAAAAATGGAAAGCTAAGTCCCATTTGCATACTTAGTAATAAAGACGCGATAAAGCCACATACTAAAGAAATGTTCGGTGTTATGAGAAGTGCAAGTGTAATACACGGAAGCGTTACTGGGATTAGAAAGATAGTTTCAAAAGGTTCTGGAAAGAGGCATATTTTAGAAATAAACATACTAAGAACCAATGTAAGTACGATTATGCTGTAGGAAAGAATGAAGTACTTCAGTTGTTTATATATACGGAAATAGAAATGGTAAACGAATCGCTCTAAAAGTAAGAAGCAGATGAAGCTGATAAGACCTATGTTCGTGATTGCGATAAAATCTAAGGGCGCTTCAGATGTATTGGAGCTACACCAAATAAGACTGGTGAGTAGTGTTAGCCCTAGTAATGATAGAAGTGTTATGAGTATCCGTTTTGATTTAATCTGAAATCGTCTGCCAGTGAACATTGTCGAGTCGCCTAAACCAAGTCATTTGTCGTTTGGAAAACTGCCTGGTTTTAATTTTGATTAAGTCTATCATTTCGGGTTTAGTGAGGCTACCGTTCAAATACTGAATTGTTTCTTTATACCCAATGCCTTCAAACGCCTGAGCTGTTTGCGGTATCCCTTTGTCGAGTAAGGCTTGAACCTCTTCAATAAGGCCAGATTCCACCATAATATCGACACGTCTGTTGATGCGATCGATGATAATGTCTCGATCTGCAGTGAGTCCAATAATCTTTGTGTCTTCTCTTGGTGTTTCGTCTTGCTTAGACGAGTCTGAAAACTTTTTCCCTGTTTCTTCTATGACTTCTAGTGCGCGTACAGTGCGGCGCATGTTTTGGTAGGGGATTTTTTGCGCTGCTTCAGGGTCTTTTTGCTTGAGTTCTTCCCAGAGTGCTTCTGCTCCTATTTTTTTGCCTCTTTCTTCAATTTCGATGCGTCTGGAGGTATCTATAGATTCGGGGAAAGAGTAATCATATAGGAAGGACCGAACATACAGGCCGGTTCCTCCACAAATAATAATAGGAGTGTTTGTTTTTCTGCATGTTTCGATAATCTCTTTTGTTTCTTCTAGGAATTCTGAAACAGAATACGATTCGTGAGGTTCTCGGATATCAATAAGGTGGTGGGGGACGCCATCTTGCTCTTCTGGAAGTACCTTTGCTGTTCCGATATCCAGTTCTTTGTAGACCTGAAAGGCATCTGCCGAAATGATATGTGCTTGAGTGCGTTTTGCGAGCTCAATTGCCGTTTCAGATTTGCCAATTGCCGTAGGGCCAATAATACAGGTGATATCTTGATTCATCGATGTTTTTCAATGTTTTGTTTTGCCTAGTTTGTGGCATATAGACGATATCACACAGATCAGTTTTATTGAAAGGAAACAGACAGTCATGGATAAGGAAAATCAACAACGCTTGGAGCACTCAGAAGGCGTGCTATTTTTAGAAAATCTCTTTTTTGTAAGAGAAGAAACTATCCGAGCCAATGACGAGCTGGTAAGAAAATCTTTTCAAGACCTTTATAAGTATGTTAATTATAACTAGATAAGTCGTTAGATTTATGCGTGTTAAAACGGGATTCCCCTACTGCAGGGAATCCCGTTTTTTTATGCCTTAACTTAAGCTAGGTTTAAGAAGTTGAGTCTGTTAATGGTTACTGTTAAGCCAGCAAGATCAACTGAAGAACCTGTTCTGAGCTGATGAAGTGTTTTGAAGTAAAGTGAAATTGAACCAGGGAACTGTTTTTCGATTTCTTCTAAAATATCTTCAGATTTTGCTTTTGCTAATTTCTTTTTACCGTACTTATTTACTAAGAGCTTTAGTAAATTAGTTTTTTGCATTCTGATCGATTGAGCAAGGATATCTTTTTGGCTTAGCTCCCATTGCGTTTTAAGAGATAGCTCAGATAGTTTTTGCTTAATCCATTCGAACCCGAAAAGGTCATCTAGCTGAAGCGTGATATTTAATCCTGTCTCAGAATCGATTGATTCTTGAGTATGGAAGTAAATAAGGTCACTTAATGTACCAGTATGCTGGATCATCGCGATTTTTCTCGCTTCTTTGTCTGAGAATCCTTTGTTTACCCACGTTTTCATATCTTCTTTTAGAACAGCTGTCTTAACTTGTTTTGTAAGAGACGTGTAGATTGTTTCAATCGCGCTATTCAGTTCGAAATATAATGTTGAGTTAGGGAGTTGAAGAAGATCTACGACTAAGCCTTGGAGCATGTTATCGAATTGAATAAGGGCTTCGTATTTAGCGTCCATCGATACAGATGAATCTAGAATCGCTTTTCTGAACGCGTCACCTTCTAAGCTTTGATCTAAGATGAGGTAAGCTAATACGATGTCTTCAACAGATTTACCTGTGATTTGTTCTGTTTGATATACAAACGTAATACCTGCTTGGTTCACGATTTTATTTGTAATAATTGTCGTGATAATTTCCTTTTTCAGGTAGTGTTGCTCGATATCGTTTCCAAACTTTTTGCGAACGCTGTTTGGAATGTAGTTTGTATAGAAATATTCTAGCTCTGGACGAGTCGGTAAGTCTGATACATATAGTGCATCGTGAACATACATTTTTGTGTATGACTGAAGCGTCGAGAGTGCAGGTCTAGGGATTGGAGCTCCATTTTCTGCTAACTCTTCAAGTTGGTTGTGATCAGGTAGTGTTTCTTCCGCAGGGTTTAGCAGTTTTTGTGAAATGTAGTGCTGAACTAACTTGTGGAAGATATTAGCTTTACGCGTTGATCTAATCTCGTCCATAGAGATAAGTCTGTGCTGACCTCTGTTGTTCTTAAGAACTAAGTCTGTTACTTCGTCAGTCGCTTTTTCTAAGATCTTATTACGTGCATCCATACTTGGAATTACGTTTTGCATCATAAGACGCTTTAATAAGATTTTAAGGTTAACTTCGTAGTCAGACATGTTTACACCAGCGGAGTTGTCGATGAAGTCTGTATTTACCTTAACGTTGTTCATGCTCATTGCAATACGAGCAGACATTGTGACACCTAGGTTTGCGCCTTCTCCGATTACACGTGCGTTTACTTCTGTATGATCTACACGTACAGCGTCGTTTGCAGGGTCTCCTACTTGGAAATGTGTTTCTGTTTCGTTCTTGATATATGTTCCAATTCCACCGAACCATAGAAGATCAACTTCCATCTTAAGAATTGCTGTGATCAGCTCTTCTCCAGTGAGTGAATCAACCGTTACGTTAAGCATTG
>Ga0066825_10000746_pt1 | contig 10303 bp, 6 predicted proteins | sample ETNtaG_6_FD_65608 | JGI IMG/M metagenome (GOLD analysis project Ga0066825, IMG submission 65608) | Marine microbial and viral communities from oxygen minimum zone, Eastern Pacific Ocean - ETNP201306SV45 | ecosystem: Environmental > Aquatic > Marine > Oceanic | place: Pacific Ocean: Eastern...
ATAATATGACGTATACTATCTACTGCTTCATAATACTCCTCTTTATCCTTACTAATTCGTAAGTAACTAACGCTTGGAAAACCGTCATCTACCTTTGCAAAAGCAACCAGTCTAGAATAGTCCGGATCGTTCATGATATAAATATCTTCATTATTCGCACGAACAGAATCCACCACAAGGTCACTTAAGAACTCTCTTGAATCTACAAACACCTGCTCAGGTTGGGTATTATAGATGGGAATTCCAGTTGAATCAAACAGGGCTAAATCATAATCGAATAAAGCGGTTGTTTCTGTAATAAATGGGAAAAAGTCGGTATTCTCATCCGAAGATTCCACGGCTTGCCGAACAATACGCATATCGTTTTTAAATTCATCTAGCCCTTCAGCAAATAAGAAAAAACGAATACTCAGGATGGCATAGGCACTAATGGTAATGATACCGATCAGTAGTAATAATACATAGGTAACTGAAAGCTTGGATTGTATATTCATGAATGTAAAAACTCTCTATTAAAACCATAGCCAACACCTCTATAGGTTTTTATCAGTTTTCCCTCATCTTTCATTTTTAATCGAAGATTTTTTATGTGCACGTCAACCGTTCGGTCAAATATAAATTTCTCTTCATCCGATATATGTTCCAAAATTTCATGCCTGCTATATACTACTTTGGGATGAGTAAAAAATAATTCAGCTATAATGTATTCTGTATGCGTTAAATCGACTAGATGGTCACTAATGAACATTTGTTTAGAATCGGTGTCCAAGTAAACATGATCATACCTTAGCCATTGCTTTTTTTCTGGTTGCATTCTACGGAGCTGACTCTCGACATGCGCTTTAATCAAATGTAAGCCAGCTGGCTTTTTAATATAATCGTCCGCTCCTAACTCCAAACCTTCAATTTCGTCTTTCTCTTCATCTCTAGCCGTTAAAAAAAGAATCGGAATGTCAGATAGCACGGGATGCTTTCTGATGTGCGCACAGATTTCTTTACCATCCATAAAAGGAACCATGATGTCTAAAATGGCTAATTCGATTTCATCGGCATGAGATTCTATAGTAGCTAAAGCCTCCTTTCCATCCTTAGCCCAGTGGGTTTTGAATTGATTTAGCTCAAGATAGTTAGCTAACATTTCACCCGAATCTAATTCATCTTCCAGTAGTAATAAGGTATGTTTTATCTCCATGCTTATGAATATTTATTGAAGATTCAGGAATGTGATAAAGACATGCTTAGATGTGTATACATCTTTATTTAGCACTATAGTTACTCTCTATAATTAGCTAAATTATAAAGATAACTTTTGTAAATTACACCTAATACTATGACCATGCATGCCACATCTAATCTACCTGTTGTTTGGATAACAGGAGCCTCCTCTGGTATAGGTAAAGCTTTTGCAAAACAATATGCAAAGGATGGGGCCCACCTCATTCTATCTTCTAGACGATTAGATGAATTAGAAAAACTTAAATCTGAGTTATCAAGCTTTTCTAATGGTGATATATTGGTTCTGCCATTAGACCTTTCTGCAGGAGATGTAGCCTTGCAAGAAAAAACAGAACAGGCCTGGGCATGGAAGACCAAGATGAATGTGCTGGTAAATAATGGTGGTATTAGTCAGCGCTCATTATTTCTTGAAACCGACATGCAAACCATTCGTCGACTCCTTGAGGTTAATGTATTTGGCGCTCTATCCCTAAGCCGTTTTATTCTGCCAAATATGGTTACGCAAGGTTCCGGACATATTATTGTGACTAGCTCAGTCGCTGGGAAATTTGGTACCAAATACCGTTCCGGTTATGCAGCAAGTAAGCATGCCATACAGGGGGCCTTCGATTCTATACGCCAAGAAATGTATGAACATAATGTGGACATTACACTCGTTTGTCCCGGCCCTATAAAAACAGCTATAACACAAAATTCACTCACCGGTGATGGAAAAGCCTTCGGTAAAATGGGCGATTTACATACTCATGCAATGGATGCCGACGAAATGCTACGCCGAATTTGGCCAAAAATTAAGGCTCGAAAAGAGGAAATTGTAGTCTCTGGACCCAAAGAGCGACTCGCTCTGTTACTCAAAAGAGCCGCTCCAGGATTGTTAAATCGTATTTTAAAGCGCTCTAAAGTCGTCTGATTAACTAGATGAAATCAACAATCTTTCCCGAACCACTTTAATCTAAACCCAGCTATACTAGCCCAATCGACTTCTCTTTTTTAAATAGTGAATAAGGGCATCACTGAATGGCTGCTCGGTAGAAACAGACTCAAAATCTATTTGAAACTCATTACAGGCCTCCTTAAATCTTTGCATATATTTTTCCACTTTCGCCCGATAATCTTGTCTTACTTGGGTCGGTGAAATTTCGAGTTGCTCACCACTCTCTAGGTCCTCTAATAAATAACGCTCATATTCGAGATTTAAGTCTAATTCCGTAGAATGTTCGGTTACATTAAATAATATAACTTCATGTTTGCGATGGCGTACATGTTTTAATGCAGAAATCAACGCCTCATGCTCTTCGAGATTTTCAAATAGATCCGTAAAAATTACCACTAAACTTCGTTGATGAACGCGTTCCGCTAACTCATGCAAAGCAGCCGCAGATGCGGTCCGAGCACCTTTGCTGATTGTCAAATATGGCTCCATCTCTAAAAAGATCCGCCTCAAATGTCGCTTTGTACTCTTAGCAGGAAGGATGCTGCGCAGTCTTTCGTCAAAAGAAGCAAAGCCTACCGCATCTCTTTGACCCTGCATTAGATAGCCCATAGCTGCAGCTAAATGTGCGGTATATTGAAGTTTAGTCCATTGAGCCTTGTGCTGGAAATGCATGGAGGAGCTGGTGTCCATTACTAAGAAACATCGTAGGTTCGTTTCTTCTTCATACTGCTTGACATAGAAACGCTCCTTCTTTCCATATGCCTTCCAATCAATATGCTTAAAATCATCGCCTGTATTATAGGGTCTGTGTTCGGCGAACTCAACACTGAAGCCGTGATAGGGGCTTTTGTGCAGACCAGCAATAAAACCCTCGACGATTTTTTGTGCCTTTAGCTCTAAGCCTTTTATCTGAGATAGTATTTCAGGATCAATGTTCATACTGAATGGTACTAAAACAGACCCTTAAATGCCCAAATTACCCGCTATTTAGACAAATAAAGATTCTTGAATTCAAAGGGCTTCCTAAAGTGTTCGTCTTTAAAATCTTGAGCAAAATAAATGCTTTCCCCGGTCGATTTCATTTCAGGACCCAACTCTTTTTTAACCCCTGGAAATTTATCAAAAGGAAATACTGGTTCTTTAATCGCCCAGCAGCTTAATTTTGACTCCAAGTCAAACTCATTAAGTTTTGCGCCCAGCATCACTTTCACCCCAATCGCTGCCTCTGGTCGCTGCGTAGCTTTGGCAAGGAAAGGAATCGTCCGAGTAGTTCGGGGGTTCGCTTCTAGTATATATACCTTATCGTCTTTTACCGCGTATTGTACATTTAAAAAACCTTCGATATTCATGGCTTCCGCAATACATTCCTGATATTTTTGGATGGTGATCTGGACCTCATCGGACAAGGAATAGGGAGGAAGAACGGCCGTTGAGTCCCCAGAATGAACGCCCGCTGGTTCTATATGCTGCATCATCCCTGCAATATGCAGTTGCCCACCATCATACACAGAATCCACATCCACCTCAATGGCATGTTCAAGGTACTTATCTATCAGGAATGCATTTTCGGGATGAGTCTTTAGAATGTTGGCTACATACCGTTCTAGTTCTTCTTGCTTCACGGCAATCCGCATGCCCTGACCACCTAATACATAACTTGGTCGAATTAACACCGGATAACCAATACGATCGGCAATACTTAAAGCCCCTTGAACATCGGTAGCCGTACCGTATTCAGGAAATGGAATATCCAAACGTATAAGTAAATCAGAAAAAGCACCTCTGTCTTCCGCAAAATCGATCCGATCAAAGGCTGTGCCAAAAATATGGATACCTGCTTTTACAAGTCGTTTACCTAGCTTTAGCGCCGTTTGCCCCCCAACTTGGATAATGACACCTTCGGGTTGTTCATGCTCAATGATATCGAGCACTCTCTCCCAATAAACCGGTTCAAAATAGAGTTTATCGGCAAAATCAAAATCTGTAGAAACGGTCTCTGGGTTACAATTGATCATGATGGCTTCATAACCCATTTCTTTGGTAGCTAAAACAGCGTGCACGCAAGAATAATCAAATTCAATACCCTGCCCAATTCGATTGGGTCCACTACCCAATATGATTACCTTCTTTCGGTCAGTAACCATGCTTTCATTTTCTCCTTCGTAGGATGAATAATAATAGGGTGTCTGGGCAGGAAACTCTGCGGCACAGGTGTCAACCACTTTAAACACAGCTTTTAGACCAAGTTTAAGACGATAAGCACGAACCTGGTCATCTGATACTTTTTCTCCTGATTTACTAAGTAGCCAAGCAATCTGTGCATCCGAAAAACCAGCTTGCTTTAGTTCATATAAATCATCCTTTGATATTTCTTTCAAACGCTGTCCTTCCGTTCTATTCTCCAGAGAAACCATATATTCAATCTGCTGGAGAAACCAGGGATCTACTTTGGTGATATCAGCAATCTCATCCACTGAGCTACCTAGTTTAAAAGCATTACGAATTTGTAGACTACGATCCCAATAGGGTTTAACTAAACGCTCTCGGACCGTTTTTCGATTAATTTCGTCGTACCCATCCGCTCCTAATCCGTCCCTACCCACTTCCATACTCTGCCAAGCTTTGTTCAATGCCTCAGGGAAATTACGACCTATACTCATTACCTCTCCAACTGCCTTCATTTGAGTGGAGAGCTCTTCATCAGCCCCAGGGAATTTATCAAAATTGAACCGAGGAACTTTGCAGACCACGTAATCGATAGAAGGTTCAAAACAGGCGGAAGTATTCCCCGTGATTTGATTATCCAGCTCATCCAAGGTATACCCAACGGCTAACTTTGTCGCCACCTTTGCTATTGGATATCCCGTTGCTTTGGAGGCGAGGGCAGAAGAGCGACTCACCCTCGGGTTTATTTCAATCGCAACAAATCGGTCCGATCCTGGCTCCATTGCAAACTGCACATTACAACCCCCAGCAAAAGTACCAATAGAACGCATCATTTTAATGGCTGCGTTTCTCAGTATCTGTAATTGCTTGTCCGTAAGGGTCTGCGTAGGCGCCACTGTCACAGAATCGCCTGTATGAACCCCCATTGGATCCATATTTTCGATCGAACATATAATAACTACGTTGTCATTTGCATCCCGAAGAAGTTCTAATTCATATTCTTTCCACCCAAAAATACTTTCCTCAATCAAAACAGAGTGAACCGGGCTCATTTCCAGTCCATGAAGCACCTTTTGATCAAACTCTTCCTCCGTCCAAACTATACCACCACCTGCGCCTCCCATGGTAAAAGAAGGGCGGATAACGATGGGCAATCCCCCTAATTCTTCTTTAATTTCCTTGGCATCTAGCAAAGAGTGTGCTTGTCGACTGCGGCACTGCTCTATGCCAATCTCTTCCATGCGGTCCCGAAACAACTGCCGATCTTCGGTTAATTCCACCGCATCGATATCTACACCAATAATCTGAATTCCCTGCTCCTTCCAAAAGCCTTCTTTTTCCAAATCTCTAGCCAAATTTAATCCTGTTTGGCCACCCATGGTTGGAAGCACCGCATCAGGCTTTTCCTTTGCGACAATCTCCTTAATAGAATCCGTTGTCATGGGAAGCATATAAATCGCATCCGCCATAATTGGATCGGTCATAATCGTGGCTGGATTCGAATTAATAAGGACTATTTCATACCCTTCCTCCTTCAGAGAGCGGCAAGACTGAGAACCTGAATAGTCAAATTCACATGCTTGCCCTATAACTATGGGCCCAGAACCTATTATGAGAATCTTTTTAATATCGTTACGTCGTGGCATAGTGAGTAGTAAGAGTGTTTAGGTGGGTTAAATTCATTTATTTTAGCAGGTGGTATACCGAATATGATTCAATCTAAGGACCTATGTTTATCCATTAGTTCTACAAACTGATCAAACAAATAGGCCGAATCATGAGGGCCTGGTGAGGCCTCTGGATGGTACTGTACCGAAAAACCTGGAAAGCGCTTAAAGGCCAAACCTTCCACCGATTTATCATTCAAGTTAATATGAGTTATGTCAGCAACATGATCAGAAACACTACTTTCTTTGACAGCAAAACCATGATTCTGTGTTGAAATTTCAACCAGTCCAGTCGTTACATTTTTCACGGGTTGGTTGGCACCTCGATGTCCTACAAACATTTTCTCTACCTCAATACCCTCACTTAATGCCATTAATTGATGCCCCAAACAAATCCCAAACAATGGTTTGCCTGATCTTTTAGCAAACTCTACTACCTCTAAGGCATAATCTCCGGTAGGATTGGGATCACCCGGTCCATTCGAGAAAAAGAATCCATCCGCATTCCAAGCCATAACCTCATCTAACGAGCACTTAGCTGGAAAAACTCGTAAGGTACACCCACGCGATAAAAAACTTTGGATGATGTTTCGTTTGATCCCATAATCAAAGGCGGCTATTTTGTAGCGTGATTTCCCCTCGGGTTGATAGGTCTGTGCTTCCTTTCTAGTCACTTTAGTGGCTAATTCTAAGCCCTCCATAGGTTCCCAATTCTTAGCTTTTTGCACCAATGCATCCGGATCTAACTCCTCGGATGATATGACCGCATTCATTACTCCTTTCTCTCTAATATGTCGGACCAAGGCGCGAGTATCTACCCCAGATATACCCACCACCTTATTGTCCTCTAAATACTGTTGCAAACTACGATCGGCCATGGGATTGCTGAACTCATGAGAAAATGCACGAGTAATCACTCCGGCTACCATTACTTTTCGATGCTCATCGTCTCGATCCATGGTGCCATAGTTTCCGATATGAGGATAGGTCATCATCATCAATTGCCCAAAATAGCTAGGGTCCGTAAATATTTCTTGATAGCCTGTCATACTCGTGTTAAAACATAATTCACCACCGGTAATACCCTTATATCCGACTGAAAAACCATGAACAACTGTTCCGTCACTTAATGCTAAAATTGCTTTTTCTCGAGGTTGCAAAGCCATAGTTAGAGAATCCTATTGATTAACAGGGCGTAATCAAGCCTGGCTGAAGAGCCAAGTAAAACAGCCGCTGATTTCTGTGAATTAGAAATGCTTCTAGGTCTTGAACTCATGCTCAAAAAAAATCCGACTACGGGAACCGCGCCGGATTTTAGTGATATATAAATAGCGAGAAACTTCATTAATGCTGCGACCCTTGACCATTTGTAAGTCGCATCATCAAAGCCATAGAACCTAGTAAAAATGACCTTATCGGATTGTACCTATATGAAATTAAAAACGCTATGATGAACAAGCTTAGATTGCAATTTCAACAAGATAATCAGATAGGCTGATTGCATCAAGACTAACTTACTATTTTTTATTTCTACTTTGAGCTAATAGTGAGCTTGTTAAGGTAGCGAGACCGCTCAACAAGCCCCCAATTACTGCCGTAATAACAATAAGAATCCAATCCTGTGTCAAACCAAAAAGTTCTGCGATACGCACACTTAAAATACCCACACTTGCAAGATGTATGTATAAGGCATGTCCGCCCCACGCCAAGAAAACTGCAAAGAAACCCATTCCAAAAGCTCGAATTGGGCTAACATTCATTCTGTACCCAAAAAACAAACCTGGCAAGGCCGCCGACCACCATGGGAGGACTAGATTTAAGAAAAAAGCATTTCCAGCAATTAAAAGAAATAAGATAATCATGGTCGTATACTCCATTTAACTGATAACTTCGATTCCTCTCCCGGCGATACTTGGGAGCCAAGAGGCGGCTCTTTATAAAAGTTCAATTCATATAACTCACCCGTTCTCCAAGATTCAATCATGGAATCATAGTTCGGAGAACCAGGGTTTCCAGAAGCACCCCCAGGATATACACCCCAAGCTTTAATTTCAGGTCCTAATTCAACAATCATTCGCCAAGATGGCCCTGAGCTTCCACGCGTTGCATTCACTGACTCTGCACCTCCACCGCTATATAGATTCAATGCCCCTAGTCCATTGGTTTGCGTTACGTGAGGTACGTTATTATTAATTACCCATCCCCAATCCCAATCGTCACTCCATGGTCCATAGTATTGTGTTAAGTCGTAAAGTGCTTTTTTAAATGATGCAGTAGCATGATCTCGAATCGTCTCAACCTCTTGGGTTGTGCGATCATCGACCATCCAAAAATTAGGATTATCCTTTAACTGTTGACCCATACGATCTCTAGAGGGAGCCCTTAGTGGGAAATCAGCGTCGTATTCATCAACCAGAATGGCTTCATACAATTCACTCCACCAACTTCGAAAGACGCTAGGGGCGCGGTAGGGAGCATTGTTAAAGTAATTCCATGCTTGTAAGGAATCCAAGACCTCACTTTCAATGGGAGATAGTGAATCGGGCTTAACCCACTTCAGCATGCTGGGTAATATTTCCGCGGCATGATAAGAAAAGTTATCCATTAACAAGGCCTGCATATCATCTTTGGTTATATTATCCATTTCCGACAGACGTTCATTAATCCTTCGACCACGCTCAAATGGTGCATATACATCATCCATGTAGTAAGGGTAATCGGGCGCCGTTGATTCTTGATTTGCAGAACTTACAAACCCTCGCTCAGGATTTTTAATATGGGGATGATGCTCTCTTGGAATCCAAGCTTGCCAATCGTAAAGTGGGTCTGTGCCATCACTCACAGCACGACCTTGACCATCCCATTTATTTGGGAATCGACCGTTGACCCATAAGGCAATATCTCCTTCGGTGCTTGCAAACACAAAATTTTGAGCAGGAGCCTGGTAATGGGTTAAGGCTTCTACATATTCATCGTAATTTTTGGCTCGATTAAGCTGGTAGAAAGCTCGTATTTCATTGGAGGGCTCGTGTGCAATCCATCGAAGAGCGTGATAGATGGGTTCATCTGCAACATTTTGCTGATCCATATTAGCCCTATTTACCTTGGAAACGGGCCCATGATGGGTATATACGACGGTATCAATAATAGTTTCACCACCTCTGACCTGAATTTCTTCAATACGTTTCGTTGTTGGTTTCCATTGACCGTCGTGCCAGTAATGGTCTTTATCCTCGTTTTCAAATTGAATTTCATACCAATCCAACACATCCGAAGCTACGTTGGTTACCCCCCAAGCTACCTGCTCATTAAAGCCAATAACTACCCCTGGCGCTCCCAATAAACTAACTCCATAGGTATTGATACCAGGGGCATGCAACTGTATCTCATACCATATAGACGGAAGGGTTAACCGCAAATGAGGGTCATTAGTCAATATTGGGTATCCAGAAGCTGTTTTATCACCACTGACTGCCCAATTATTACTTCCTATACCCTCCGGCACTGGAAAAGGCTGCAACCCTCTCGTCACTTTAGGCACAAAAAGAGTGTCGGGACGCCTAACCGGCACCCGTTCAAAGTCCCAAGAGCGACTTGTTGGTATTACTGGATCTAACAGATCATGATCTTTATCAAAAAACTGTTCAATGAATTCTGGACCAAAATAGGCCAAGGTGTTACTGTGGGAGACATCACTGTTACCTGCCGCTAAAGTACGAGTCATATTTTTGAGTAACAGAGCCGTTTTCAACGGAGTCCAAGCTTCGGGAGCTAAGTCTAGCAATTTGTATTCGAGTGGATATTGCTCCGGCTCCAAGGAGGATATAAATGCATTAACCCCAGCTGAATAAGCTTTAAAAATGGTCCATGAGGGTTCATGTTTCTTAACTTCAGCTACCGCCTGTTCCGCTCCAAAGACCATTCCCCATCTACGGCTTTGACGATCTCTTTCCGCTAACGATGGTCCAATGAATTCACTCAGGCGGCCAGCAGCGTCATAGGTTTGAAGTTCCATCTGAAATAACCGATCTCTGGCTTGGAGATACCCCTGCATGTAGTAGAGATCATGATCATTTTTAGCAAACACATGAGGAACTCGGCGTTCATCAAAATGGACCTCCACTGAATCCATTAATCCAGGGAGTTGATCCATTAAATTCGAGAACGCCTGGCGTTCTGCTTGCGCCCAAAACCCTCCATCAGGATCCATAAATGGCCCCATTGGGGGTATATTACCCCAGCGAGTGCTTAAAACCCAAATCAGTGCAAGTCCGGCAACTAAGCTTAGGCTAAATGGTAG
>Ga0066825_10000749_pt1 | contig 10295 bp, 6 predicted proteins | sample ETNtaG_6_FD_65608 | JGI IMG/M metagenome (GOLD analysis project Ga0066825, IMG submission 65608) | Marine microbial and viral communities from oxygen minimum zone, Eastern Pacific Ocean - ETNP201306SV45 | ecosystem: Environmental > Aquatic > Marine > Oceanic | place: Pacific Ocean: Eastern...
TGAGAGTGAGCAAGAGTTGGGCACCTCATTCAAAATCTTTTTTGCTACTGGAAAAGCACATTTTTCAGAAAACCAATTTGCCACTTACACGACCAATCAGCCACAACAAAAAATACAGTTAAGCCAAGAAGAAAGCTTTGAAACGACTGATTATCAAGTCGAAAAAGAGCACAGCCTACTTATCGTTGAAGATAACATAGAATTACGTGAATACCTTAAACTAGAGCTTAAAGGAGACTATCGCGTGATTGAGGCTGTTAACGGAAAAATAGGTTTAGAAATAGCAAAACAATACAAGCCTGATGTTATTATTGCTGATATTATGATGCCTGAAATGGACGGCATTGAGATGTGTCAACTCCTCAAATCTAATAAATCTACAAGTACGATACCAGTGCTTATGCTCACGGCCAAAGTAGCAGAAAAAGAACGCATTGAAGGAATTGACGCCGGTGCTGATGTGTATTTAAAAAAGCCCTTTAGCGTTAACCTTTTAAAATCGCATTTGCGTCAACTGGTAAAAGCTAAAAACACGTTTTATGAAACTTATTTTAAAAGTCTTGAACTTGATGTGGATAACGTTGGACATGACAAAAAGATTCTTGCAGACGTGTTAAATGTTATTGGCAACAATTTATCCAAAGAAGATCTTTGTGTACAAGATATTGCCAATGAATTGGGATTGAGCAGAAGTAAATTGTATAGAAAAATTAAGGCATTAACTGGAAATTCTGCTAATGAAATTATTCGTAAAACCCGACTCGAAAAGGGAAAAGAATTATTGGCTAAAACAGATATGACTATTGGAGAGATTTGTTTTAAAGTGGGCTTTGCCTCACCCTCTTATTTCACCAAAAGATTCAAAGAGTATACGGGAATTATTCCAAAAGACTACAGGCTTAACAATAAAGGCCAAAAAGAAATATTGACCAATTAATTTTCTAAATCAAAATGTATTTTATTAATAAGTTTTCCTGTTTCACTTGTTTAATTTTATTATTGAAGTGCATGATGGCTTTTGCGCAGGAAAGCACTGCCATTATGGGGAAAGTAATCGATCAAAACGGCTATGAAGTGCCATACGCAGCAGTAGGAATTTTGCAAAAGAATATAGGCACTACTTCAACCGAAGATGGCACTTTTTATTTCCGCGTGACCACTAATGAACTTGAAGATAATTTGACCATTTCTTCTCTTGGTTTTTCAAACTTCTCTATTAAGATTAAAGACTTTTTGAAACTAGAGAAAAAAGAAGTTGTACTGAAAGAGCAAACAACAAACCTATCTGAAGTAATCGTAAATAGTGTTGATTTTTACGTTAAGAATGCACTAAAAAATTTGCGCAATAACACGGTTAGTAAAAATCATCAGCTGAATATATTGTACCGCAGGTGGTCAGTTGAAGACAATTTGTGTAGATTCTTTATTGAGCATAGCATAAATGCTATTGATCGTGGGCCAAGCTCTTATTTAGTTAGATTTAGTGTAAATCATGCTAGGGCATCAGCAGATTATAGATTTGTTAAAACTGAGCAAAACATACATGCCCTAAAATATATGGAGTATAACAATCCATTACGACAAGGAATTAATTTAAAGTCTTATAAATGGCAAAAAACGGAAAATTCAACTTATGATAATGAAGATGTTATTATAGCAAAAGGAGTTATAGAAAATAAAGAAACATTATCGCTCTACATTGGGATGGATACCTATAAAATATACAAATTAGAAGTCAGCAAAGTTCCCAAACAAGGAAAATCAATAATTTCTACATACATATACAAGAAAAATAATAAAGGCAAACTATATTTGAGTTATCATCAAAGAGAATGGAAAGGGTCTGGGATCCTTTCTGAAAATGTTAAAAGAGTAATGATGAGCAATGGTAAAACTCCTCCAAAATACATTCCAATTGCGTTCAGGCATGAAGTTTATGTTTTAAATATTGAAGAAAATAAATCTTATTTTGATACTGGTGATATTTCATACAATATGGATATGACAAAATATACGACTAGCTATGATCACTCGTACTGGGAAAAACTGAGCATTCCTCCAAATACCCGTTTTTACAATAAAAATATTGGTGAACTGGTTAATCTATATGGCGTATCACTTGAAAACCAATTTAAATATTCAAACATACGCCAGTAATATTAATCTCTTAAATACAACATTATAGGTTCCGTATTTTCTTTTGTGTGATTAAAGCTAAGATTGTAGATTTTATCATCAACTGTAACAGTGCCCTTATATTTTCCATAAAATCCAGAAAAAGCAAAACCTTTATCGATACTAAATTCAGTCATTAGTTTTGTTGACCAAGTGTCTTTTATTAATTTTTTGAGTGTGTAGAAAGCCTTTTTAGGCTTTAAATCACTGTCTAAAATTCCTGCTGCATGCCCGCGCCAAGCATTTCTATCAGTTAGATTCCACATAGTAATGGAACTCACGCTGGGGTGGCTAAAGAGCAGTGTATAGAAATCTTTAATATATGCCGACTGAAATACCTCCTTATGATCAAGACTTGGTAGATTCATCTTTATCCCTTTTTTCTGCGCCGCTTTACGTTCATCCAAAAATACACCGTGATCTTTCCAGTTATTAAATAATTTTGAGCTGGTTACAGTAACTTCTGTGAATTGAATGTCTTTTCCAAGCGGGGTAAAAGTACTTATCAAATCCCAAAGTTCTTGCTCTTCTAAGACATTGTCATGGGTTTGCATATGCGCTTGCATTCCAACAGCCTGGTAACCCACATTTTGTTCAACAAAAAACTCATTAAGTTTTAGAAATTCAGGGTCTGTTGGGTGGTAATGATTATTGGTGTAAATTTTATTGGGCGCTGTTTTATTGGCAAACGCATAGAGCTCTAACATGGCTGGATATATACCTCCCTTGTACGTAATCCAACGGGTTACACCACTGGGCGTCACATGGTTTTTAAATGGTGCAACAGCTTCGTTGTAGACATCCCAATATTGTATTTCGGGATAATCAAGCAATAGGTCTTGCATGCGTTTAAAGATTATTTTTTCAAGAGCAACTGGGTCTTGAAAATCAACAACCCATTTTGGCAAAGACTCGTGCCACAAAAGTGGGTGTCCCTTGATTTTAATGTCATTTGCTACAGCCCATTGGACTTTTTGACGCATTTTACGTTTATAGCGAGTCAAATCTTTTTTTTCATCCCGTGCTGACCAGTAGAAACCTAAGGTTACAAAATTAAACAGCTCTTTAACCCGATTCCGGTATGTGTTTTGGTCACCATTATTAAAAGCACCTTCTTGCGTCATGGAAACTCCAAAGCTGAATTCATGATTAACTAACTCAATGTCTATGCTAGCACTATCTTGAGAAGGCATACCATCCATAAGAAATACCAATTGTGCGGTTCCCTTCCTTATTTTTTTAATTCTTTCTTCAGCACCATCTAATTCCCAAGGTGTATGAACAATATATTCTTGAGCGTTTACGCTTACTCCAAAAAAAACAAATGCGAAAAAAGTAGCTAGAAATCGAATTTCCATTAGAGGTGGTCTATTTTAAATGCAAATTATAGTACAATTTCAGTTTGTTTTAAAAGGTTTTTGTCAAAAACTATAATTTTTTATAATGACGAAAAAAATGCCCAAATATGTTGCCAAAGCTGTGGATAAGTACGGGAAATTCCGTGGCCTGCGTTTTCGACACGAAGGTATTGTACCACAGCCTGATCCGTACAACCAGAAAAAACATAGGATGTATTACCGGCTATTGTTGTTTCCGTTGGACTTAAATCACATCCAAACTGGGCCGCCCATTTACGTGCACTTTCGTAAGCGCTAAAAAATGAGTGGCCTAGACGTTCTCCTCCATCAATTGGAATAACATCGTCTTGTGCGCCATTGACTTGAAAAATTGAAACAGGCTTGTTCTGAGAGCTAATATCAATAGAGGCAATCAATTGTGAAGCTACTGGAGCAATAGCTTTGAAATGTTGTGTTTTAGCTGCCAATGTATTTACCATCCCAGCCCCGTTGGAAGATCCGATTGCAAAGATTTTTTCTGCATCAACATTAGTATAGGCTGACAAGGTTTCTACAATAGTGTTTACAAAAGCAACATCGTCAGCGGTTGAGGGTTCTGGCCCTAGGTTCCAAGAATTTAAATGCCCTTGAGGATATATACCGATAAATGCTCCTGAGTCTGTAAACTGTCTTAACGTATTCACCCAAGAAGTATTATTTCCGCCTCGCCCGTGAAAAGCAAAAACAAGTGGATACTTTTTCTCTGCGTTGCTAACAATAGGTGCCCGAATAATCACAGACCTGCCGACAATTTGACTGCCAATTCGCTGATCAATTGTAATGGTCTTGGTAGTCAAAATATTTGGCGTTTCTACCTCTTCAGTAATGTCTATGCCTTTATTGCATGAAAGTAAGCTAATAGCTATTAAAATAAAAATATTCATTTTTTTCATTTTCTAGGTTTAGGTATATATTTTATCCAATCATAATCTGAAAAATCACCATTTTCTTGCCCATTACTTGTAGCATATGGCCCAATATGTGCACCTGTAAATCCATTAAATAACACCAAGTCTGCTGTGGTTGTAGTCAATACTTTATAGCGCTTACCCTTAGTTGCATATGAAAATATATAAGTGTCATTTTCAGATTCTAATTTAAAGCGTATTTGTCCTTTAAAGTTTTTGAGTTTTTGTGATTTTATGATTTTTATTTTCTTGTCCTTATGTGAAAGTTCTAAAACCATACCTTCAGCTTTTTTTCGAACCGCAAAAAACAAATAGTTATCATCTTTTTGTACTATAGCAATACCTGCTGATGATTCGTTTCCTGAAGGATTAAAGGTCATCTTGGTGCTGAAAATAAAATCACTTTCTGTCTGTTTTATGCCGATAAAGTGTGCGCGTTTACGCCTAGAAATAATATTGGGATTGGTAAATATCCGAAGATGACCAGGATTATCATCAAGACTATATGTGTTTGGCATTGGAACTCTAATAAAGTTCCATGCCAAGCCCAATGTGCTTCGATTGAAATCGTCATAAAAAGTCAGATCATTTCTAGGTTTCCCAGTATCGAAAATAATAGGGTTTTCTCTTTCTATTCGTCCTGTTTTTGGGGCTACTACCGGCCATAATATTTTTCCTTTTCTCGGATGCGTATCACGCTCCCAACTAACAGGCACCAAAAAAGTTTCCCTCCCCATATTTGACTTGCGATTTAAATCGCCCCTTACACCCAAAAGGAACATATACCAACGGCCATCGTCAAGTTTGACAAGATCACCGTGCCCTGTACTGTGCACCCAATTTTCATACGAAAGCTGTCTTGATGTAAAAATAGGATTTCGTGCATTGGAAACATAAGGACCTGTGATATTATCGCTCGCTGCTATCATAACCGCGTGGTTAAAAGAGGTGCCGCCCTCTGCAATCATCAAATAATATTTATCGTCATTTTTATAAATGTGAGGGCCTTCTGTCCATACACCGTCGCAGGCACCCCGCCACAAATCGTAGCGTTCCCCCATCAATTGAAAGGTCTCAAGATTCAACTCTTGCATCCAAATTTCTTTCTGATCAATAAATTCGGGGTCTTTTGGTTTGTTTTGTCCAGTATACCACAAACGACCATCATCATCAAAGAAAAGGTCAGGATCAATGCCGGGTGCGCCTGAAACAACAACGGGGTCAGACCATGGTCCTGCAGGATTGGTCGCGGTGATAATGAAATTATTCCCACTGTGCTTTTTTGTCTTTGCATCAAAATATATGGCAGTGGTAATAATATAAAATGTGCCTTCATGATAACGCAAGGTTGGAGCATATATGCCTCCGTTTGGCTGAACGTCTACCAAATTAACAGCACCATTGCATTGTGATTCGCGTTCTAGTCCGTGACCAATTAAAGTCCAGTTTACCAAATCTTCACTTTTATGAATGGGTATTCCAGGAAAGTATTCAAATGAAGAGTTTGCCATATAAAAATCGTCTCCGACTTTACAAATGGATGGGTCTGGATATCCGCCTGGCAAAACAGGGTTGGTAAAAGTTTGTGCATGCATCATACCAAAATACAGTAGAAGCATATATTTAATCAAGAATAATAAGGTCTTAGACATTGATTTATAGAAGTTAAAATATTGTAAATAGTTCAACGCTATTTTTGCCCTAATATAAAAAAATGAAAATACTGTTGTTTTTATAAACAACCAATCATCGGCGGTTTTTCTTCTTTCCTTTTTTAAAGTCGCCAAAAGGACGGCTAGCTTTTTTACGTTTGCTAAAACGGTCTCCTTTTTGCTTTCGCTTTTTAGAGAACCCTTTTCCGCTTTGCAAGTGCTGACCTCTTTTTTCCGTAGTTCGAATTTGAATAAAGCGGCCATCAAGCTTAAAACCTTCAAATGCGGCTAGGACATGGTCTTTCTTGTCGATGCTTGTATTAAAATAGGCATTATTATCCATTACATCAACGTGATAAATATCTTCCTTTTCAAGAGAAAGGAAATCAACTAAAAATGACTTCAATTCTTTCCAATTGTAATCATCTCTGCTCCCTATGTTGATATTGTATCGGACGTCAGTACCCTTTTTTGAAGGCTTAGCATCTGGTGCTGCCTTAGATAGGGCATTTGATTGTTTTTGATAGTAGCTGTGTAATCTATTAAACTCTATAGACATCAGTTTTTTAATCAAATCTACTTTAGAAAAATCACTTAAAGTTGCGTTGACTTCGGCCAAGTAACTATCAATTTCATCGCTGACAACAGTGGCTTTAATTTTTTCAGCAAAGTGCTGTAATTGCCTTGTGAGTATGGCATTTACATCTGGAACTTCTTGAGCTGTGATTTTAGCATTTATGATACGCTCAAGTTTTTTGATTTTGCCCAACTCACCTTTGGTGAGTATAATCATAGAAGTGCCCAAACTACTGGCACGTCCTGTTCTACCACTTCTATGGGTATAGGTTTCAATCTCGTCTGGCAATTGATAGTGAATCACATGCGATATATTATCAACATCAATCCCTCGTGCTGCCACATCCGTGGCTACAAGGGTCTTTATTTGCTTGGCGCGAAAGGCCTTCATAACTAAATCGCGTTGATTTTGACTGAGATCTCCATGTAAGGCGCCGGCACTATAACCATCCTCAATGAGCTTTTCAGCAACACGTTGTGTATCTCTCTTAGTACGACAAAATACAATGGAATAAATGTCAGGCTGGGTATCAGAAAGTCGCTTTAATAAGTTATAACGCTCTCTACCACTTACCAAATAATACTCGTGATTGATATTCGTTGAAGCTGCATTCTTAGTACCAACCGTAATTTCGATTGGGTTATACATGAATTCTTTCGCAATACGTGCCACTTCTTTAGGCATGGTGGCAGAAAAAAGCCATGTTAATTTATCATCTGGTGTGTAGGCAAGAATATTTGTAATATCTTCTTTAAAACCCATGTTTAACATCTCATCAGCTTCATCTAAAATACAGAAGGCAATGGAAGATATGTCAATGTATTTTCTGCGCATCATGTCCTGCATTCGACCTGGAGTTGCCACTAGAACTTGTGCGCCCTTTTTAACAGCTTTTGCTTGATCATTAATACTTGCCCCACCATATATTGGAACTATATTCAATCCTTTAATAGCCGATGCGTATTTTACAAGTTCCTTGCTTATTTGTATGCACAACTCTCTGGTGGGTGCAATAACAAGTCCTTGAGTGGTTCTGCTGCTTGTGTCTATTTTTTGTAGCATTGGCAAGCCAAAAGCAGCTGTTTTTCCCGTTCCTGTTTGTGCGAGTACCACGATATCTGTTTCCTTGTCTAAAAGAATAGGTATCGCCTTTTGCTGGACTTCGGTAGGCGAATTAAAACCTAAAGCATTTATTGCCTCAAGTAGTTTGGGGGCAATTCCCAAAGATGAAAAATCTGTCATAAGAAGTGGCAAATGTAACCTAAATAGTTTGAAGACAGCCAAAAGTCAAAAAACAGCTTTAATACTCTGAAATTTGATTAATTTTAGCCAAGAATCCCATTTATGAAACATTGGCTCAACTATATTCTTGTAATACTAACATCTTCTTCATTATTAGCACAAAATATAGCGTTACATAAATCCACAAGCGCAAGTAGTGTAAGAGACAATAACCTAGCTTCCTATGCTGTCGATGGGGATCAATCAACACGCTGGGAAAGCAATTGGAGCGATCCGCAGTTTTTAACTGTTGATCTCGCCACAATTTACTCAATCAATAGAGTTGAGATTGATTGGGAGGCTGCATATGCTTCGCAATATCAGATAGAGGTGTCTAATGACGGACATCAATGGACAACGATTTCAAGTATCACTAACGGAAATGGCGGGACAGATGTTATCAGTTTGAATGGACAAAATGCACGTTATGTCAGAATGTATGGCACCCAACGTACCACTATTGGAAATGCTCAATATGGATATAGCATTTTTGAATTTGAAATTTATGGAGAAGCAGCAACAAATAACGCCTCGCTGTCAAATATATTTATTGATGGAAATGAATTTACTGCATTTGCAAGTGACCAATACAACTATGATTATTTTCTGAAGCCTGGTGTTTACAGCGTGCCTACCATAAGTGTAACCACGGCAAATTCAAATGCAATATACGATATCTCAAATGCTGAATCCCTTCCAGGAACAACTACCATAACCGTAACAGCCGCTGATGGCATCACCACCAAAACATATACCATAAACTTTAAGGCAAGTGCATATAGTTTGGTTTGGAGTGATGAGTTTGATTATAATGGTGCAGCTGATCCAACAAAATGGCACCACCAAACATACCCACCTGTAGGATATAGTTGGTTTAATGGTGAAGAACAACATTATACCAGTCGGATTGATAATTCTTACGTGGGCAATGGTTCTTTAAAAATAAAAGCCGTTAAAGAAAGCTATACCGATCCAACAAGTGGTTCTACAAAACAATATACTTCTGCAAGATTAAATTCAAAATATGCTTTTAAGTATGGGCGTATGGAAGTTCGGGCAAAGCTGCCAGCAGCACTAGGTACTTGGCCAGCCATTTGGACATTAGGCAAAAATATTAATGAAAATGGTGCCTATTGGCAAACCCAAGGTTATGGTAATACCACTTGGCCCTTTTGCGGTGAGATTGACATCATGGAACAAGATAAAGACAAGTCTAAAACTTCTGGTGCCTTTCACTTCCCTGATAATAATGGAGAGGCTACCTATACCACAAACAGCATTAGTGTTAATAATACTGCCAACAACTGGCATGTATACGCTATGGAATGGTCTGCTGAAACCATAGAGCTAACAGTTGATGATGTGGTTTTCCACACACTTAACAATACCCAAAATGCCTATTTTGACAATGAGCACTTCATATTATTAAACATTGCCATGGGCGGACAATTAGGAGGTACTATCCCCGACAATTTCTCTTTTGATATCATGGAAATTGACTATGTCCGTGTTTATCAGTTACAGCCGCTTTCTTCAGGTAAAATTGACAAACAAAATATTAAAGTCAACATATACCCCAACCCTTCAAAGGGTCTGTTCAACATTGAAGCAACGGATGTTATTAAAGAAGTTATGATTTATGATTTGATGGGTAGGCCGTTTTTGCAATACAGCCCTTTGAATGCAAAAACGTCCGTTTCACTAAACCAGCCACCAGGTGTTTACCTCATTAAAGTAACTGGTGATACATTTGAAAAAGTCAATAAGCTAATCGTAAATTGATTGGTAATATAATGATTCATTTTCAACAAAAAAGTAAATGCTTGTACAATTATATTGGGTCATTTTTAGGCAAATTATTTGATTAACGCTTCTCTGTAAAAAAAAAGGTTTTCCGTGTATATATATTTTTTTGTTTAAATTTGTATAAACTTTTATAAAACTACTAAACATGAAAAAGTACAATTTATCATCTTTTATAAGCCTTTCAGCACTTGTTGCTTTCCTAGTATTTGGAGGATTGACTAGTGCACAAGCACAAGAAGAACCAACATTCAGCGTAACTGGATCTGTTGATTCTTATTACAGAAGCGCTGAATACGCTCCTGGTACCTCTTTTGCCAACTTAAACGGCTTTTCGCTAGGTATGGCGAACATTGTTCTTTCTTACGAAGGAGAAAAGCACGGTTTTGTTGCTGACTTGGTATATGGACCAAGAGGTGCAGATGCTGTATTTAACTCTACAGGATCATCAAACATTGTAAACCAATTATATGTTTACTACAATGTAAGTGATAGCTTTACG
>Ga0066825_10000750_pt1 | contig 10280 bp, 10 predicted proteins | sample ETNtaG_6_FD_65608 | JGI IMG/M metagenome (GOLD analysis project Ga0066825, IMG submission 65608) | Marine microbial and viral communities from oxygen minimum zone, Eastern Pacific Ocean - ETNP201306SV45 | ecosystem: Environmental > Aquatic > Marine > Oceanic | place: Pacific Ocean: Eastern...
CAAGCGTTTGCCTAAAAGCCAAGCCATACAATATGCAACCAACTGTCCCTCTTGTGACACGCCATTGAAAAGAAATCCAGATGAGGCACAGCACTACTGCCCAAATACGATTGATTGTTTGCCGCAACGTATTGGTCGAGTAGCACATTTTATATCCAGAAAAGCCATGGATATTGATGGCTTAGGTGCTGAAACCATACAACTCCTTATAAAAAATAACCGAATCAACAGCTATGCGGATTTATATGCCCTAACAGAAGCAGATCTCATATCCCTTGATCGGTTGGCTGAAAAATCAGCACAGAACATCGTGCAAGCCATCGCAGCTTCTCTTAGTATACCTTTCCAACGTGTGTTATTTGCTTTAGGTATTCGATATGTTGGTCAAACGGTAGCCAAAAAATTGGCACAACACTTTGGGTCTGTAGATGCCCTAATGCAAGCTGATGTTGAAACACTGGAAGCTGTTGATGAAATTGGAACACGCATTGCAAAAAGCGTGGTGGATTTCTTTCAAGACGGCAACAACCTTTTTGTTATTTCACAATTGCGTGCTTCTGGTGTTCAATTAGAAGCAGATATTTCGTCCAAGCCCATTTCAAATACACTTAATGATATGCGTTTTGTAGTTTCGGGTGTTTTTACTCATTATTCTAGAGACGAATTAAAAAACACCATTGAAAAACATGGGGGTAAGGTTTCTTCTTCAATTTCAAAAAATACTACATATTTAATCGCTGGTGAGAATATGGGGCCTGCCAAGAAAACCAAGGCGGAGACTTTGGCTGTCAAAATCATATCTGAACAAGAATTTGATCGGCTTATCAACGGCTAATGTTGTATTTGTAACAAACCGTTAGTTTTTTATAATATAATGCTCTGGTCATGCAATCACATCTTATGAAAACATTACTTTTGTTGATATGAATTTTTTTGCCAAACGCGTCGTAAAACAGCAGTTAAACTTGCTTGAAAATAGAGTAGGTGTTAAACCCTTATCTGTTCGTCGTATGGTTTTTATTCATGAGACGGATTTAGATATTACTGAGGCACAGTTTAAAAATATGATTGATTTTTTTTCGCCTGAATATCAAACCATCGACCGTGTTCATTTTCATGTAAATAAAAAAATGCTTGAAGGACTACCCAAGCCCCACCTACAGCCCAATAGCTTGGATTGGCGTGGTAGGATTGTTGAAAACGATCTAAAATTTATAATGTCTCAGCATTATGATATTGCCATACATTTTGTAAAACAAAGCACACTTTCATTAGAATCCTTTTCTGCACAACTAAACGCATCCTTCCGCATTGGCCCATCTTGTTTGGACAACAGGCTAAACGACTTGCTGCTTCCTACAAGATTAGATTTTGGTGGATTTTTAAATGACCTAAAAAAATATTTCAATAAAATAAACGCACATGCATAAGTTAAAAGTCAAATCTACTGGAGTAGCGGTTATTACGCCTTTTCATGCAGACGGTTCCGTGGATCATGACGCACTTACGCATATCATTCATTTCTTGATTGATAGTGGTATTGATTTTCTCGTAGCATTAGGCACAACTGGAGAATCGGTTACACTTACAAATGAAGAAAAGCAGGCTATTTTTGCCACTTTTGTGCGTGAAAACAAGCAACGTGTTCCACTAATTATGGGTGTTGGGGGCAATTGTACAAGATCACTGGTTGAAAGTTTTCAGTCTCTTGATATTGATGGGTTTGACGCCATTCTCTCCGTTACACCTTATTATAATCGTCCAACCCAAGAAGGATTATACCAACACTATATGGCATTAGATGCCGTAACTCCTTTACCATTAATTATGTATAATGTTCCTGGCAGAACGGGTGTAAACATGACTGCTGAGACCACGGTGCGTATTGCCAATGATGCAAAACATATTGTAGGGGTTAAGGATGCGAGTGGGAATATGGATCAGGGTGCAAAAATCATTGCGCAAAGTCCATCAGATTTCTTGCTCTTTTCTGGTGACGACGAAACGGCAATTTCGTTAACCCTCATGGGTGGAGATGGCGTTATTTCTGTAGTTGCTGGTGGCTTTCCAAAAGCTTTCAAACGCGGAATGGACTTGGCTTTGGAAAAAAATGAACCCGAAGCTAACCAAATTAATCAACAGTTCAAACCCGTTATAGACTTACTGTTTAAGGAAGGAAACCCTGCCGGTATTAAGGCTGTTTCTCAATTGCTTGGTCTTTGTGAGGCAAACGTAAGACTTCCCTTGGTTAAGCCTTCTGATGCACTTGTTGCTGCATTGCTTCCTTTTGTAAAAAAGCTTAATTAAACAACAAACCCAACCTGACTCCAACAGTATTGTGCCCAGAATTGGGAAACTTCAAATCTGCATTTGATTCATGTCTTAAGACAAGGGTGCTGCTTATCCAAAAATGTTCATTGTACTTCACCTTTAAACCAAAGCCTATATTATCGGAAAAAGCTAACCCAGCTGCCAAACGTTCTGTTTGTTGTGAAGTCCACATGGGACCAATGGAACCGTATCCAAATACAGCTACTCTAGGATTGAAGTGCCAGTTGAATGTTATGCCCAAATGCGCAGCCAGTTGGTGAATTGTTTTTTTTGCCAACATTTTCTGTTGAAAATCTTCCGGAAAATCATCAAAATACGTAGTTGTTGTAAACCATTTGTTGAGCAGTTGGTGTTTTGAAAAATAGTAACCCAATTCGCTCAAGAAATCCAATTTGAAATCTCCTAGCTGAAATTGATTTAGGCTTATATGACCTATAACATGATGTTGGGTAAGCTTGTAATCTTTGTCTTTAAGTGGATAGATTTGCTGCGTGGAATGGCCAATTTGTACACCCCAATAAAGTGGAGTTGGTTTTTCTTGTCCTTTTACTATTTGAAAGGAAATGAAGAAAAGGAGTGGCAATAAATAAGATATGGACATGCGCTAAATATGTAAAACGTTTTAATTAAATTAGCCACCATGAAATTACCAAATTATTTAGTTGTATGTCTGCTTGTTTTAACACTAGGTTGTAGTGATTATCAGAAAGCACTAAAATCCGAAGATCCTGGAGTAAAAAACAAACTAGCCCAGTCTCTATATGAGGAAGGTAAATACCGTAAAGCAGCGCAGCTTTATGAGCAACTAAAAGCATCATACAGAGGTAAGCCACAGGCAGAACGCATTATTTTCTTTTATGCAAACGCATTGTTGCAAACCAAAAATTATATTTTGGCAGCGTATGAATTTGAAACTTTTGTTAAAGCCTATCCCAAAAGCCAAAAGGCAGATGAAGCATATTTTTTAATGGCACATGCCTATTATATGGTTTCACCAAACTATAGTTTAGATCAAACTGATACATATGAAGCGCTTGATAAGCTCCAAGACTTTATAAACCGCTATCCAGAGAGTGAGCGTATGGATCGCGCCAATGCAATGGTTCAAGAATTGCGTGTCAAAACAGAAAAGAAAGGGTTTGAGTCCGCCAAACAATACAACACCATACGCGATTACAAAGCTGCAATGAAAGCGCTGGATAATTTTATTGCGGACAACCCGGGTACTACATATCGCGAGGGCGCACTTTTTGTTCAATTATCTGCAGCAGTTACACTAGCCATTAATAGTGTTGCTTATAAGAAAAAAGATCGCCTTGAAGATGCTAAATCTAAATTTGAAAACTTTAAACGATTGTACCCAAAATCAACTCATATGGAGGATGCTCAAAAACTATTGAAAGATATTGAGCAAGAAATCCTTACTTTTGCATCCAATTAAATTTATCGCATGGACCTAAAAAGCACAAAAGCCGCTGTTACTACAAAAACTTATGACCGCAATGAATTAGATGCGTCAACTGGAAATATCTATGAAAGTATTTCAATCATGGCAAAACGTGCCGTACAAATCAACGAGGACATCAAAACAGAGTTGTTTGAGAAATTGGAAGAATTTGCTACGCCAACTGAAAATTTAGAGGAAATTTTCGAAAACAAAGAACAGATTGAAGTTTCTAAGTTTTATGAAAAGCTTGCAAAGCCACATGCTATTGCTATTGATCAATGGCTTCAAGAAAAGATTTATTATCGTCATACTGACGCTGACGCAAGCGAATAGTCATGTCTATTTTGCATGACAAGCAAATCCTACTCGGAATTTCGGGAAGTATTGCGGCCTACAAAACGCCGACCATTGCCCGATTGCTAGTCAAAGCAGGAGCTAAAGTTCAGGTTGTTATGACCGAAGCAGCCAAAGGCTTTGTTACCCCTCTAACGCTATCTACCCTTACAGACCGTGAAGTGCTGACTTCATTTACTAAAGAGGACAATGATAATGATGTTTGGAACAATCACGTTTCCTTGGGCCTCTGGGCTGATCTGATGTTGATTGCACCTGCTTCTGCGAATACGCTTGCTAAAATGGCTACTGCAGCAGCAGATAACCTGCTTTTGGCAACTTATCTATCTGCCAAATGCCCGGTCTTTTTTGCGCCTGCAATGGATTTAGACATGCATCAGCATCCCGCTAATCAAGAAAACATCAATCGTTTGGTTTCCAATGGCAATAGCTTGATTCCTGCCACTTCTGGCTCTTTAGCCAGTGGGTTGGAAGGAGTAGGGCGTATGGAAGAGCCCGAGCAAATAGTCCGCATATTGGAAAACTATTTTAAGTCAAACTCTCCGCTTTATGGTAAAAAAATTGTGATTACTGCTGGCCCAACATACGAACCTATAGATCCTGTACGTTTTATTGGTAATCACTCCTCAGGAAAAATGGGATATGCCTTAGCCAATGCCGCAGCACAACAAGGTGCTGAAGTAACCTTAATAAGCGGTCCCACGACCGGAAACACCACACACCCCAATGTATCGATTGTTGCTGTAAATACAGCAACAGAAATGTTAGATGCCTGTTTGGAAGTTTATGATAATTCCGATGCACTAATTATGGCTGCTGCTGTTGCAGACTTTCAACCAATTGAACAAGTCAAGCAAAAAATTAAAAAACAAGCAGGTTTGGCTTCTTTGTCCCTTGCACCAACTCCAGACATACTCTCAAAGCTAGGAGCGCAGAAAAAAGATCAGCGCTTGATAGGTTTTGCCCTAGAAACACAAGATGCCATAGCAAATGCTCAGAAAAAATTAATAGCCAAGAACCTAGACGCTATCGTTGTAAACTCACTTGCAGACGAAGGTGCCGGTTTTGGTCACGATACCAACAAAATTTCTTTTTTACAAGCCAATAAAGAAGCCGTACATTATGAGCTCAAATCAAAGCAAGAAGTTGCTTTGGACGTGATGGATCAACTTAAAAGCATGTTTGATGAATCTTAAGATTTTATTTTTCGTTTTTATTTTTAATGTACTGTCGTGGGCACAGTCTGTACGTGTAACACTCAATGTAAATGCTGATTTGGTTGATCAAACCAATATAAATCCAGTCAAAAACCTAGAAAAAGCAGCCCAAGATTTTCTAAACAATACCAAGTGGACGTCTAGCCGTGAACTCAATCAAGCTGAAATAGATGTTGAAATGCTACTTACCATTTCTAGTGTCAATGACAACTCATTTGCTGCAACCTTACAAGTACAATCAGGACGTTTGATATATAACACCAACTACAACTCTCCTTTGGTGAATTTTTTTGACAATGCTTTTGGCTTTACTTATCAAGAGTTTCAACCTTTTTATTATGACTTGAACCGTTATAACAACAACCTTATTTCGGTATTGTCATACTATATTAACTTGGTTATAGGTATGGAGCTTGATAGTTTTTCTCCCCTTGGTGGTACGGCATATTTTGAAAGAGCACGGATAATTGCTAACGCGGCTCAGGCAAGCAAGGCACCAGGTTGGCAAGCCAATCAAGGTCAGAATGGGCGTTATGATTTAATTGATGCACTGACATCATCTGCTTTTAATGATTTTAGAAATCTTATTTACATTTACCACCGCAATGGCTTGGATATAATGACAGACGCACCTAAAGAAGCCAAGGAAATCATCGCCTCACAGTTAATTACCCTAGAAAATCTTATGCGTCGACAACCCAATGCATACCTTATTCAATCTTTCTTTGATGCGAAAGCCGAAGAGATAAGCCAGCTTTACAGTGACGGTCCGGAAGTTGAGACCAAAGCACTGCTTAATTTTTTAAATCGATTTGTACCTAGCATGTCTAGCTACTGGGGCCGTATCACGCGTTAATAACTTGATGTCTTTAAGTGATATAAACGCATTATATTTGAAGTATTGACAATATACAACTGTGTTACTTTCTCTTTCTATTAAAAACTTTTCACTCATTGAAGACTTAGAGGTCTCTTTTGATAATGGTTTGTCTATATTGACTGGAGAAACAGGTTCCGGAAAATCTATTTTATTACAAGCATTATCTCTGATTTTAGGACAAAGAGCCGATTTGTCTACTATTAGATCAAATGCTTCAAAATGCATAGTGGAAGCTACATTTGATATTGAAAAGCACAAGGTTAAAACCATCTTTGACCAACTTGATTTGGACAATGAAAAACATACTATCATACGTAGGGAATTGAGCGCAACTGGAAAATCACGTGCATTTATAAACGATACGCCTGTTACTTTGGATGCCCTAAGAACAGTAGGTAATGTATTGGTAGATATTCACACCCAACGGCAAACCATTCAACTCACCGATCCAGCCTTTTACCTAAATCTTATTGATGCATTTGGCGATAATCAGAAATCGTTTGATGCATACAAGGCCGCATTCAAACATTGGAATACTTCAAATACAGAACTCGAAACTTTAAAAGCGCGTCAGCGTGAGTCCGACGAAGCCTTGGATTATCATAAGTTCTTACTTAATGAACTGGAACAGCTTAGTCTTACTCCTAACATGATATCAAATTTAGAGTCGGAGCTACATATTCTTAAAAATGCTACTGGACTTAGATCTGCACTTGCCGAGGTTGTTTCCATAGGTAATCAGGAGGATCATGGTGTTCAAGACCAAATTATTAGCATTTCCCAATTATTGGATAAAATAGCAAGTCTTGGTGCGGCATACCAATCTCTTTATGAACGCATATCTAGCGTTCGAATTGAACTTTCTGATATTATTGCCGAAACACAACACCTCAGTGACGCTATTCAAGACGATCCGGCACGTTTACAAGAAGTAGAGGGGTTGTTAAGCACCCTTCATCACCTATGTCAAAAGCACCATGTTTCAAATGAAGAGGGACTCATTGAAAAACGCGCAAATTTAAAGCAGCTATGCGAAGGTGCAGAGGCTTTGGGTGAACAAATAGAAACAAGATCAAAACAAGCAGTACTTGCTAAAATTGCGCTAGATGAGGCAGCGAGAACACTTAACATCCAAAGGAAGCAGGCTTGCAATCCTCTTGCCCAAGCACTTGCTACGCGATCACGTGATTTAGGAATGGAGCACGTTCAATTTTCTATATCGCTCAAAAACCTTAATGCGCCCACAGCCAATGGTACTGAAGATGCCATGATTTTGTTCTCTGCCAATAAAGGAGTTGACTTTGCTCCATTGAATAAAGTTGCTTCTGGTGGTGAATTATCTCGCGTAATGCTGGTTATCAAATCAATTATGGCAGAAAAATCCCAACTCCCGACCTTAATTCTAGATGAAATTGATACAGGAGTTTCGGGTGAAATGGCAAAAGCCATGGGCAAGCGTATGCATGAAATGAGTCGCCACATGCAAGTAATTTCCATTACGCACCTCCCACAAATAGCAGCCTTAGCTGATGCTCATTATAAGGTTTATAAAAAGGTGATCGGGGCGTCAACACAAACATTTTTAACCCCATTAAACGAAGAAGATAGAATTGAAGAGCTTGCTGAAATGCTTAGTGGTAAAGACGTGAAGGCGTCTGCACGTTTGCATGCACGTGAGCTACGAAACGTATAATTTAAATTACAACAGATGAGTTACGGATTACTTAAAGGAAAGAGAGGTATCATTTTTGGCGCATTAGACGAAAATTCTATTGCTTGGAAAACGGCAGAACGTGTGCATGAAGAAGGCGCGAGCTTTGTATTAACGAACGCACCAATAGCCATGCGAATGGGCACGATAAACCAGTTAGCTGAAAAAACAGGCTCTGCCATTATCCCTGCTGATGCTACTTCTTTGGAAGACTTAGAACATTTGGTGTCTGAATCTGTTAAAGTGCTGGGCGGCAAAATTGATTTCGTATTACACTCTATTGGTATGTCTGTAAATGTACGTAAAGGACGGTCATATACCGATCAAAAATATGATTGGACCGCTAAGGGTTGGGACGTTTCTGCGGGTTCCTTTCACAAAGTGATGCAAGTTCTTTACAAGCAAGATGCCATGAGTGAATGGGGAAGCATAGTAGCCTTGTCTTACATGGCTGCACAGCGTGTTTTTCCAGATTATAATGACATGGCTGATAATAAGGCATTTTTAGAATCTATTGCAAGAAGCTTTGGATATTTCTTTGGTAGAGATAAAAATGTTCGTGTCAATACCATTTCACAGTCACCTACACCCACTACAGCAGGGAAAGGCGTTAAGGGATTTGATGGTTTTATATCATATGCAGAAAAAATGTCACCACTTGGTAATGCCTCGGCATTGGACTGTGCCAACTATACGGTTACCCTATTTTCTGATTTGACTAGGAAAGTAACCCTCCAAAACTTGTTTCACGATGGTGGTTTTTCTAATATGGGTGTTAGCGATGCCGTTATGCAAGTATTTGAGGATCAATAAATAATAATGTCCAAGCAACAGCAAACGCACAAAGCACGATTTTTAGGTTCAAAACAGGGTTTTTTGTTTTTAACCTTTGCATCTCTCATATGGGTAATCAGTGCCTTGTCCGAAAAATACATTGCTGTTGTTCCTGTTTCTGTTGAAATAAACAACGATACAGCTGCTGTTATTTTATTAGATAAGCAATTGCGCTTGGACGCAAGTATTTCTGCATCTGGTTTCTCTATACTATATCGACGTCTTTTTCCACGTAAGTTGGTCCTCTCTACTAATGAGCTATCCGACATTGATTTAGACAACCCCTTGTTGAGCACTCAGTATTTGGTCAATTCATACAGACAACAATTCTCTAGCAAAAACGATCTTAACGGCTTTGTCCAGAGTATAATAACATTGCCACTGACTGCAGCTGTAGTTAAATCCTTTACACCCGTGTTAGCAGCACCACCTAATTTGGCAGAGGGTTACCATATGACTTCCCCTTTACAAATGAACTTAGAACAAGTAACTGCAACTGGAGGTAAAGAGCCACTTAATAGCTTGGACACTGCGATTTTTAAACTCCTTAGTGATGATGTTATTAAGGAAGATTTTGTGCTCAAGGCCAATCTTTTAGACTCAATTGCAGCTATGGCACAATGGAACACTACCGAAATTGAAGTAAGTGGTACTGTTGATCGCTATTCAGATGTCTCTTTTATGCTGCCTATAACCATCACAAATGTGCCCAATGCACTAGATATTGAATTAACTTCAGCTCAGGTTGAGTTAAAATTTGCAGCACCCCTTTCTAGTTTAAAAACCATTAACGCAAAAGACTTTCATGCAGAGGTGGTATATGAACAAACAACCAATGGCCAATTTCCTGTGACTATCTCTGGATTACCCGACAATGCTAAACAAGTTGTCATAACACCACCATCGGTATCTTATTTCATTTCCGAATGAAGCATTACGCACTTACAGGTGGTATCGGCAGCGGCAAATCAACTGTGCTAAAATTATTCAACGAACTAGGTGTACCCACTTTTGCAGCAGATGATTCTGCAAAAAAAGCCATGGAAGAAGATGCAGGTATACAACAGCGAATTGTTGAGATATTTGGTAAAGCTTCTTATATCAAAGGCAAGTTGAACAGATCATTTATTGCGCAAAAGGTTTTTGGTAATCAAGAAAAATTACAGCAGCTCAATGCAGTTGTGCACCCTGCAGCCCGGGCAGCCTATGTAAACTGGCAACAACAGCAAGATACCCCCTATACCATCTATGAATTTCCTCTTGTATTTGAGCTTGGCGAACAAGATAGGTTTGATGGTGTTATTTTGGTTGTTAGTTCCGAGTCATTGCGCATTCAGCGGGTGAAAAAACGTGATAATATTTCTGAAGACGCCATACGTAAACGGATAATGCACCAATGGACTGATGAGCAAAAGCAACCCTTGGCCGATATGGTTATTCACAATAACATTATGGACGAAACTGTTTCTCAGGTGCACAAACTTCACTTGCAATTGATGCATACAT
>Ga0066825_10000751_pt1 | contig 10271 bp, 6 predicted proteins | sample ETNtaG_6_FD_65608 | JGI IMG/M metagenome (GOLD analysis project Ga0066825, IMG submission 65608) | Marine microbial and viral communities from oxygen minimum zone, Eastern Pacific Ocean - ETNP201306SV45 | ecosystem: Environmental > Aquatic > Marine > Oceanic | place: Pacific Ocean: Eastern...
GGAAATGTTGTTAACGATAAATGAGCCTGTACCTGGCTTAATGTATAAGCGAGCAGTAGAGGTTTTTCTTCGTCCTAGATAATTTGCTTGGGCCATGATAGTTTAGAGCTCTACAATTTCAGGATTCTGTGCGGTATGCTGGTGAACAGGACCTGCATACACACGTAGGTTTTTTAAAATTTTCCGACCCAATTTATTTTTAGGTAGCATACCTTTAACAGCAAGTGTTACCAGCGCTGTTGGGTCCTTAGCCATTTTTGTTTCGGCACTAGTAAATCGCTCACCACCTGGATAGAAGGTGTGATGAAAGTACATTTTGTTCGTCATTTTTTTACCGGTCAATTTTACTTTTTCAGCGTTAATGACAATAACATTATCTCCAGTATCCATGTGAGGAGTGAAGGTAGGTTTGTTTTTACCGCGTAAAATAGACGCAACTACACTACTCAGACGTCCTAATGGTTGATCTTCGGCGTCAACTAAAACCCAATTTTTCTCAATGTCGCTGGCCTTAGCAGAGTATGTTTTAAAACTTAAAGTATCCACAGTATTTGTGTTTAATTGCTTTTTTAGAAAGACATAAAAATTACGGGAAAAAAACCTACTTATCAACAATTATAATTATAAAGCTAGATGAAAGGTTTTACCTAGAAAAATATTTTTGTGATTTTATCAACAAGGCAACATAATTTTTCAACTTATAGCCTGTCACAATGGTATACTTGGGACGTGCACTTAAAAAAACGTACCTGCTTAAGCTATGAAATATAATCCGATCAGTTTGATTAATAACCTTTCATATTTAAGACATATGAGGTCCGCATTAAGGGCGTTGGTAGTATGTTTATTCAGCTGTTCAGCAGGTGAGGTACTATTGGCTCAAAGCTTGGGACTTGAAAAAAAGCAGAATCAGCCGCAGATATCTGAAGTAGCTAGGTTTCATAACCAGATTCTTCAACAAGATCTTCCATTTGAACTAAGCCCCCAACAGGGCTTTTACAAGGATTCGGTCGAATTGAGATTACTAAACAAGCAGGCTGACTGGAACTATTATTTCAATGTTCAGGGGAAAAAACCAATTGATTGGGTGTTCCCTGAAGAAGGAATTACGCTTAAGGCATCTAATGCTATACGAATCATGGCCATTCAACCCGAATCTCAAGATACGGTAGAAGGATTTTTTACCTATTTCTTAAATCAAGATCCTAGCTTGCCGGTATTATCATTAATATTTGAACCGGGGGATTTTTTTTCGGGGGATCGAGGAATATATGTAAAAGGCTCAAACGGTATACCGGGATATTGTAGGAGTACTCCTCATAATTGGAATCAGGATTGGGAACGCCCCGTACAAATGACACTTTTTGAGCAAGATGGTAGCGATTCAGCAGTTCCTGCATTCTCAGTGGGGGCAGGTGTAAAGATTGGAGGGGGTTGTACTCGGCTATACAATCAAAAGTCCTTGGATATTTATTTCCGTTCGGACTATGGATTATCCCGGTTGAACTATCCATTGTTTGCTGATAAACCAATTACCGAGTTTAATCGCTTATCTCTAAGAAATGGCGGACAGGACTGGTATCGTGCAATGATCCGGAATGCTTTTTCTCAAGAGCTCGTAAGGGGAAGGATGGATTTGGGGTATCAATCTTACAAACATGTTGCCGTCTATTTTAATGGACAATACTGGGGAATTCATACCCTTCGTGAAAAACAAAACGAGGATTTCATAGAATCCAACTATGGGGTAGATGCCGATGCTATTGACCTGCTTTCAGGTAATGCTTTTGTGGGTGAAGGTTCTGCGGAACATTACGAACAGATGCTGGAATATGTGAGCGAGAATGGGCTGGAAGATTCCGTGCATTATGCATGGATTCAAGAACAAATGGATATAGAGCAATACATGGATTATCTAATTGTTGAGATATTTTTAGCGAACGGTGATTGGCCGGCTAATAATATAAAGTATTGGAGGGAACAGTCGGCTACAGGTAAATGGCGTTGGATTCTGTACGATGCGGATATGACTATGGACAGTCACTCGCGTGGCCGTTTAGAAACCAATATGTTTGAGAAACTGCATACCCTTACCGATACCAATTACGAGCATCCAAGCTGGTCCACTTTGCTAATGCGCAAATTATTAGAGAATCCAACATTCAAAGCCGCTTTTTTACAGCGATATAGTGTGCATTTACAGCTCAGTTTTAATCCAACTAGATCACTTGCTCTTATGGATAGTATTGCTGGTCTAATAACGGATGAAGTACCGGATCACATGCGACGCTGGTCTAAATCGATGCGCTTAGGAAACGATATGAATTGGGAAAAACATCTCGATGTTATGCGTGATTTTTTGAGCCAGCGACCCGACAAAGAAAGGGAGCACATAAAAAGTTTTTTCGGAACAGAACGTTTACATAGCCTAAGTACAAGGGTGAACCGTTCAAGGTCTGGTATTATTCGGGTTGAAGGGGCTCGAAGTGACACCACGGAATATGTCCTGTTATATAAAGGTATACTGGCCCAAGTCCGAGCAATACCCGCTGCAGGGTACCGCTTTGTGCGTTGGGAGGGCCTTAGTCAATCCAGCAATGCGGACATGTACATTACACTCGACGAAAATAGTGAGATTCAAGCTATATTCGAGCCTATTGAATCCATTCAGACGAGTGAAGTGGTTATCAATGAAATTCATTACAATGCCGCAGATGATCAAGATTCGGATGATTGGGTAGAATTACATAATCCAAATGACTATCCCGTTGATCTGAGTTACTGGTTTTTTTCAGATTCTGATGATGCCCATCGTTATTATTTTGCTCCAGGCAGTTTATTGGCCGAAGGGGGATTTAGAGTTTTAATGCGAAAGCCACAAGATTTTGCTGCGGTATACCCAACAGTCAGCGTGGCTGAGGGCCCAATAGGATTTGGTTTTGCTGGTTCTGGAGAATTATTGCGGCTATTCAATGCGAAGGGACAATTAGTAGATTCTGTTCGTTACGATGATCAGTCGCCTTGGCCAATAGCCGCCGATGGGCAAGGTGCTTCCTTGGCTCTAGTAAATCCGTTGCTAGATAATGCCGACGCTCGTTTTTGGAGCGCCTCTTCAAATGGCGGGACTCCCGGTGGAGCTAATGTAGATGTATTAGTTGCCAATGAACTTGAGGGACCCTTCCCAAATCAATCAGACCAACCACACCAAACACAACTTGGAGATAATTACCCAAATCCCTTCAATCCTACCACAACAATACCATTCAGTTTGGAAAAAGCTACCAAGGTTACACTCACCATCTATGATATGTTAGGGCGGTCAGTGCAGCTAATTACGAATAAATACCTTGCTGCAGGGGCTCATGAAGTGCGTTTCAACGCTGATAGGGTTGGGATTTCTAGCGGGATGTATTTATATACCTTAGAATTAGATAACAAGCGAATAACCAAAACAATGCTGCTTCTAAAATAAGCCGCTTTAAAAGGGAGGTAGGACTTCCCCAAATAGAGAAAAAATTCGTACCTTTATAAAATGTAATAAGTTAGCATGGGCCTTGATAAAAGGTGTATGCAGGCCACCTTACAAATAATCTAACCATACATCCAACACATTCAAAAACAGACTCCTCAATGAGCGATTTTAACAACACAAGAGTAGCATTTGAAACGGGAAATGGCACGGCACACATGTTTAGCTTGTCCAAACTAAAAGAGATGGGGTATCAGGGGGTTGACAGACTACCATTTTCTATTAAAATTTTACTGGAGGCTGTGTTACGTGAGTACGACGACTATTTAGTTACGGCAAAGGATATTGAGACATTGGCCAAGTATGAGCCCAAAAGTCCTCAAGGAGAAATACCATTTAAACCTTCAAGGGTAGTACTTCAAGATTTTACTGGGGTGCCAGCGGTAGTAGACTTAGCCGCGCTTCGCTCTGCTATGAAGCGAATGGGTGGTGATCCAGAAGCCATTAATCCGCAAGTCCCTGTAGATTTAGTTATTGATCACTCGGTTCAGGTTGATATGTTTGGTCAGGAATATGCGTTTATGCATAATGTTGACAAAGAAATGGAGCGTAATCGTGAGCGTTACGAGTTTTTGAAATGGGGGCAGCAGGCTTTTGACAACTTCCGAGTGGTACCTCCTGGGCGAGGAATTGTGCACCAGGTTAACCTTGAATATTTGGCCCGTGGAATTTTCACGAGAACCGAGGCTGATGGATCGGTTACTGCTTACCCAGATACTCTGGTTGGGACTGACTCACATACAACAATGATTAATGGACTTGGGATTTTAGGCTGGGGAGTTGGTGGTATTGAGGCGGAAGCAGCTATGCTGGGACAACCTATAAGCATGTTGGTTCCGGAGGTAGTAGGGATGAAATTAACAGGGAAGCTTAGAGAGGGTGTTACCGCAACCGATTTAACGCTAACTGTAACCCAGATGCTTCGTAAACATGGCGTAGTAGGAAAATTCGTAGAGTTTTATGGTGAAGGAATTAGCAATATGAGTTTACCTGATCGGGCAACCATAGCAAATATGGCACCAGAATATGGAGCCACTATGGGATTCTTTCCAATTGATCATGAATCTTTACGATATATGCGGCGCACTGGACGTTCGGAAGAACTAGTGCAATTGGTGGAGCATTACACCAAAATACAAGGTTTATTTCGCACCGATGAAACCCCTGATCCCGACTTCACCAGTACCCTAGTGTTGGATTTAAGTACGGTAGAAACTTCATTAGCAGGCCCAAAATTACCTCATGACCGAATTACCTTGGGCAATATGAAGCGCACATTTGAGGCGGCTTTGACAAGTGATAATCCAACCATGGGATTTTCACTAGCACAGGATCAGCTAGCCAACAAAGCGATGTACCAGAATGGGCAAGATATTGAAATGAAACATGGTGATGTCGTGATTGCTGCGATTACTAGTTGTACAAACACCTCTAACCCAAGTGTTATGTTAGGAGCTGGTATTGTTGCCAAGAAAGCCGTTGAACGTGGCTTGAAAGTTCCAGCCTATGTCAAAACCTCCTTAGCGCCAGGTTCTAGAGTGGTAACAGAATATTTGAATGAAGCCGGCCTAACCGAATACTTGGACACCCTAGGATTTAATCTAGTTGGCTACGGCTGTACTACTTGTATTGGGAATTCAGGCCCATTGCCTGCCCCCGTAGAAAAAGCGGTTAAAGAAGGGGATTTGATTGTTGCAGGTGTATTATCTGGAAACCGTAACTTCGAAGGGCGTATTCATCCTTACGTAAAGGCTAATTTCCTAGCTTCACCCCCTTTGGTAGTGGCTTATGCACTTGCCGGTACCGTAGATATAGACTTAGCCACTGAACCGCTTGGTAAAGACAAAGACGGGAATGACGTGTATTTAAACGAGCTATGGCCAACTACCGAAGAAATAGCCGCCGAGTTGGACAACGCCATACGTCCGGACTTGTTCAATAAAATGTATGATGATGTATTTGAATCCCCAGCATGGGAGGATATTCCTGTGAGTGGTGGGGAACTTTTCGGATGGCAGGATTCATCGACATACATTCAAGAACCACCTTTCTTTATGAGTATGTCCGAAGAATACCGTCCCATTCAGCCCATTAATGGAGCTCGGGCCTTGGTTAAAGTAGGCGATTCTATTACAACAGATCATATTTCGCCAGCAGGAAATATCAAAGAGGATGCACCTGCGGGGTTATTTTTAAAGGAAAATGGAGTGAAGACTGCAGATTTTAACTCCTACGGATCGCGCAGAGGTAATGATCGAATTATGACACGAGGTACATTTGCTAATGTACGTTTCAAAAATCAATTGGCACCAGGAACCGAGGGAGGATTCACAACTTATTTCCCCGATAATGAAGTGACCAGTATTTTTGACGCTTCTTTAAAATACAAAGCATCAAATACTCCTCTTGTGGCTCTTGCCGGAAAACAGTACGGAACAGGATCATCTCGTGATTGGGCGGCCAAGGGAACCAATCTTTTGGGTGTTAAGGCGGTGATAGCGGAGTCATATGAACGAATTCATCGGTCTAATTTGGTACAAATGGGGGTGCTTCCTCTTCAGTATAAGCAGGGAGTAACCGCTGAGAGTTTAGGATTAGATGGCACCGAGCATTTCGATATTGCGGTGGATGATTCGGTACAAGCACGACAAGAAATTCAGGTTTTGGCTACCAAAACCGATGGTACTGTTATTGAATTTGCCACCGATTGCCGCATCGATACTCCTGTTGAAGTAGATTACTATCGAAATGGGGGAATTTTACACACTGTGTTGCTGGATTACGTGCAAAAAAAACAAGCTAATTAACAAATTTACTCTAATCCAAAGCAACCTCTTGCCGAAGGCGTGTAAATTAGGTCGCTTGGGTTTATTTGCTTGGTAAATTACTCATGGTAAACCGTTCGGCCAGCATCTTCGACGTCATAGGGACGCGCAACAGAAGTTGTATGAAACGCTGCTTGAACCACTGTAGATTTGATTTGCGCCCCATTTTCATGTTCCAGTGTGCCCGTCGTGTTACCTCTGTAATTAGAGCATCGAACTGAGTAGAATAAGAGGTTAGAAGAAGAGGCTTTTTTGAAGAGTTATACAGCTTGTCCTCACTTTGTAGTTTACTAAGATCTATAGCGAGTTGCCATGCGCCTAACCATCCTAAATTCATTCCTTGTCCACCGATAGGGCTGACTACATGGGCAGCATCACCTACAAGGAAGAACCGGTTTTGTTGCCTCGTGACTGCTCTATGGTGCTGCACACCAAAACTGCTAATCATAGAGCATGAGGTAGGGTCGGGTTTTTCCCCAACTCGGGCATAGATTGCATTACTAAGCCAAGTAGGCTGTGGATTAGACTGGTAGTATTCAGTTTTGATTACCCATCGTCTTTTTTGCTCTGCAATGGGGAAAGATTCTACCATGCCTTTCGAAGTGATATAGACTAATGGAGGCGATGGTGGAATTGTTGGGTCTTCAAAATCTCCCATCGCATAAGTGTCGGGATACGGACTTCCAGCATATGTTATGCCCGCCATACTTCTAAGAGCGCTGTTTTTACCATCGCAGGCTATTAGAATAGGGCACTTATCTTCATGGCTTTCAATAATGTGTGTATTTGGTGAAGGTGGAATTTTATGTGAAAAAACAACTATATGATTACCATTATCCTTAAAATCTGTTACCTCGGAACCGTATCGAATAGAATGAGACAAACGTTCAAACAGTGCTTCTTTTAATAGTGCTTCTGTTTCATTCTGAGGGTGAATCAATATATACGGATGCTTCTGTCCAGATTGTTGCGTGCATGCAAAATTAATTTCCCCAAGTTTTTTTCTTCCACTGTGTGCAATTCCTTTATCTACCCGAATGCCCTTTTTTAAAAATTTGTGCAACAAGCCTAATTCATCCAGCATATCCAAGCAAGGAGGGTGTATTCCAAGTGAACGAGTGTCGGAAATAGTCGTATGTCTTTTTTCAATCACCACACAATTCAATCCTCTCAGATGCAAGGCTAATGCTTGGAATAAGCCTACTGGACCTGCCCCAACAACGATGATCGGTGAATGTATATGAGGGTCATATGTTGTCATGATGTTGCCTCATGCGTGAGTAGCAAACGAAAAGGAAATAATTTTTGGACTTTCCAACCTGTTGGGCTAAGTGCTTTTAATTCGTCCTTACGAAAACTTTTTTTAAGACTAATACGACCGTCCTCATAAATAAAAGAAGATCTGTATCGTAGTGGAAAGCATACACTAAAGAGGGTGTATGCCAAACTGCTCCGTTCTAAATCATTACAAATAACTCTCGTACCTAGTGCAGCACATTCATTTAAAAAATGATTAATCTTTTCTAAGTGAATATGATGGAGCACATGATTGTTTATGACTAGGTCAACTCTACGATTACGTCTTAGCAAGTCAGTAGTAGATACACACTCAAAAAATAGCCCAGTTGAGATATGTTGGTTTATTTGTTCTGAGTCAGCCAGCATTATTCTATTGGCTTTAGCCCATGCTATGGCACGATCATCAATATCTACGCCGGTAATATGCGCGTTAATTCCGTCTTTTTTAAGCCAGTTGTATAAAAAAAAAGCGATGTCTCCGCCCCCACAACCAACATCTATTATCGTAAATACCCTTCCTTGTCTTTGGGTTTCTTCTGCTTGAGGACGAATATACTTGGTATATACTCTATTCCATTGCGATATCAATCTATTTAACACATAGAAATCGGCATAGGTCTGTTCGAGCTGATTAGGATCGGCATCCTCAGCATCCATTCGTTCCACTAGATCGGCTTGTCGCTGGCGTAGAAGACTAAACATTGGCTTTCTACCTAGCTTCTATACGACGTAACAACGCCGTTTCTATACTTAGACCTGGGCCAAAGGCCATGGCCAATGTAGTATTACGTCCCTCGCTAATTTGAGCCTGGGATGGAGGGTTATTGAGTAGTTCATGAAGTACAAATAAAATAGTAGCACTGCTCATGTTACCATTATTTCTGAGTACTGCTCTAGAGGCATTTAAGGCGTCGTCTTTAAGCCCAAAGCTCTGTTCTATTTTATCTAAAATAGCTCGTCCTCCAGGATGTATAGCCCAATAGCCAATATCTTTAGTATCTAAGTTAAAGCGTGAAAATAGAGAAGCTGTGATAGCATTCAAATTGTTTTTAATGATCTCAGGTACATAAGAGGATAAGGTCATGTCAAAGCCGGTATCACCAATTGTCCAAGCCATATCCTGCTCCCCCTCGTAGGCTAGATCATTTGCAAAATCCTCTATTTGAAAGGCAGATTTTGACGGTTCAACCGCAGAAACTAAGGCGCCTGATGACCCATCTGCAAAGACCGAGCCTGCAATCAATGTATCGGGGTCGGTTTTAGGATTAAAGTGTAATGAACAAAGCTCGGTAGCCACAATGAGGACTACGGCCTTGGGATGTTGATCACAAAATGCTTTTGCCATTCGCAAGGCTGGGAAAGTAGCATAACAACCCATAAAACCTATATGATAACGCTCTACACTTGAAGCTAAGTCCAATTCTTTTACAATTTCATAGTCTGGACCGGGAGCAAAAAAACCAGTACATGAGACCGTTATTACATGACTAATGGGGGGGAGATCAGATTTTTTAAGCTGCTCAATTAGCTTGCTTGCCGTTTTTAAAAAGAGTTTTTTAGCCGCATCTTCATATCTACTATTTCGCTCACCTGTACTAGGAATAAGCTCTGGGTTAAAACAACGAAGAAAAAAACTATGTGGATCTTCTGAGTGATAATCATCTAGGACGGTATGGCGATGATCGATACCAGATTGGGTGTAAATTCTATGTAATATAGCCTGCGTTTTTCGATCATTCTTGTGAAAGGACTTTAGTCTTTCCAGTACCTCGCGCTGATTACCCTGAGTTTCTGGAACGGATGTTTCTAAGTGGTGAATGTAACTAGGCATATTACTATTACAATAAAGCTGTGCTATTGGTTCGGACTCTTTATTAGTTTTTATTCCGCGTTAAACGATGGAAGCGAGTATTATGTAACAAAGCCGCTGTGGTTAAACCCGCAATAAGCCCCATCCATAAGCCTTGAGGACCATATCCCCCATTAAAGCTTAGATAATAACCCACAGAAAAACCAATGATCCAGTAGGAAATTAAGTTGAATACCATAGGCATACGGGTATCCTTTAATCCTCGAAGCGCTCCAAAACCTCCCACTTGTAACCCATCAGAAAGTTGGAATACCGCCGCAAAAAAGACCAGACTCACCGCTAGATCAGTAACCTCTACATCCTGAGTATATACACCTACAATGGTCTCTGGAAAAGTAAAAAGCAATAGAGCAGTAATACTGGTGACGCCAGTACAAACAGCGGTGCCAGTAAAACCCCTAAAACGTGCCTCTTGAAGAAGTCCTTTGCCCATTGAAACACCAACGCGTTGCGAAATAGCTAGAGATAGTCCAAGGGGAATCATAAAAACGGTAGCGGCAATATTGATTGCCACCTGATGGGCAGCAGAAGCTTGTACGCTAAGGGTACCCATAAGTATGCTAACAGCTGCAAACAAAAGGACTTCCATTGTAGTACTCAAGGCATTAGGGACTCCAATCTTTAACAGTTCAGCGATACGACCCCAATCGGGACCTTTAGTACGGGAAAAAATATTAAATCGGCGAAAGGTTTTGAAGTTTGCCGTAAACAATAACATGGCAATTCCACCGGCGCATTGGACAAGTGA
>Ga0066825_10000752_pt1 | contig 10266 bp, 4 predicted proteins | sample ETNtaG_6_FD_65608 | JGI IMG/M metagenome (GOLD analysis project Ga0066825, IMG submission 65608) | Marine microbial and viral communities from oxygen minimum zone, Eastern Pacific Ocean - ETNP201306SV45 | ecosystem: Environmental > Aquatic > Marine > Oceanic | place: Pacific Ocean: Eastern...
AATTGGAGGTACATCGAGTTCTTCCTCATTGGTCATCACGAATTCAGGATTGTTGGTGAATTCATTTGATGCATCAAGAATTTCTTGTGGGAAGGTCGCTGAGAAAAGCAACGTCTGCTCGCGTGATGTTGTTCGCTCAAGAATCCATAGAATGTCTGGAAGGAATCCCATATCCAACATTCGATCGGCTTCATCGAGACAGAACACTTCAACCTTCGACAAATCCAGATGCTTTCGCTCGGACATGTCCATGACACGACCTGGTGTTCCGACGATGAGGTCGACACCAGCATCGAGTGCTTTTGCTTGCTTCTCAAGATCTGTACCCCCATAGACAGTCATGATCGAAAGACCATGATCGCCTTGAAGTTGGTTCATCTCTTCTGCAACTTGCTGTGCCAATTCACGGGTTGGTGCTAGAACCAAGCCCTGAAGACTTCCAGTCGGTTGACATCGCTCGAGAATAGGAATGCCAAATGCAGCGGTCTTTCCAGAACCTGTTCGTGCTTGTCCAATGACATCACGGCCGGAACGAGCAAGTGGAATCGTATCTCGTTGCACTTCGGTCAGACATTCCCATGCAAGCGAAGAAATTCCTTGCATGATCGTATCAGGAAGTTGGAGTGAATCGAATCGGGTTTTGGTGAACATGTTGCTCCTTCCGTCTCATTGGTTCAGGCCACCGAGACGGAGGTGGCCCCCACGCACATCAGAAGTTTTCTCGTTCCTTGATTTCAGCCTGAAGCTGTCCCATCCAATACTTCTTGGCGTTATCACGGTTGAGTGGTCGACGCATTTGTCGAACATGCTCAAGGATGTATTGTCGGAATTTCAGAGCCTTGGTTCGGTTCACACCTTTTGGCGTAATTCCTTCCCAAAGTCGGTCGAATTGGAGTTCTTTGTCGTCAATCATAGGATGACCTCGATGTCCAACCGACCAAGCGCCCCCTCATAACCATGTCGTTAAGAATCCAGACGCTCATTCTCGCTCGAGTCATCAAGCAATGGGATGTCTGCAGGCGGATTTTCAAGCCCAACAGCCTTACCCTGAGCATGTGCCACTTCACGCTCCAAAGCAGGTACTGGAAGCGCAGGTGCAAGGAATGCATTCTTCTCAGCCTCCGTGCCTTCGATGGATGCATCATAGGTCATTTCATTCAACATCTTCTTCAATTCGGCATTGGTTTCACTTTGAAGCAGTTCGGTAGCAACGATCCGTAATTTGTCCTCAACCAGAAGCATCGGCAACATCTCGATGCAGGAACGACGCACTTCGACGTTCGAATGCCTTGTACCATTCATGATCAAGTTACGAGCACGTGAGTCATCGGTATCCATCGACCGAATCGCCCGTAATGCATTGTTCCTCACCTTGGCATCGCTGTCAAGAATCGCACGTTCGGTCAACATGATGGCGATACGAGGTTCCTTCTTCGAAAGCGATGAAAGAGTCTGAGATGCATTGCGACGTACTTCATCATCTGCATCGTTCAGTGCCCAAGAGATGAGATCCCATCCCATTGCACCAGCGCGTTGAACAATGTTTCGAAGCAACTTCGATGCCTTTCGCCTCAATCGAGGATCGTCGATGAGAAGAAGTTCATCGATGTGATCACAAACAACCTCAGGCCACGTTTCAGTCAATGCCTTCAAGCCACGCCAGGCAGGTTCACTTCGGGCAGGAATTGTTGAACGTAATTCTTGAGCGAGCGAACTGTCAACACCTGAGGGGAATGTTGGTGCGGCCTGTTCAAGGCAAAGACTTGCAGCTTGGCGAACACGAACATCATCATCGTCAAGGAGAACAGATAGCCAATCAAACAGTTCATCGGAGCGTTGTTCAGCAACCGTTGGAAGTACTTCCAATGCAGCTACACGTATCTCAACTTCATCCGATTCCAAGGCAGACAACAAACTCGCATGCGCTCGATCCGCCCAACCACCCTTCAGTCGGCCAAGTCCTTGAACACCATCAACTCGAGTAAGCGTGTGACGCCCTCCGTTCCAATCGACCGTGTGGTTCGATAATTCACCTGTTGAGAGATCAAGAATTTCTTGCCGAGTACACTCCAACCATGGACCTATACGCTCTTTTTGGTTGGTTTTTCGAGTCTGACGACGACCAGTTGCAATAGGAAGACCCGTCCTTGGGTCACGTGCAATATACTCACGAACCATGGCTTCAACCGTAGGTTGCACGAATCCAGTCATTATGAACCTTCACTTCGTGTATTCTGAATGTGTGTTGGCAAGTCTCAAGAATGGGATGAGGCAAGGAAGAGATATGTCGAATCATCGTGTTGGGCTCGGTTTACTCCTCACCTGCATCATGATTCTAGGTACGATTCAACCTCTTGGACTCGTACTCGATGAAGCAACTTCAGAGATTCATCGGGCCGATGGAGAAGAAATTGGGTTTGCAGGACAGGGTTTCTTGTTGAACAAGGTCAGCAAAAATGCATCCACGGCCGAACTTGAACTGCAGCGACCTGAACTCACGTGGACACCTACAACGGGTGGAGGGTTAATGATTACACGAGCGCATGGTTGTATGGCTCATGATACAACCAACGATTTGGTGTACTTGATGGGTGGACGTACCGATCCTGATCCACAACAATCCAACGATGAATCTTCCACGAACCTCATCGAAATATGGAACCAATCAACAGAGACCTGGTCGCTTGCACAGTTTAGCATGCCAAATGCACAGCAATACCATGAATGCGTACAAATCGATGACAAAATTTACGCTATTGGAGATTGGTATCCCGGCGTTTCCCCTGCACAAAAATCAACAGGACAGGTTCAGATTTATGATATCAGTACATCCTCATGGCAGAGTACGACGTTCAGTATGCCTGCTACCAAGGAAGTTGGAAATTTCGGGATGGCATCCATTGGACAGAAAATCTACATTGCAGGCGGCGTGCAAGATTCAAGTGCAAATGATGCAACAGATCGCTTGCTTGAATACAATACGGTCACGGGCGTATGGACTGAACTTGCCAACATGTCGGAAAAGCGATTTGCTTTCCCACTTGTTGAATATCATGGGCTTCTCTACGCTTTTGGAGGCATTCAAGGACCGTATTCGTGGAGTTCGAAACCCGTTCTTAACACCAGTGAAGTCTACGATCCATCAACCAACACGTGGACGCAATTGCCAAACATGTCCTTCCATCGATTCGGCATGGCTGCATCGGTTCACAATGACGAGATAATTCTCATCGGTGGCCACAGCAAAAATGGTGCAGTGAAAGACACCTGGGGCTATGTGCCAACATCCAATGAATGGCGAAAAATGGACGATCTCTCAATCGGCATCTTCGACCTCGCCGCTATCGATGCAGATGGTGTGACCGTCTTTTCTGGTGGCGATCTTTCATCCCAGCCATACAGCGGGGGTTGGGGCACCCAGTATCTTGATGAGACCGAAATTGCTCCTCGAATCGAGAACCATACGGGCTGGATTTCATCTCCAGTCAACAATCTCGCAACAACTGAACACGGTTCTGCTTCGTTGATGTGGATGGAACTGACTGGCTCGGAACCTGCTTCTACCTCCGTTGGATTCCAATATCGTGTTGCAAATTCTGAGTCAGGTATTGCATCAGAAACATGGAAACCGATCGACACACTTAATCCAGCAAATGTGGCACTACTTGGTATCGGAAACCATTCGCTTTCAACGATTGCAGCAAGCGACAAAGGACTCATGGAGTATCGAATACAACTCTTCACAGAGGAAGTACAAAACTGGACGATACCAAATCTTGATGCCATTCGCTGGGGTGCTGAAGAGGCTTCGTTTTCACTTAACAATCCAGATGCGATTCAGCCAAATGCTCCACACATTACCTTCGCAACGCATCACGCTGCGATGGAATCCGAATTGACACAACCTGCTGTGTTTGAATTTGCAATGATCAAAGCCACACCTGAAGGCTTCCTCCATCCGAACGCTGAATGGACAACACTTCGAATTTCTCCAGGCAGTTCTGCGCCAACCGTCAGCGATACTGATGGATTGCTAAACAATTACAATGTCGTTGTTTCACAGCCTGTGAACGGTGTTCGCGATGTTGATTGGTCGTTATCATTCAATGACATGGACACCGACAATGTTCTGATTCGAACATCGACCGAGGGTGTGGCAACATCAACATATGTTCATGCTACACCTGTTGAAATCGATCGTAGCATCTCGGTGTTTATCGAGGAGATGACATCGAACTTCTCGACTCAAGATGGAGACGATGTTGTACAGGGAGAAGTCCTGCAAGGAGGATCCACACTGACCGTTTCAGTCGATCACGCTTATTCGAGTAGCGGGCTTCGACCATTGTCGAACAACATCGAAGTGCGTATACATACCGAAGTCGAGCAACGTGTTCAAGACCCAAATGCTCCACAAACATGGTACAATACTTCAACCTCGTTTGTCAACTTGAATTCAAATCAAGCGACTGAATTTATTCTCCAGCTTCCTGCGAATGTATCTGGTGAGACAACCATTCGTTTGGAGGCTCAAACAACAGATTCCCTTGCACTGGAACTGGAAACCTCTTCCACGATGGCAACCTTCCTTTTGGATTCATTTGCTCCAATCATTATGGCGACATCTCCCCTGATCGATTCGTATCTGAATGTGAATACAAATCGAACCGTCACACTCGACATCTACGACGCCGTTGGCTTTGAAACTGGAAGCATCCAATCCCATGTTTGGCTTGAAGGCGTTCATGATTTGAATGGAAACGGAGTAGCCGAAGAAACTGAGTTGCAATCGATTCCCCATGAAGTCATGAACATTGACACGTCGTGGCAATTCACGATTCAACTCAATGAAACAGGGAATGGAGAAGGAGAAAAGGTTCTCGTTCATTTGACTGGGACAGATATTGATGGACGTACAATACCGACAGATGGGAGTGGTCAGGGTCATCTCTACTGGACCAGTCGTTTACCAACCAAAGCGAGCATTATCTCCGTTGATGAACGATATCCGACCGAGAGTGGTGTTGCACAACGTCTGCAACCAACAAAGGTAAGCGGATGGGATGTCGTGGTTCAAGATGACAATGGTTTGAGCGACATCAATACAGTTCGGCTTACGCTCGGAGGCGATGATGATCTTGGCATCCTCTATCGAACCAATGAAGGCTGTTCAGCATTGGATGGACGCTTGTATGCAACTGAATCATGCATAGGCAACATCGTTGGTGATGAACTTCACATCGCCTTCGATTTTGAAGTCATGTGGGGCTTGAAAGCATCGAACATCAACATAGGTGCCTTACAAGTTCGAACCTATGATGAGGATGGATTCACCTTCTATGATGATTCAAATGCTTGGACATTTGAACGCGATTTGACCGTTACCATCGATCGGATATGGGATATATCAGGCGATGCCCAATATGCTACAACTGGACCACTTAGCACCAATTCCGTCATGCAGAGCAACGACCTTGTCGAAATCAGAGGAACCGTTGAACATACAACAAGTGGAGAAGCATACACGGGTCCGATTGCCTTGCGATGGAATGGTCTTTTCCAAACATCAAACTGGATAGGAGGTCAAACGGTCTTGGTAGAAGATGGTGTCTTTACAACCACGTTTTCTGTCCCTGAATCAAGTGGAAATATCTTCGATGCTGAACTTCAAGTATGGGATCCAATCGAGAGTGAGCGCTTCCTTACAACCGAATTCCCAGATGTGATTATCGATGGTGATGAACCGGTCTTGCTGACTGCAAACTTCAATCAAATCTCACGATTTGAACTGAGTAGTGTGGACATTGGTGCAAACATCGATGAGCCACAAGCATGGACCAATTCACTGTTGATGACCTGTCAAGTGACGTCAACTACAATCGACTGGGAGCCAATATCACTTGAACGAGATCCTATCGATGTCTTTGATGGACGTACCTTGTTCTCCTTCCGATTCAATTTCTCATCGTTCGGTCAACCCTCATTGCTCGGTTCGCAAGCATATCTGAACTGTTGGGCTTCTGGAACCGATGATGCAGGATGGGACCTCGTCGCTCAGGGAACCAATTCCCAAGAGAACCCCTGGACTTCAATTTCGCTAACATCAGCGGGCCCCGACCTACAAGTATCGAAGGTTGTGTTCGATGATGAATTGGTAGCGAATTCGAAAGCGACTGGTTCAATTCAGATCTTCAATTCTGGCGAACGAATTGAGGATTCATTCAATGTGAGTGTTTTCTTGAATCGATCAAACAACAATGAATTGATCGCTCAGAAAACCATTGCAGGCCTCAGTGCTTCCGAAGCGGAGACCATGCGCATCATCGTCGAAGTTCCAGAAGGAACTTGGAAACTTGAAATCGTCATCGATTCAGGCGAAGTGATTGCAGAATTGGATGAGACGAACAATCAATGGAACAAGACCTACGATTCTTCAAACTCTGGATTTGGCTCGGTCATTGTGGTTGCTGGAGGTTCCATCTTGGGGATTGCGGCAATTGCATTGGTCCTCATCCGTCGACGTCGATTACCAACCGCGAACAAGGAAGCAGAAACTGTGGTAGAAGAGGAACCGAAAGTCGTTCCATCCATTCAAAAGAAAACAGGTCCAACGAACGTTGCTGCACCAAGCACGGGTCCAAAGAAGCGAGGCCCACCTCCCGCCAAAGCAACACCGGTCGTCGAAGAACCATCTCCTGCTGAACAAGCAGCGGCGCAATTCGCTGCTCTGGATGCGTTAACACCGACAAAGGAAGTTGAACGCGTGGGCAGTTGGGAAGACCTCCCTAGTGGAGGAGAGTACGAATATACAACGGAAGGAACCTTCTATGTTGGCGAGGAATGTGGACGATGGAAACTCCTCGATGATGGTCAATTTGAGAAACTCGAGGAGTCGATGTGAAGATGGCCGATGTTGAAGCTGAAGATATTCGAAGGGTTCTCGCTATTTGCTTCCGTGGAGAAACTGAACTTGATGCCCTCGATATTGAACGAATCCTTTCACTCGATATGGGGTGGCTCAAACCTGATGAAGCGGAGACCGCCGTACAAGCCCTGATCAAAGCAGGTTGGTTGACAGGTGGTCAAGAGAATCTTTCACCTGTTGAGGATTTCTCAGCATCATCAACACCACTTGGTTGGTTTCCTCGGCCACAGCGTTTGTTGAATCCGATTGCATTTGTTGAGGGGACTTCAGAATCAATCGAATCCAAACCAGTTGATGCTCAACCGGTCGAATCCACAGCAACACCAGTCGCTGAATTGAAGCAAGCATCAGACGATCCTCGTGCGGCTACAACCCGAAGATTGTTGAAGTATATTGCACGAACATCAGGACTTGAACCTGAGGAAGTCCAACGGCGAGCCACACGTAAGCAACGTGCTCTCGTTCATGTCACAGGCTGGATGGCTCTTGCCCTCGTTGCTCGAGACCAAGGCGTGGATATGGAAAGCGTGATTCAAGCACTGAGTTAAGCGCCATTTTCGCCCGCTTCCTGAGCTCTTGCTGCTAATTCTAGCAAGACTGGGAGAAGGACAAGCGCTAGGATGAGCGAGAAGAATACGGTCACAGCCGTAATCAGACCAAAGTCTTGGATGACTGGCATTGGAGATAACATGAGCACAAGGAAACCTGCTGCAGTTGTTGCCGCTGAAAGCATCAATGCAACACCAGTTGTTTCAAGTGAGGTTTTCAGTGCACTCCAATGGTCGTCCTGTCGTTGGAGTTCCCACTCAATGCGCCTCCACATGTGGATGGTATAATCGATACCGATACCGAGCGTTAAGGCGGTTACAAGTACGGTCAAAACGTTCCACTTGAGACCAAGAACAGCCATTGAACCAACGACCCATAGTGAAGCCATTCCAACAGGTAAGAGCACTATGAAGGCAGGAAGGATTCGACGTGTTAACAGAAGCAAGACTGCAAAGGAGACAACCAGTGAAATGGCTGTTGACTTAAGTTGAGAGGATGACAGGCCATCGAGAACTTGTTGCAACACGACCAAGTCACCAGTCACATGAAGAACAGCATAATCCTTCAATGAGGAACGAAGTGTACCATCCTCATCGGTTGAACCAACCATCGATTCGAATTCTGTAACAACACGCTTTGATTCCGTCGATGTTGTGGCTTCGACACGCACTTCGGTTCGAAGATGAGCGATGTTGGTTCCATCCAAATGAACGGTTGCATTGACACGATCGCTCCAGGTTTTACCAGTGATAGGATCGGCTACTGTGTAATTATTCTGAAGATCAGCAAAGACGACACCTAAATCGATCTGAAGCGCATTCTCCCAGACATCACCTTGCTTATCCAACTCCAAATCATGTTTCTCACCAAAGGAAGCATTTCGCATAATGGCATCACGGAGAACAACATACGGACCTTCGTAGGAAGGTGAAGGGAAGCGCTCATTGGTTCCAACAACATCGTAATTGTTCTCCAATCTTGAATGAAGTGTACGCAGGTTGTCCAGTAAGCCAACATCGTCTGGAATGACACCACCAGCGACCGGTTCCATCAAGACATACACATACTTCCATCCTGCACTTTCGTAGTTTGAATTGATATCATCCCGAACCGACATAATTTCCATGTCCTCATTGACGAAATCAGAGAGATCGAAATCGGTTTCAAGTTGCATTGCACCAACGACAGAAGCGCCAGAAATTGCAATCGCTACAAGCAAGACAGCGACTTGTTGCTTACGATGCAACTGGAGGAGCGGTTGGGTAAGATTCGTCAATTTCAACGGTTTACGTTCGATAGCAACCGCTCCTGCATTGAAGGTGACATGCAATGCTCCGATCAGGAGGGTTGAGGTTAGGAACGCACAAATCACACCGAAAGCAAGAGCAATTCCAAACGTCGACAATGGAGGCAATGGCGAGACCAGGTTTGCCAAAAATGCGGCAACGGTCGTAACAACAGCAAGTGACAGCGGCACACTCAATTTTCCACAAGCACGCATCCAAGCTTCAGCGACATCATCTGTATTGTTTCGATGATAAGCGAACGACCGCTGAAGATGAATCGCATAGTCGATACCCAGCCCGAGTACAAGTGGAGCCACAGCGACTTCAAGTGCAGTAAACTTGATTCCAAGAATGTTCAAGAGACCGTAGGTAAAGATGAGAGCAACGTTCAAACTTACAACAGGGAACAAGACACCTTTGACATTTCGAAATGCGACAAAGAGGAGAGCGATAACAACCATTGTCGCAAAGAGAATGAGGAGTGTCAAGTTTTCAAACGTACCTTGATCGATATCATACGACATCAAATCCAGTGAGGCAACAGCGTAGGTTAGATCAGATGATTCACTCACATTATTCAACGCCAATCGAATTTGGTGTTGAATTTCTCGACGCTCATCTTCACCAAGCTCAGGATCGATTTCAAGCACCCAGGCTGTTGAAGCAGCGGTTGGAACGGCATCGCCTTCACCGTTCTCGATATACGAACAGGTCTTCGATAAGTCGAGATTTTTGTTGATCAATGCTGATCCAACAAAGTTGACTGTACTGAGCAAAGCATCTTGTGAATTGATTAAACACGTCGTACCATCTTCAACGATCGCATCGATAAGTGAAGGCCAGTCTGGATAATCGGCAAGGGTTGTTCCTGGTGCTTGCTCATCCAATGCGATTTGAATCATGCCAGGAGAGGTCGTCCATGAAACGACTGCTGAAAGTTCGACACGCTCGTCCGCTTGTATGGCGGCTAGATCTGTATCCATGTCCATGAGTGAATCCATACTCAACACGTTGCCGCCATTGTCACGAGTAACATGAACAAACATTGGACGTGATTCATCGGGGAAATACGCATGAATATCCTCATGCGCCTTGTTGGATTCTGATTCCGGTGCAAAGTCATTGAGATCTGTTCTAAACTCTGGTGGCGAGGTGATGAGATGCGCACCGAGACCAACAGCAAGGAGACCACAAACAACGAGAATTGGAATGGCCAATCGCTGAAACAGACCGGCGTACTCAGCCATCTGGTCCTCATAATTCGAGGTGTCCATGCACAATCCGAAGGGCAGAGGGTGTTTAAGTGACAGGGTAAATTGAACACAACTTCTCGAATTCCAGCCTCTCAAGATGACGGCAAGGTTCAAGACGGGGAGGTTGGTCGCCAAACCGATAACATGCCAGTTAAGGTCCTCATTCATGACAAAAATGAACTCCGACTTCGAATTACTGGAGAGTCCCATACCGCTCTTCAAATTCTTCGAGACCGCTTGAACAACCACAAGT
>Ga0066825_10000753_pt1 | contig 10266 bp, 7 predicted proteins | sample ETNtaG_6_FD_65608 | JGI IMG/M metagenome (GOLD analysis project Ga0066825, IMG submission 65608) | Marine microbial and viral communities from oxygen minimum zone, Eastern Pacific Ocean - ETNP201306SV45 | ecosystem: Environmental > Aquatic > Marine > Oceanic | place: Pacific Ocean: Eastern...
CTCATCAAACGATGTGTCGCCAGGTAATAGCTTTTTATAAATACTATAGAAGTGTTTCGGCCTTCCCTTAACATTGGCTTCAATATTATGAGTAGAAAGTAGTGTATTCACTGCTTCAATTACCTTATCGATATATTGCTGTCTTGCTTCTCTTTTCGTAACAACTAAATGCTTAATTTCTTGAAACGCTTCTGGCTCCTGAATCATAAAAGATAAGTCTTCCAATTCCCATTTCAACGACGCCATCCCAATTCTGTGTGCTAAAGGAGCATAAATATCCAACGTCTCATTTGCAATGCGAAGCTGTTTGTATGGCCTTAAAAATTTAATCGTTTTCATGTTATGCAAACGATCAGCAAGCTTAATCACGATAACGCGAAGATCATCTGCCATTGCGATCAGCATTTTCCTATAATTTTCGGCCTGAGCTTCTTCTTTAGACTCAAAAGAAAGCTTACTTAACTTCGTAACACCATTTACTAATTGAGCAACTTCATCACCGAAAGCAGATATTAAATCCTCTTCCGTAACATCACAATCCTCGATGGTGTCATGCAAAACACCTGCAGCAACTGTTACATAGTCCTGCCTAAGATCTGCAATAATCTCTGCCACCGCAATCGGATGCAAAATATACGGATCTCCAGACGAACGAACCTGCCCTTCATGAGCATGCTTTGCAAACTCACAAGCTTTCTTGATCAGCTCCACTTGGTCTGCCTCAAGATAGGCAGCTACTTTATCTAATAAGGATGTGTACATAGACTCCTACTTTATATCAACTAGCTGTAATTGTGGACGGGTCTTTCCTTGCCATTCGTTTACATCTAATTGAAAGGCGACTTTAGGCTGAGGCTGTTGTAGTAATGGCATAAGGTGGCTTAAATAAAATCCAATCCCATCAATCACAACTCTCCCAGTCGAATCTCGAAATGTCACTTTTAAGTGGCTTCCATCTCCCACTGCTCGGTAATCTACAGCCGTTAAATCTTCCGTATAAAATATAGGTGTATCATTCCCATGACCGTAAGGTTCCAAACGTTTTAAATCCTCAATCACAGCCATCGACATCGACTCAGGCTTCAAGCACAAATCAATATTCACGATGGGAAGCAATTCCTCATCCGTTACGTTTTCATTTGCGTGCGCAATTAATTTAGCCATAAACGCATATATGTTTTTAGGTAAAATACTAAATCCAGCTGCTTCTTTATGTCCTCCGAAATTTTCAAAAAATTCTGAACACGCTTTTAATAATGAATAAATACTAATTGAGCCAATACTACGAGCCGACCCACGAGCTAACTCACCATCATCCGCTATTACTACGACTGGCTTTCCTAGTTTATCCACTAATTTCGACGCCGTAATCCCAATAACACCCGCATGCCATCCTCTACCAGATACCACTATCACTTTATTCTGCTCCTGCCCTGTTTGCTGAACGTAATTCAGGGCTTCTGCCAACATATCCGTATCTATCTGGCGACGGTCTTGATTCAATCTTTCCAATCGCTTTGCAATCTCTTCGGCTTCTTCTTGAGAGGAGGACATAAGTAATTGAGCTCCAACCGCAGCATGGGCCAATCTCCCCGCCGCATTCAAGCGCGGTCCTAAAACAAAGCCAACATCTCGAGGTGTCACACTATTACGATCAAACTCCGCCACTTTCATTAAAGTTCTTAATCCTAAATGCTTTCGATGTGAAAGTAATTTAAGACCTCGTCTTACATAGCCTCTATTCGCACCTTTGAGTCTCGCAATATCGGCAATTGTGCCTAAAGCCACAATATCCAAAAGGCCTTCAACATCATAATCCATTTTCTCAACTGACACCCAATATCGAATAAACTCATATACAACCCCAGCAGTACATAGCCAAAACAACGGATGTGCCTCATCTAGTGTTTTTGGATTCAACATTGCATCATAAGGTGGCTCTTCATCTGGAATCGTATGATGATCCATGACAATCACAGCGGCTTGAGTCTTCGCCTTAATCTCCTGAATTTCAGCAACATTAGTCACACCACAATCCAAGGTAATCAAGAGCCCAATATTCTCAACGTTGATTCGATCAATAATACCTGTATTAAGTCCATACCCTTCTGTAAATCGGCTAGGTATATGAAAGATAGCTCTAGCACCTAATGTTTCCAGAAACCCCATCATTAACGTAACAGACGTCATACCGTCTACATCATAGTCACCAAACACCATAATGCCTTTTTTAGCTTCTAGCGTAGATTCAACCCACGTCTTACACGTTGCTAAGTCAGACTCTAGAAAGGTCTCGTAATCCTGCTCAAACTCGTCGTATATGAACGACTTAGCCTCTCCAATGGATCTGATCTTCCTATTTAACAACACTTGGGCTGTTATAGGATGAACGTCCAAAGAAGAGGCTAGTTTTGAACTTACATCATCATTGTTTGGAAAAACTTGCCATCGTTTTTCACGAATCATAAATTATCGTACTAGGAAAAGTGTTTGGCCAAACTCTACAGGATCGCCATTATTTACACATACTTTTTCAATCACACCAGAAACTTCTGCTTCAATCTCGTTGAAAAGTTTCATTGCTTCAATGATACAAATAACCTGACCATTCGAAATCGAATCACCAACTTTAACAAACGCAGGTGATTCTGGGTTTGGCGATGAGTAGAACGTTCCTACCATCTGAGCTGTGATTGGTGTTAAACCAGCAGTGTCATCTGCCGGTACTTGAGCTGCTGCCGAAGCAGCAGGCGCCGCAGGTGATGGAGCAGCTGCAACAGGAGCTTGTTGAGGAACAACAACAGACGTTACGTTGTTTGAAAGCTCTTTTTCAATTTTGATCTTCACGCCATCTTCTTCAATACTAAGATGCGAAATATCTGCGTCTTCTACTAAGCCAATTAATCGTTTAATTTCTTTAATATCCATATCTGATTCTCTCTTAAAAAGTATTCAAGTATTCTAACACGTAGCACTATGATAAACTACCGTCTCGATAACTATGACAGACCATATTAAAGACATTCCAGGCGACAAGTCAATTTCTCACCGTGCTGTGATCCTCACATCTTTGTCAAAAAGCACCCTCACTTTCAACCGTTTTCTCACTGCAGAAGATTGTCTTAATACCGCTTCTATTTTCAGACAATGTGGCGTTCCGATCACGGACGAAGACACCATAATAAACTCAAAAAGCATCACCATCGAAGGCCAAGGACTCAAAGGTCTAACTCAACCAGAAGAAGAACTATACGTAGGAAATTCTGGCACTGGCATCCGATTAATCACAGGTGTTTTAGCCGGGCAATCTTTTTCAACAACAATCGCCGGAGACAGCTCAATTGCTGGACGTCCAATGAAACGAATAGTATCTCCATTAAGTACTATGAATGCCAAAATCGATGGCCAAACAAAACCAGGAAAAAACGATATTTATCCACCTCTTACTATCCAACCCACTCAACTATCTGGCACAAGCTACACCATGCCAATTGCAAGTGCACAGGTAAAATCTTCCATCCTTCTTGCAGGTCTTTTCGCAGACTCTCCAACAACCGTCATTGAACCAAAATTTACTCGTGACCATACAGAAGTACTCATGGAAGGATTTGGAATTGATATCAGTAAGACTGGAAACACCATCACGTTAAACCCACCAAAAGAAGATCTTATATATAAAGGGAGCACATCATTAAAAATCCCTGCAGACTTCTCATCCGCTGCCTTCTTCATTGTTCTAGGACTTATCAGAAACTCCGACAAAGACATTAAAATCCACGACATAGGATTAAATCCAACACGTGCAGCATTATTAGACGTTCTACAAGCTGGAACGAACGCAGATGCAATTACTGTAGATGGCCTTGGAACCACCTTAGGCGAAAAATATGGAAACATCACAGTAAAAACAAGCCAAATCAACAACGAAGCACTAACAAACGCAATCACAGACGACATTATCCCTTACATTATCGATGAGGTTCCAATTCTATCTGTAGCTGCTTTATTTGGTACGGGAACACTTAAAATACGAAACGCAGAAGAGCTCAGAGTAAAAGAATCTGACAGAATCGACACAACAGTCGCGATGATCCGTGCCTTAGGTGGCGAAGCTATTGATCACGAAGATGGCTTAGATGTAATCGGAAAAGGCACTATTGAGCCTACAGCAGCCGTAGATAGCAACGGCGATCACCGTATCGCAATGTCAGCACTAATCGCTGAAGCGGCATCAGGAAAAACCGTTTCTGTACCAAACAAGAGCTGTATTAATACATCTTTCCCTAACTTTGAAGAAATTCTGAATCGTCTAAAATCACAAGCCTAATAACCAGCTAGCAAAAGTAGATCGAGTTGCTTGAGAAGGCTGATCGTCACGTGATCGAATTGCCTGTTCCACCAAGTTTCCACGTCTTGAAAACATAGATTCTGAAGATCTAGGACCGCCAGACTTCATCTCCTTCGACAACACATCTGAAAATGATGTATCTGACGATGGATTTTTTAAATTCTTTGAAAACGTATCTGCATGTGAAGCAGATAATGGTCTGGAAGAGACTCTCCCAGACTGACTCCCATTATCCACAAGCTCCCCCCTTGGCTTATTAGATACATACCCCGAATTTGATCATTTTAAACATTTCTTACACTCAAACTAAGCTCGACAACCCTTTCTGGGTTACCTATAATGCAAGAACTATGTCAAAAATAACTATCGTCACTAACGCTCTTGAGTTCATAAAATCGACACACACTCAAAACCAATCTCAAGATCTTACAGACATTCACAACACCCTTACAGAAATCGAAGAAAGCGTTAGAAAAAACGGAGATGAGGCCGTTATTTCATATACGGAAAAATTCGATAAAATTGATCCATCAAATTTTAGTTTAGTTGCCACACAAGAAGAAATAAAAGCAAGTTACGACAAAGTGCCAGCCGAGTTCATCGAAGCACTCAAAGTGGCTAAGCAAAACATTACCGAATACCACACCGAACTCCTACCTAAAAACTGGCACAAAGAGCCACGCAAAGGTGTAGAATACGGTGTTCACTACAACGCAATTCCAACAGCCGGTCTTTATGTTCCTGGAGGAAGAGCGCCATACCCATCCACAGTTCTTATGGATGCAATCCCAGCCAAAATTGCAGGCGTAGAAACTCTAGTCATGACAACTCCACCTCAACCAGATGGTTCCATTCCAACTCAAATCCTAGTAGCAGCCGATATTTGCGAAGTCGATATCGTGATCAAAGCCGGTGGCTCACAAGCTGTTTTCGCATTAGCACACGGCACACAAAGCGTTCCAAAAGTAGATAAGATCGTAGGTCCAGGCAATATTTTCGTAGACCTAGCAAAACAACGTGTATATGGCACCGTAGACATCGACAAACCTGCAGGCCCATCCGACGTAACAGTCTATGTAGAAGACGAAAAGTACGCAGCTTACGCAGCCTCAGAACTATTAGCTCAACTAGAGCACGACCCAAATTCCATAGCCATTGGCATTTCACCAAATAAAGAAACACTAGAAGCCATCCAAAAAGAATTCGACACTCAACTAGAAACCTTAACCAGAAAAGACATCATAGAAGAGTCGGTTAAAAACAGCGGTCTAATCTTGCTAGATAAATCCGACAACCCAGTAGATATGATCAACGCAAGTGCTCCAGAGCATTTGGTATTAATAGTAGACAACTACAAGCCTCTTCTAACTCAAATCAAACACGCAGGCTCAATCTTCTGTGGCCCATACACGCCAGTAGCCCTAGGCGACTACTACTCAGGCCCCAACCACGTCCTACCAACAAGCGGCACCGCAAGGTTCGCATCTCCACTAGGCGTAATGGATTTCATGAAGTACTCCTCCTACATGGCCTACACAAAAGACGCCTTAGCTAAATCTGATAGTCACGTAAAATCCCTAACCGAAATGGAAGGATTCGACGCTCACTACAACAGCGTAAGCCAAAGAACCCAGAACCAAAACCCACAGTAGACGCCACCCCAAGAAATAGTGTAAACTCACCACCAGTTCTTTGATTTTGGGATACCAACAGCATCCAAGATTCTCACAAAAATGAGAATCCCAACCTGCACAATGTCCAACTAACCCGAGATTTTTCCAAAGAAAAATCGAGCCCCACTTTTTACGAACAGAAACGTAAATCCCGGAAGCTCAGAAGACGTTAGTTTGGTCAAATGCAAGGCAAGTTTTACAAATTGGGTGCGCAGTTAACTACTGTTAATAAGCAATCAATTTGAAAAACTTAACGCAGTCAGTTGCCCAAAATAACGTTTTCTGAGCCGAGGTGGTGAAATTGGTAGACACGTTGGACTTAAAATCCAATGACCCTCAACGGTCGTGCCGGTTCAAGTCCGGCCCTCGGTACCACTCTCAGTAACATCTTTAATTGTTGATAGTTATTCACAATTTCAATGTCCAATATTTAACCACAAAAACCTTGTCATTAGACACAAAAAGGCCTATTATACTCCTCTGCTAAAAAAACTATTTTTAAAGGAGTTATTTATATGAAAAAACCAAACTTTAAGCCATTAGGCGATCGCGTAATCATCGAGCCTCAGGCCGCAGAACAGACAACAAAATCTGGGATTGTACTTCCTGACACTGCTCAAGAGAAACCACAAACTGGAACTGTTATTGCAGTAGGTCCTGGTAAAACATCTGAAGAAGGTAAGACATTACCTATGAATTTAAAAGAAGGTGACGTTGTTATTTATGCTAAATACGGCGGAACTGAATTAAAAGTAGAAGATTCTGAATACCTAATCGTACGTGAAAGCGACGTATTAGCAGTTCAAAACTAAAGGAGATATAACATGGCAGGTAAACAGCTAAAATATTCAGAAGATGCATGGCGTGCATTATCTGAAGGGATCAAAAAAGTTGCTGACGCAGTAGGAAGCACATTAGGTCCAAACGGAAACAACGTAGTATTAGAAAAAAAATGGGGATCACCAACAATTACAAATGATGGTGTAACAATCGCAAAAGATATCGAATTAGAAGATTCATTCGAAAACATGGGTGCTCAGCTTCTTAAAGAAGTAGCATCAAAAACAAACGATATCGCAGGTGACGGTACAACAACAGCGACAATTCTTGGTCACGCAATTTTCCAAGAAGGTCTTAAAAACATTGTTGCAGGTGCTAACCCAATCAAAGTTAAAAAAGGTATCGAGAAAGCTGTTAAAGTTGTAGTTGAAGGTCTTCAAGGCGTATCGACTCAAGTAGAGTCAAAAGAAGCGATCGCACAGGTAGCTACAATTTCTGCTAACAACGACGACGAAATCGGAAACCTAATTGCAGACGCAATGGATAAAGTAGGTAAAGACGGCGTTATCACAGTTGAAGAATCAAAAGGTATCGAAACTGAGTTAGACGTTGTTGAAGGTATGCAATTCGACAAAGGATATGCATCTCCTTACATGATCACAGACAAAGACAGAATGGTTGCTTCTTACGATGACCCATTCATCCTAGTAACAGACAAAAAGATCTCTGCGATTAAAGATCTTCTTCCAATCCTAGAAAAAGCTGTTCAAACAGGTAAAGGTCTAGTGATTATCGCTGAAGATGTTGAAGGTGAAGCACTAGCAACACTAGTAGTAAACAAACTTCGCGGAACAGTAAACGTACTAGCATTAAAAGCACCTGGTTTTGGTGACCGTCGTAAAGCAATGCTAGAAGACATCGCAGTTCTTACAGGTGCAGAAGTTATTTCTGAAGAAAAAGGTCTTTCTCTCGAAACAACAGAACTTCACCAATTGGGACAAGCAGCAAAAATCAAAGCATCAAAAGAAGACACAACAATTGTTAAAGGTGCTGGCGATCAAGCGGCTATCGCAGCAAGAGTTGATCAAATCAAAAAAGAAATTGAAGCAACAGATTCGTCGTACGACAAAGAAAAGCTTCAAGAAAGACTCGCTAAGCTTTCAGGTGGTGTCGCTGTAATTAAAGTAGGCGCAGCAACTGAAACAGAACTAAAAGAGAAGAAGTACCGTGTTGAAGACGCATTATCAGCAACACGTGCTGCTATCGAAGAAGGTATCGTGCCTGGTGGCGGTTCAGCGCTTCTTTCTCAAGCTAATGCACTAGAAAAAGCAATCGAAACTGAAGAAGGCGATATTCAAGTAGGTATGAAAATTGTATACCGTTCACTTGAAGTTCCACTTCGTAGAATCGCAGCTAACTCTGACGTAGATCCTTCAGTAATCGTTGATCGTGTTAAAAATGCGAAAAAAGGCGAAGGATTCAACGCAAGAACAAACAAGATCGTAGACCTAGTTAAAGCTGGTGTTGTGGATCCGTTAAAAGTTACACGTTCTGCACTTCAAAACGCATCATCTATCGTAAGTCTATTACTTACAACAGATGTACTAGTTGCCGATAAACCAGAAGACAAAGCAGCCGAAGCAGCGGCAGCAGCAGCGGCAGCCAGCATGGGTGGCGGCATGCCAGGAATGATGTAAACACATCTCCAACCCAAACAAAGAAAAGGCGCTCAGTCGAGCGCCTTTTTTATTTACTCAGCAAGTAACCCTTTAAACCCATCTTCATCTAAGATCTGAATTTCAGCCCCAGACGCATTAAGCTTCTCAGCCTTCTCTACTTTTGATCCTGGCTTATCACCTACAACAAGCACATCCAATTTCTTAGATACAGAACTCACAACACGCCCTCCATGTTGGTTTATCAACGCCTGCGCATCTGTTCGTGAAAAATCCGACAAAGTCCCAGTTACAAGAAATGTCTTACCATCAAAAATATCAGACGCCTTTTGGACAGTCTCTACTTTTGGAGAAACCCCAGCCTCAAAAAATCGTTTAAGCTCCAATTGAAACGCAAAAGACTGAAACGTTTCAGTACACGATTGAGCAATCACATCACCAACTTCATCCACTTCCAAAAGCTCATCAAACGTCGCAACAAGCAACGCTTCTAGAGAACCGAAATATTCCACCAAAAGCTCAGCAGTTCGAACACCAACAAAAGGTATCCCTAAAGCAAAAACAAAACGAGACAAGGATCTCTCTTTAGAAACATGGATAGCCTCTAAAACATTCTGAACAGACTTTTCACCCATCCTATCTAACTCAATCAATTGATCAAACGTTAAGTAATAAATATCCGATAACGTTTTCAATAGCCCCTCATCTACAAGCTGATCAATTAACTGCTTCCCCATACCGTCGATATCCATCGCTTTACGAGCTACAAAATGCTCCAAGTTTCCTTTTAAGCGAGCTGCACACATAGGGTTCAAACAACGATAGGCCACATCACCGTCTTGGTGATACACCTCATGATCACATACAGGGCATTTCTCTGGCATAACAAAGATTTTAGAATCCGGGTTTTGTTTATGAACGCCAACAACCTCGGGAATCACTTCCCCTGCACGCTGCACAACAACCTCGTCCCCAATCTTTACACCCTTACGCTCAATTTCATCCATATTATGTAAGGTTGCATTCGACACTGTAACACCGGTTACGCGAACAGGCTCTAACTTAGCAACTGGCGTTAAGACTCCTGTTCTCCCTACCTGAATATCAATATCTAATAACGTTGTCACAACTTGTTCAGTAGGAAACTTATAGGCCATTGCCCATCGCGGTGCCTTTATCGTAAACCCTAACTGATCTTGATACGCTTCCTCATCAACTTTAATAACAGCCCCATCAATCTCCCAGTCATACGATTCTTTCATCTCTCTAACGTTTTCAACTGCTGCCTCTATTTCTTCAACCGTACTACAGGTCACAACAGACGTATTTACTGGAAGACCTAGAGAATCCAAATACGCCAACGTTTCAGAATGAGTCCCTTTCCCAGAACCAATACCTTGATACAAAAAGATATCTAACTTTCTTTCAGCTGCAATCTGAGGATCGAGTTGTCGAATAGATCCAGCCGCGGCATTTCTAGGATTAGCAAAAGACTCTTGAATCTCGTTAAAGACAGACTTCCTCATGAAAATTTCGCCACGCACTTCTAAGGAAACAGGCTCTTTTAAAATTAAAGGTAACGACCGAATCGTTTTCACATTAGACGTCACCGTTTCTCCAGTCTGCCCATCTCCACGTGTTGCAGCAATTTCTAATCTACCGTCCTTGTAATGCAGTGCCACTGCAAGGCCATCAATTTTAGGTTCCACTGTAAATCGTGGCATAACACCATCGAGTCCCTTTTGAACTCTCTCAACAAATGCGTCTAATTCTTCTCTAGAAAACACAT
>Ga0066825_10000754_pt1 | contig 10265 bp, 7 predicted proteins | sample ETNtaG_6_FD_65608 | JGI IMG/M metagenome (GOLD analysis project Ga0066825, IMG submission 65608) | Marine microbial and viral communities from oxygen minimum zone, Eastern Pacific Ocean - ETNP201306SV45 | ecosystem: Environmental > Aquatic > Marine > Oceanic | place: Pacific Ocean: Eastern...
GATATGACCCTAAAAACGCCCACGGATGGGCCAGCTCTGCCTATTTCAATGCTCGTTACAGAAATAACAGAGCCGAGGCTGATTCAAATATTAAACAAGCCCTTTTAATTAACCCTGAAAATGCCGCTGTGATAGAACTTAAAGGTGATGTTCACCACATATTTGGTGAATTAGAGCAGGCATTAATTTGGTGGAAAAAAGCCCTTGAGTTAGATGAACCAAACCAACGAATACAGCAAAAGTTATCTGGAAACCATGAGTAAATGGTATAAACATTCTTTTATACTCGCGGTATTCTTGATGATGAGTCTTTTATTCCTACAAGGCTGTGGTAGCAGTGGTTTTATGTTAGGTTCATCCAAGCAGCAACAATATATCCCCTCCGAAATCCCCTTATACGAAATACATAAGCAGCTCAAGACACAGTCACCCCCCAGATCATTCTCTGGAAAGGGTACATTGTTATTTAGTGCCCCTGGCCATAGTGAGCGGCTAAGTTTTGAATATTATGTTAATCAAGACCGAGAGGTATACGAGCTGAAAAGTCGCATTGGTATTCCTGTGGCTACCATAGAAATTCAAGGCGATTCTGTGTTATTTTTAGATCGAATTGAGTTACGAGCTATTCGATGGCACAAACACACACCTCCATTGAGCGCGCCAGGGCTCATTCCTCCCATTCGTTTATATGAACTCTTACACTATGAGGATTGGATTATTCAAGCTGAAGATGTGAATCAATCTACTCGAGATATCCGTTTCACCATACCTAGCTTTGGTTACGTATATGTAGAATTAGAAACCTATGCGCTTTCAGGGCTTTACTATAATTCAGCGTATGATCCAACCACCCAAAAGAGATTAGAAGAAGTTTGGAAACTTCAAGTTAATGATAGAAAGAACTACAATAATTCTCCAATTGCCCGTACCTTTAGTATTGAGAACGAAACGCATAAATCACAATTATTTGTGAAACTAGTTGAACTACAATTCAATGAGTCCGTCACCCCGTTGCCTATAACCATTCCCACTAATTACACTCAAACCCGATAAGTTGAATACCGCAACTACATCCTATTGTATACTGAAAACTCAGCTTTCGGCCTTCACGCCAAGTGCTTTAGCCTACCTTTTTAGCGTACTGGTAGTGGGTATTCTAAGTACTGTTGAGTTATCGGCTCAAACTTATCAAGAGCGTAGAGATGCCATACTAGATAAGCAGAACGAAACGCGATCCGAGATTGAAGAATTATCAAGTCGAATTAGAGAATTTGAACAGCAGATAAATGATACTGAGAACGAGTATAGCAAAGTATTTCAGCAGTATGAACAGCTCAATAAGATAATTGCTCTACAAGACAACAAAATTAAAAGCCTTGAAGGAGAGCAAGATCAGATTGGAGAAGAAATAAATCTAATACAAGATCAAATACAGTTAAGAGAAAAGGAGTTACAGCAATCCTTGGACAACTATCGAGAGATTGTGCGCTATACCTACATGAATGGGCGGCTTAATTCCATTGAATTATTAGCCACATCCGAGTCTGTAAATCAGATGATTAGGCGTGCTTATTACTTGAATAAACTAGAAAATTTTAAACGGACTAAACGAAATGAAATCGTAGCTAAACAGCAAGAACTTAGTGGTATGCAGCTCGATTTAGAGAGTAGCTTAGAAAAAAATAATCTCGTTATAGACGAAATTGAGCAGGAAAAAACAAAGCTCGATGGCCAAAGAAACCTCCAGCTTCGAAGTGCCGAACGACTCAAGGCTGAGAGTACGACCCTACTGGATGAGTTAAAACAAATTCAGGCACAAAAAGAAAATCTTGAAAATGAATTCTCCAGTCTCATAGCAGAAGAGGATCGAATACGTGAGCTAGAAAATGAACGGCTAAGACGTTTAGAGGAGGCACGTACCATAGCTGATGCTGCAAGGAGGGCAGAAGAAGTGGCAAAATATTCTACTCCAACCCGAGCCTCGTACGTTTCAGATGAAACCTTAAAAGCATATGAACAGAATTTTTCTGTATCTAAAGGGCAACTACCTTGGCCAGTGAATTCTACCACAGTATCAAAGAAATTTGGCATTACTAGAAACCCCTTATACGGAACAAGAACCGAACACCCAGGAATAAATATTGTAACGCGAGCAGGCGAAGAAGTTCGTGTTGTTTCTGATGGCTATGTATTTGCTATTCAACCGCTACCTGGGTATGGTAACGTGGTATTTGTTAAGCACGGCTCATACTACACCGTATATGGCAACCTAAGTGAAATTTATGTCAACAGCTCAACCATCTTACGAGCGGGAAGCCCCGTTGGTCGTGCAGGTACCTTAGAATCGGAAATGGGAGAAAGTATCTTTTTTGCCGTTCGTAAAAACAACACCAATTTGAATCCAGAAGAATGGCTAACCAAATGATTGATACGGAACAATTACCACGAATGGCCTTTTACACCTCTGGGCTGGTGGTGGTTTCTGGAGCTTTCACTATTTTTTCTTCAGAGTTATTTCCATATGTATTAAAATCTAACCTACACAGCATAGGCATTCTTCTTGCCTTGGGTTTAGTCTACTTCAATATGATTCGCGTGAGTTCACGTAGGTATATGCGACGATTAGAAGGCCCTTCTAGAATGCCATGGGTTTTTGCATTCTTGATTGGTGGAATTCCATTGTTCTGGGTCAGTATTTACGATTCTGGTTGGTCCTTAGTCACTCTTTTGATATACGCAGGTATAATACTAATCTTCAGTACATTAGGTGCTTTATTGGGGCAAAAAGCCGGTCAAAAAGCCCAAGAACAATTTCGAATACAGTTACAAGCCTATTTTGAAAAAGTTCACGCACAGCAAACAGAAAACTCTCCAGCATCTTCCAATAATGAATCAACCGATCGCTTCGTTTCGTCCTAACACCTTATTTAGCCTATTCTTTAGCTTTATCCTGATTATGCTACTTAGCACTAGCTTTGTTTGGGCTCAAGAAGCTTTAAAGAATACAAACCACTCAGGGTCTTGGACTCCAGAGGAACTTCACACCATTGGCGTAGCAGCCTCTGCCGAGCAATTAGAATATTACATCCGCCAATTAGCGGGTTTTGGGACACGACACACCTTGTCAGATACCGTTTCGAACAGCCGAGGTATTGGCGCAGCTCGACGATGGATAAAAGCTGAGTTTGAACAGATTTCAGAGGATTGTGGTGGCTGCTTAGAGGTTTTTTATGTTTCAGGAATAGTAGAACCCCAAAGAAGAGTGCCAGAGGCGACTAATGTGGTGAATGTAGTGGCAATTCAACGAGGATATGCGGATCCTAATCGATTCGTATTAATGAGTGGTGATATTGATTCTCGAGTTTCGGATCCCAATGATGGCACCTCTGATTCTCCTGGAGCCAATGATAATGCCTCGGGAATGGCAGGAGCCATAGAAGCTGCTCGAATTCTTTCTAAGTATCAATTTCCGTCATCCATCATTTACACCGGTCTTTCTGGAGAAGAACAAGGCTTATTGGGCGGTAAAATTTTAGCTGACTATGCCTTAGAGTACGAATGGGATATAAAAGGAGTATTAAATAATGATATGATTGGAAATATCAAGGGGATTAACGGCGTCATTAACAATACCACAGCTCGTGTATTTTCAGAAGGTACTCGCTACGTTGAAACCGATCGGGAGGCTCGAATGCGAAGATTTACGGGTGGGGAAGTCGACTCACCTTCTCGAAATTTGGCACGTTATGTAGATCTTATGGCTGACCTTTATATCCCTAACTTAGATATAATGATGATCTATCGACTCGATCGCTTCGGCCGCGGTGGACATCACAGACCCTTTAACGAGGCTGGTTTCCCTGGGGTCCGAATTATGGAGACCAATGAAAACTACCATATGCAACATCAAGATATCCGAGTAGAAGATAGCATCAAATATGGAGATACAATAGACGGAGTAGACTTTGATTACGCAGCTAAACTCACCAATCTAAATGCGGTTGTAATGGCTAGCATGGCATGGGCACCTGCCCCCCCCGCCAATGTACAGATTCAAGGGGCCGTTCGCCCAAGTACCACCCTTTCTTGGGACGCCTTAAACCCAAGTGAGAATCCTCAGCTAGCTGGTTATAAAATCTATTGGAGACTCACCGATTCCAACCAATGGCAATGGAGTAAGTTTGTACCCGCAGATGCGGTAGAGCATACCCTTGAAAATGTAGTTATTGATAATTACTACTTTGGTGTCGCATCCGTTTCCATAAATGGTTTTGAGAGCCCTGTAGTCTTCCCAGGCCCAGCAGGCTCTTTTGGTGAGTAATACATAAGAATGCGGCTAAGCAATATCAATTGAGCCAACATAAATAGTAGAAATAGGAATTTGGCTATGAAGCCACTATCTGCACCTTTCTTTTAAGCACTTCGGAAAGAAGGTGAGATTTTCTCATTGCTCCCCAAATCTCAAGACTTGGTTCGTCAATGGTTTGAATGTAAATGGTACAGGTCTTTGTATCATGTTCCACCCTCAATTCCTGCACATTTTGATAATGGCTACGATCCAGCCCATCAGCTACACGTAATATCCCTGATAATCGTGTAATCCGTTTGCGTACATTCTTAGATAAGCCAGCGAATTCCTCATGTCGTTTCTTGGGTGTGGACCGGCGATGATATCGGGCAACATGCCCCATTATAGCAATTTCTTCTTCTTTAAATCCCTTTAAATCAGCATTTAAAATAAGATATAATGCGTGTTTGTGATGCTTTGAATGAGAAATGTGATATCCAATATCATGCAGTAAAGAAGCATATTCTAATAACTCCCTATCCTCATCACACAACGTTAAGGAATCCCTAAGGGCATCGAATAATTTTAGCGCTAATTTTGTGACTTGAGTTGAATGTTGTTCATGCCAATTACACTTTCTAAGTAGCTCAAAAATACTCCTACGACGTGGGTCAGAAGTAGCGCCTCCAGGTAAGCCAATAAATTCTTTTTTCAGGTATCTAATTATTATCCCTTCTCTTAGCGCTTGGGTAGAAATACGAACAGATTTCACGCCAAACTCTTCCATAAGATATCGGACCAATATCATCCCGGTATTTATAAAGTCGACCCTTTTCTCGTCTAAACCAGGTACCCTTTGACGTTCTTTCCTATTCAACCCAATAAAGGAGTCATAAAAATCAATAAAATCTTCTCGACTAAAACTCCATTCATTTAATGCCAAAGATTCTACATCAAGTCCTTGCTGAGCCGCAATCATTAATGCAATATTTTGCATAGTCCCCGATGACCCTATAATCTGGTCTGATGGCCACTTACTCAATGCCTCTTTAACGGATAGTAAATTCTGTTTGTAATAGGCATTAATTTGGTCAATCTGTTCAGGTGAGATAGGATCGTTTAGTTTGAAATAATCCGTCATTCTAGAAACGCCTATTTTTAACGAATTTAAAAAATGGAATTGATTTTTATTACCCAGAATAAATTCTACACTACCCCCACCAATATCAACCATTAGAACAGCTTGCTCACCTAAACTAAGTCCGTGTTGTACCGCATATCCAATGAGTTCGGCTTCCATACTTCCAGGAATTGCTCGAATTTTTATCCCTACTTGATCAATGCTGCGCTGGATAAATACTCCTCCATTTTCAGCTTCACGAATAGCGCTGGTTGCGTAAGCCAAAATCTCATCAACTTGATAGCTATCGCAGAGAATCTTTATTTTTTGCAAAGCAGAAAGTCCTCTGTTCATGGCTTGAGGTGATAATCTACGACCTATTCCCTCTTTAGCTAAAACCACCATTTCTTTTAGGTCATCTATACGCCGGAAACTCCCATCGGACATTATTTCGACCACAATTACATGAAAGGAGTTGGTACCTAAATCAATAGCTGCAATTTTTTTTATCGGGCTGGGGGTGTTTATACTGAGTCCTATCATAGTAGACTAAGCTACAAAAGTGTTCGCAATTGTACACCTTAGAATTTTTTATCTTAACTACTCTCACTAATTACAAAATCACTATGGTTATTATCATTGGCGCAGGCCCTATTGGCTTAGCAACAGGAATAGAGTTAAAGAAACGAGATATACCTTTCTTAATTATTGAAAGAGGTTGCTTGGTCCAATCATTGTATAATTATCCGGTGAATATGACCTTTTTCTCCACCTCAGATAAACTCGAAATTGGTGGGATTCCTTTTATTTCACACGGCTTTAAACCAACACGTAGTGAAGCGCTAGAGTACTATAAAAGAGCAGCACAATATTATGACCTACCAGTACATCTATATGAATCGGTAAAAGATGTAACAGGGAGTGATGGTAGTTTTAATGTCACCACCAATAAAAATGAATATCGAGCTTCAAAAATAGTTATTGCTACTGGCTTTTATGGAACGCCCAATCGAATGGGAGTCCCTGGTGAGGACTTGCCAAAAGTGCAGCATTATTATAAAGAAGCTCATCCGTATGCAGGACAAAAAGTCTTAGTGGTTGGAGCGGGTAATTCAGGGGTAGATATAGCCTTAGAGTGCTACCGGTCAGGCGCCGATGTTTCGATGGCCATACGCTATTCCGAGGTTAAACCCACAGTTAAATATTGGGTGAAACCCGACATAGAAAATCGAATCAAAAACAACGAGATTACGGCCTATTTCAACAGTGAAGTCATGGAGATCCGCGAAGGTGAAGTAGACCTTAATACTCCTGAAGGACGTATAACGATCGCAAATGATTTTGTCTTAGCAATGACTGGCTATCGACCCAACTACGCTTTACTAGATCGATTGGGCGTCGAGTACACTGCAGATGAAGCCTGCATTCCGGTGTATGATGAGAAGCATCTTGAGACGAATCGAGCGGGTATTTATGTCGCTGGAGTTGTGTGTGCGGGGAAAAAAACGAGCACCTTATTTATTGAAAACTCTAGAGTACATGCGGAGCAAATTAGCTCGCACATTATGCGATCCATGGCCTAGAGAAAGGGTATTAGAAGTCTAATTCATAGACACAAAAAAAGGGCAAGCGACCCATATCACGTCGCTACGACCAGATTACCGCTGCTGCATTCCTGCCCTGACGGAGTTCAAAGGGAGCTGACTGTATGGGACTTGCCCGAATAATCAAGATACGACCTTTTTAGATGAAGTCTCAAGGGAAATTCAGACTAATTTATTTACTCGTCATGACAAATACTCCATCCCAGTCCGGTGGTGGCGGGTTTTTCATCATCGAATGGCATCGTTCAATAAACAACTGAGACGGATTATGTGCGTTCCATTCCAACTGTTCTGACTGTTTGAAAAAGTCTAATGCACGGTTAAAATCTCCCCTGAAATAAGCATCCATTCCTTGATGATAGCTCCCAATTGCATCAAGTTTGCGCTGCTCGGCATCTTCCCTAAGGCCAGCAATCTCGTATACTTTTACAGGCTTCGTTCTACCTTTAACAACAATGTTATCTAATAATCGGAAGAGGCATTCATCCCCAAATTGTTCTGCTTCTTGCTTCGTAGCCTCCGTCACCATGGTGAATACGTGGTATGCTTTGGCGCCACTTTCACATCTAGCAGCCAAATTAACGTTATCGCCCATCATCGTGTAGTTAAATCTTCGAAGAGATCCCATATTTCCTGTGACCATGTCACCGGTGTTAATACCCATCCGATGTTGCATAGTATGCACGATATCCGGCCAGTCTTCTGTTGCCCATTTTGCTCGTAATTCAACTAATTTCTTATCCATTAATTGAGAGGTTAGGCAGGCTCTATAGGCATGGTCTTTCATAAATACTGGTGCACCATAAAATGCAACTATTGCATCTCCAATGAATTTATCCAAAGTGCCCCCTTGGTCGTTGATTATATCAGTCATAGCTGTGAGATATTCATTGATAAGCAGCACTAATTTCTTGGGTTCTAATTTTTCTGAAAAGCTAGAAAATGAAACGATATCCGAAAAAAATGCAGAAATGTAACTGTCCTCTCCCCCCAACTTGGGTTCTTCTCCCGATTCTATCATTTGACTTACCAAAGTTGGTGATACATAGGATGAGAACATTCCTTGAATTCTACGTTTCTCTCTTTGCTCATTTACAAATTCATAAGCAACAGTACCAACTTGACCTATAAAGACTGTGATAATAACCCCCGTTACATATAAAAAGAACTGATATTCTACAAACAATTGTTGCGCAGTAAAGTAATATCCTACCATCAATATCAACATAAATGGAAAGCCAAGCGCTGGGCCAAAACGCCTATTAAAAAAAATTACAAGTATAGTTAAGAGTATCATAATCATCACGTTGCTATTGTTACTCTGCCTTCTTAAATAGTTGCCATCTAACATAGTCTGAAGTGCATGAGCATGTATCTCATAACCAGGCCTAGGCTGATCAATAGTAGAAAATGGTGTAGGATGAAAATCTTGTAAGGTAGGCATAGTAGCTCCTACAACCACAATCTTATCTTTAAATACCTCATCATATAATAATCCTGTACCCGTAAGTGGGTCTTCAAATAAATTTAAATCAAATGCTTCTGCTTCCATTACTGTGGTATATGAGGTGTCATCGATAACCTGCTCGTAATTAATAACCGGAAACAAACCTTCTGGTCCATAATAATTAATAATAAAATGAGAGGGACTGGATTTTTCTACCTGATAAGGACCTACCTGAAAATAAGGATCATCAGTAGCTATTAATGGATCAATGTAGATAGAATCGGTAAATACTCGAACTCCCTCAAGCGCCAAAGAATAGATACTTTGATCTCGATAATTATTCCCAAAAGTATAATTTCTAATAAATCCATCCAGATCTGGAGTAGTTTTTACTAATGCAAATGGATTGGGGTTACTATTTCTGAGAAGAGGTATGGGAAATATAGGATTGAATTGTACTGCATCATTTCTTTGGGTAAGTTCTATGTCACCAGATAAAATAACATTACCATATTTAGCTATTGCTTCTGCGAAAAGTGAGTCATTTTTAGTATCATAAGTATCTTTTTGAGAAAAAATAACATCAAAAAGTATTGCTTTAGCTCCCGCTCGATTCAAATTATGAACTAAACGAGCATGCAATTCTGTAGGCCATGGCCATTTCTCTGGAATCTCAGAATCAGCCTTTTCACTGATAGCTACCAAAACTATAGGTGAGTCTTCAACAGACAGAGGTCCCCTCTTCTCAAAGAATTGATCTCGTAGAGATAATTCTATGCGCTGTATTGCAGGAAGCATAGTGGCACTAATTGATACTAATAAGGTGATAAATAGGATAAATACGTATATCCAAAGAGGTTTTTTCTTTTTATTGGTTTGACTCATACTCCACATGTGTTAACTATCTACAATCCGAATAATGTACATTCAGAATACAATTTGTTTGTTTAGAATCTAAACAAATATTTTATCTGTGCATAACGGTCTCCAAGCCCCTCTAGATTGCTTATGCTAATCAGATTAGAATCAAATCTAAGGCTATGTTGATCGGTTACTTTAAATTCAAAACCACCAACAAAAGCATAGGTTTGATATTCGTTGGTAGTCAATTCATCGCTTAAGACATAAAAGTCGTCCAGTAGATTATCTTCATCACCGGCTACTACTTCAATAGTTCTACTCTGTGAGCGATTATCTGAGTAGGCTACTCGTGTATTTAAACTAAACCTAGTATCAAAGAGAAAAAGCGTAGCTCCAAAATAAACCCCTTGAATCTCTAAATCTAGCTGGCCATTTCCGCTTTGAGTTTCATTTAAGCTGTAACCGAATTGAGTTTTTAAAGGCACTCTTGAAAATTGAGAGTTGATACTCACCGAATAAGAAGTATTTTGAATACTGCCAAATGCGAAGACTTGATCAACTGTTTCGAGCGAAGATAAGCTAACCGTTGCGTCTGAAATACCCTCTCCCATCCGAAAACGCTGAGTTACAGATGCGTTTAAATTCACTGTAGTGTTTGATCTAGGGATTGGGCTTACCAAGGTATCTCCCTCTGAAATAAGTAAATTTTGAACAGCAGCATTTTCTAAACCTATCGGCACTTCTGAATTAAATCGTTCAATTCCATTATCCCTTGTTCTGTACCGGTATGCAAGGGTTATTTTTGGGATAAATTGATTTACTGGATAATAACTCAAACTACCTTTATAGGATTGTGTTTTTGTCGTTGCCTTTTTTGTCTGCGCAACATTATCCCGCAACTCTTCATAACCTAGATTTAAAAAGACCTGCCGCGAGAATAACTGA
>Ga0066825_10000755_pt1 | contig 10265 bp, 6 predicted proteins | sample ETNtaG_6_FD_65608 | JGI IMG/M metagenome (GOLD analysis project Ga0066825, IMG submission 65608) | Marine microbial and viral communities from oxygen minimum zone, Eastern Pacific Ocean - ETNP201306SV45 | ecosystem: Environmental > Aquatic > Marine > Oceanic | place: Pacific Ocean: Eastern...
GGTGATGCTGTGCTCTGTCTCAAGCCTTTCCCAGGTCATGCCGGCGATACTGGGCATCGCGCCGCGCATCTCCTCAAAGACATCTTTCACCTCCGGATAGTTCCAATTCAGGCCGAGACGGTTGGCCAACTCCTGAATGATCCAAAGATCCTGTCTGGCCTCACCGGGGCAATCCAGCGCCTGTCGGCCAACCTGCACACGCCTGTCCGTATTCGAAAACGTCCCGGTTTTTTCAGGAAAGGCCGACGCCGGCAACAGGACATCTGCGAAGGCTGCCGTTTCTGTCAGAAAAATATCCTGCAGCACCATATGGTCGAGTGCCGCAAGGCCCGCGCGCGAGTGATTGAGATCAGGGTCGGACATTGCGGGGTTTTCACCCATGATGTACATGCCGCGAATCTCACCCTCGTAGGCTTTATCCATGATCTCGACGACCGTCAGGCCCGGATTCGGATCCAACTCGGTATGCCAGTACTTGGAGAAGAACTCCGATGCCTCAGTGTTATCGACCCGACGATAGTCCGGGAACATCATCGGAATCAGGCCGGCATCGGATGCGCCCTGCACGTTGTTCTGCCCACGCAACGGATGCAATCCCGTCCCGGGGCGACCGATCTGACCCGTCATCAAGGAGAGTGCAATCAGGCACCGGGCATTGTCCGTTCCATGTACGTGCTGGGAGATTCCCATTCCCCAGAAAATGATCGACGCTTTTGAGGTGGCATAGGCCCGGGCACAGGCCCGGATCACGTCGGCCTCGATACCGCATATCGGCGCCATTTCCTCAGGGCTAAAGTCCTTCACCCGCTCCTTTAGCTCTTCGAAGTTGTTGGTTCTTGAGGCAATGAATTCCTCGTCGACCAGATTCTCATCGATGATGGTGTGGATCATTGCGTTGAGTAACGCGACATCGGTATCTGCCTTGAACTGAAGAAAGTGCTCGGCATGCCGAGCGAGTTCCGTGCGGCGGGGGTCCATCACAATGAGCGTCGCGCCCCTGCGGGCAGCATTCTTGATAAAAGTCGCCGCAACGGGGTGGTTACCTGTCGGATTGGCCCCGATGACCACAATCACTTCGGCATGCGCAGCGTCTTCCACCTGATTCGATACCGCCCCTGATCCGATTCCCTCGAGCAAGGCAGCCACGGACGACGCATGGCAAAGCCTTGTGCAATGATCGACGTTGTTGGTGCCGAACCCGGTGCGAACCAGCTTCTGAAAAAGGTAAGCCTCTTCGTTGCTGCCCTTGGCAGAACCGAATCCTGCCAGCCCCTTCGGACCGGAACTGTCTTTTATTGCCTTAAGACCCTGGGCCGCATGATCGAGCGCTTCTTCCCAGCTGGCGGGACGGAACATTTTTGAAGGATCGGTCGGATCAAAAAATTCGTTCAGCCCTTTTGGGACACCCTCTTTACGGATCATGGGCTGAGTCAAACGGTCGGGATGGCTAACATAGTCAAAGCCATAGCGTCCCTTGACGCAGAGTCGACCCTTGTTGGCAGGTCCATTACGTCCGGTCACAAACTGGATCTCGTTGTCTTTGACGTGATAAGTCAGCAGGCAGCCCACACCACAATACGGGCAGACCGAATCGACTTTTTTGTCGATTTTTTTGAGGCCGACATCTCCCGCAGGCATCAGGGCGCCGGTCGGACAGGCCTGCACACACTCTCCGCAACCCACGCAGGAACTGGCGCCCATGTCATCACCCAGGTCAAATACGATCTGGGCATGCGCGCCGCGGAACGCCAGACCAATCACGTCGTTATTCTGCTCCTCGCGACAGGCCCGGACACAGCGGGTGCACTGGATACAACTTTCCATATTTACCGCGATCGCCGGATGTGAGAGATCGCCTTTGGGCTGGTGGCGTCCCCCAAACCGGCTTTGCGCAAGGTCATACTGACCACACCAATGGTCCAATTCTGAATCGTTCGTATGACTGGCCTCTCCAACCTCGCCGCGAAGCAGTTCCAACACCAACGATTGGGATCGACGGGCCCGGACATTGTTGCTGGAAACTTTCATCCCCTCCGTAGGTGCCCGACAGCATGAAGGTGCGAGTACCCGCTCTCCATCGATCTCCACCACGCAGGCCCGGCAGTTACCTGCGGTTGCGAGACCATCGGCGTAGCACAGATGGGGAATATCAACGCCGTTGCGTCTTGCCGCCTGCAAAATGGTTTCGCCGGACGTCGCTGTCACCGGCTGATCGTTTAACGTAAAACTGACCTGATCAGAAGTATCGGTAGCCGTGGTCACTGATTTTCAACCTCGTGGGGGAAATATTTGATGGTGCAACGAATCGGGTTGGGTGCCGCCTGTCCCAGACCACAGATAGACGCGTCTTCCATCACCGTAGCCAACTCCTCCAGCAATGTCTGGTCCCACACCGCGTCCCGCATCAATTCGGTGGCCCGATCACAACCCACACGACAGGGTGTGCATTGCCCGCATGACTCGTGGGCGAAGAACTTGAGCGTATTCAAAGCTGCATCGCGCACCTTATCCTGGTCAGACAGTACCATGACAGCAGCGGAGCCTATAAAACAGCCGTGCGGCTGCAAGGTGTCGAAATCGAGCGGCTCATCAGCGAGCGCGGCGGGCAAAATTCCGCCGGAGGCGCCGCCAGGGAAATAGGCATAGAGGGAGTGTCCCTCCAGCATCCCACCGCAATACTCATCAATAAGTTCGCGGAGACTGATCCCCGCCGGCGCAAGGTGAACGCCCGGCTGCTTGACCCGACCACTGACGGAGAACGAACGCAGACCCTTTCTGTCGCGTCGCCCCTGATTGGCAAACCAGTCAGCGCCGTTGTCGACAATGTCTCTTACCCAATAAAGTGTTTCGCAGTTATGTTCAAGCGTAGGTCTCCCGAAGAGTCCAACCTCAGCCACATAGGGCGGACGCAATCTGGGCAGTCCGCGCTTGCCCTCGATAGATTCAATCATCGCGGATTCTTCGCCACAGATATACGCTCCGGCACCACGCCGAACTATCAACTCAGGCAATGGTTTTGGATGCGCTGCTCTGAGTTCTTCAATCGCGGTGTTCAGGATTTCAATCACGGCAGGATACTCGTCTCGAACGTAGAGATAACAGCTATCGATACCTACGACCTGTGCCGCAATCAGTACTCCTTCCAGAAAGCGGTGAGGATCGCGCTCCAGGTAGTAGCGATCCTTGAACGTACCCGGTTCTCCCTCATCGATATTGACGGCCATCAGTCGGGGAGCGGGCTGTTCCTTGAGAATCCGCCACTTGCGTCCCGCCGGGAATCCGGCGCCGCCCAGCCCCCGAAGGCCGGAAGAATCAAGCGCCTCAATAATCGATTCCGCAACTGCCGGATCATCCACACACCGGCTTGCGAGGGCATAACCGCCATCGGCACAGTAAGCCTGGTAACGTACCCAATCGTCCGGCACTTCTGCCGATCTCTCGCCGTTCTCGACAGCAGCCGCTATCTTGGCGGCATCGGCATGACCAATCGCGTTCTGCCCAACCACGGCTACCGGTGCCGCGTCGCACCGCCCTACGCAAGGCACACGCTGGATGCGCACTCCCTCGCCATACCGGGACTCGAGTTCACTGATTAGTGGTTCGGCTCCAAACAGGGAGCAGCTGACCGAATCACAAACCCGGACGGTCAGATCCGGCGGTGCGTTCTCTCCTTCGCGCACAACATCAAAATGGTGGTAAAAGGTTGCCACCTCATAGACCTCAGTCGGCGCCAGCTGTAACAGGTCCGCCAGCGCCGTAAGATGGGCCGCGGAAAGATGTTTGTATCTGTCCTGAATCCGGTGCAGGCACTCAATGAGGTGGTCGCGCTGCAATGTGATGCCGTCGATGGCGGCGGTCACCTCAGCCTGGGCGGCCGGATCCACCGCGCGGCCCTTGCCGGCGGCTTTTCCCCGAATTCTTTTCTGGCCAGGATTTTTCATTTTCTGAAGATGGATTAACTGGTCCGCTAAATTCTAGCGGTATGTCTGCCTTGCAATGATAGTCTGTTCAGATGAGATCATCGCGTCTGTCTGAACCAGAAAATAGCCCGGATGCGTCACGTGCAAAGCCATCCCCAGAGCATGTCCCAACCTCCCCCAAGGACAGGATGCCCTACAAGTATAGATGGGCAGTTGTCACCAATTCTGATCCGGGTCGCGGCATTACCACGCTTTTGCCCGCATAATTAAACCTGTGAAGATGACCTTTCTATATTTCGCGGTTGGCCGATGCTAAAAGCCCAGTCGATCACCTGCGTCCGGGGCGATCGCGTCCTGTTTCAGGATCTCAATCTGGAAGTACGCCCCGGTGACGCTTGTCAGATTCAAGGCGGCAATGGCGTTGGGAAAACAACGCTTTTGCGTACCCTCTGCGGCCTGAGCCTTCCTGAAAGCGGTGAAATTTTCTGGAATGATGCGCCCATTCATGAGGATCCGGGAAAGTTCCAGTCTGACCTTGTCTATATCGGGCACAGTAACGGGATAAAACTGGATCTGACGCCAAAGGAAAATCTCGCCTTCGCTCTCACCCTGCAATCCCGTATCCCGGATGTCTCGATTGATGAGGCGCTTGACCGGGTCGGTCTGAGTGGATCGCAGCATCTGCTGTGCCGGGTACTCTCCGCAGGACAACGGCGCAGGGTTGCCATCGCCCGCCTGTACTTAAGCCGCGCTGTCCTGTGGGTGCTCGACGAGCCTTTGGGGGCGATCGATGCCGCAGGTGTACAGGGGATTGAAAAGGCAATCGGGACGCATCTTGACCAGGGCGGCATGGCGATTTTGACAACGCACCAGCCGCTGCGCCTTCAGCATGCCCCCATCCGCGCTGTGCAGCTGGATCACTAGCCATGCCGGGTCTGTCCACCGCTCTGATTGCTCTGGTTCGTCGGGACATGCGTCTTGTCGTGCGCCATCCCAGCGAGGTCATACATCCTGTGATGTTCTTCGTAATTGTGGTGGCGCTGTTCCCCTTCGGCGTCGGCTCGGATCCGCTCCTGCTGCGGACCATTGGCCCGGGGGTCATCTGGGTCGGGGCGTTACTCGCAACGCTGTTGAGCCTGGATGCGCTGTTCCGCTCCGACTTTGATGACGGGACCCTCGAGCAGATGGCACTCAGTGGCCATCCCCTCACCGTGCTGGTACTGGGGAAAGTATTTGTTCATTGGTGCGCGACAGGGCTGCCGCTCCTGGTTGTGACTCCGTTGCTGGGAGGACTTCTTGGTATGACCGGCGAGGTCCAATTGACGCTGCTCGGCGCCCTGGCGCTCGGCACTCCGACCTTGAGCCTGATCGGTGCAGTCGGCACGGCCCTGACGGTAGGGATCCGCAGAAGTGGGCTGCTGCTGACTTTGCTGGTGTTGCCGCTTTATGTGCCGGTCCTGATTTTCGGCGCGAGCGTTGTGCTCGCCGCAGAGGCGGGGCTGCCGACTGTCGGACACTTTTACATTCTGGGGGCCATGATGATGCTGGCGCTCGCGCTCGCCCCAATCGCCACGAGCGCCGCGCTTCGGATCAGCCTTAACTGACTCGGTCTGTTATTCGTCGGTCACACAACCTTCGCTGGCCGTCTTCACATTCTTGATGTACTTATAAAGAGTGCCGCGACTCGTTTTATACGGCGGCATCGTCCAACTATCACGCCGCACCTTCAGCTCCTCCTCACTGAGATCCACGTCGATCGTATTGGCATCGGCATCGAGATGAATCATGTCTCCATCACGCACCAGGCCAATCGGTCCGCCTTCCTGAGCCTCGGGAACAACATGCCCGATGATGAAGCCATGGGAACCTCCTGAAAATCGGCCGTCGGTAATCAGAGCCACGTCAGAACCCAAACCCGCGCCCATAATGGCAGAGGTGGGGGTCAGCATCTCAGGCATCCCGGGACCGCCTTTCGGCCCTTCGTAGCGGATGATGATGACGTCTCCCTTTTGAATTCCGCCTTCTTCCAGAGATTTGAGCATGGCTTCTTCGCCGTCGAACACCCGGGCGGGTCCGCTGAACTGTCGACCCTCCTTCCCGGTAATCTTAGCCACCGAACCGCCGGGGGCGAAATTGCCTTTCAGTATCCGGATATGGCCGGTCTCCTTGATCGGATCTGCCAGACTGTGGAACACCTTTTGTCCATCTGACAGGTCCGGCAACTTCTCAAGATTTTCCGCCACAGTGTGGCCCGTCACCGTCATACAGTCCCCGTTAAGCATGCCTTCGGAGAGCAGGTATCGCATGACTGCCGGCACACCGCCAACGTTGTGTAAATCTTCCATCACGTATTGGCCGCTGGGTTTGAGGTCTGCCAGAAACGGCACCCGATCACTGACTGCTTGAAAATCATCGACCCCAAGGGGTACGTCGACCGCCCGCGCCATCGCAATGAGGTGCAGGACCGCGTTCGTGGAACCACCCAATGCCGATACCATGACCATCGCATTCTCAAAGGCTTCCCGAGTCATGATGTCACGCGGGCGAAGATCCAACTCCAGCAGATTCCTTACGGCGGCGCCGACGTTAAGGCACTCATTTTTTTTCTGCTCAGTAGTGGCGGGGGCCGAAGAACTGTATGGCAGCGACATCCCCATTGCCTCGATTGCACTGGCCATCGTATTGGCTGTGTACATTCCCCCGCAGGCACCAGCGCCTGGGCAGGCGTTATCCACGATATCCTGCCGCTCCTCATCAGTAATCACCTTGGCAATGTACTGGCCATAACTCTGAAAGGCAGAAACGATGTCGACTACCTGTGATCCCGCATGGCCCGGCCTGATCGTGCCGCCGTACAGCATCAGGGCGGGCCGATTGACGCGGCCCATGGCCATCAGGCACCCAGGCATATTCTTGTCACATCCGGGCACAGTAACCAACGCGTCGTACCACTGCCCTCCCATGACGGTCTCGATGGAGTCCGCGATCAGATCACGGGACTGTAGCGAATAACTCATGCCCTCGGTCCCCATGGAGATCCCGTCGCTGACTCCGATGGTGTTAAAGCGCATTGGAATAAGGTCTGACTCGCGAACGCCCGTCGCGATCTGATCCGCAAGATCATTCAGATGCATATTGCACGGATTGCCCTGCCACCACATGCTGGCAATCCCTACCTGGGCTTTGTCCATGTCCTCACGGGTCAGTCCCGTCGCATAGAGCATGGCCTGTGAGGCGCCCTGGGAACGAGGCTGGGTGATTCTGGAACTAACCTTGTTCAACTTTTCGCTCATGTCACTCTCCGTCAAAAAATTCTGTCGCACTCGGGCTGTCGGTCCGCGGCGTCGATACGATCCCGTACGTTATGGGCCTATGTCTGCGAAGACCCGGTAGGACTGCTCTCCCAGTCCTGTGATGCCCAGCCGCAATGCATCTCCATCCTCAAGAAAATTGGGGGGTTTCCTGCCGAGGCCGACGCCAGCTGGAGTACCGGTCGCAATGATATCGCCAACATTAAGACTCATGCACTGGCTTAAATACGAAATCAGCTCCGTCACCGGAAAGATCATGTCAGCCGTACTGCCCTTTTGCATGATTTCGCCATTGCGCTCCAGCCACAGATCCAACGACTGGGGGTCGGCGACCTCATCGGGCGTAACAAGCCAGGGCCCCACCGGTCCATAGCCATCTGCCGACTTGCCTTTTGACCAGTTCCCACCGCGTTCTATCTGCCATTCTCGCTCTGACAGATCATTGATAAGGCAAAAGCCGGCCACGACGTCCATCGCCTGATCGGGCGCAATGTACTGACTCCGTCTTCCGATCACAACACCGAGCTCCACTTCCCAGTCACTCTTGCATGACCCCCTCATCAGGAGGATGTCGTCGTGAGGCCCTCCGATCGCACTGACCGCCTTCATAAACACCACAGGTTCGCTCGGAGGTGTCAACCCGGTCTCAACGGCATGATCATGGTAGTTCAGACCAATACAGACGAACTTGCCCGGCTTTGCTACGCACGGACCCATGCGTACCCCCGCGGGTGCCAACGGCAGTGACTGCGGATCAATGTCTTTCAGCCTCTGCAGTTGCTCGATGCCCAGGGTTTCCGGGGTCAGATCATCAACCACGCCACTCAGATCCCTGACCGCACCGTCAGAATCAATCAGTCCTGGCTGCTCCTGCCCAGCACTTCCGAATCTGACCAGCTTCACTGGGGGGAGGCTCCATCAATAACCGAATCCAGTCTTTTGCCAAGTTCCGCCTCCAGCACCTGGCGCACGCGCTCGGCCTGCGCGTCTACGGCCGGCGAAGGCAATTCGCTCTTGGTGCCCATTGCGCGTTGGATCTGCATTTGAATCAATGTCGGCATATCAATCATGATCCCGGGATTATCCCATCTGCCTCCTACCCTAAGGGGAAGGATAAGCCCCATCGCGTTCAGCGGGGGCGGCAACATCCTGACGACCTCAGGCTGATCAAGCTCGAGCAAGAGCCGGTAGTCCACCAGCTCGCTCTCGAGATCCAATTTGCCCCGGCCGGCAACATCCAGCCCGCCTGCACGAAATGAAAGATTGTCATTCACAAGTCTCGCATCCCCCAGAAACAGGGTCGCAGTCACATCTTCCAATGCCGTGTAGGCATCCTCACCCAGCCATTGGCCACCGCTCGGCAGATCACCCTGACTGAGCTGACTTAACAGGGACGCCACGTCAAAACCACGGATCTGACCCTCGCTCGCCTCGAGCATGGCTACGCCCTGGGCAGAGCCAAGGCGCTCCGGATAATCGGCCCCGGAAAACATCACAATCACCTCAAGGTCTGCTTGCCCATGAAGCATCTCCGTCAACTGCATGTCCTCAAGCATCCGACCTGCCGAAACATCTACAAAACCCTGGCGGGTAATGAAGTCAAGATTCCCACCATCCAGGCTGGCGGCTGTGTCAATCCGCATGGCTCCGTCATATAAGGTCGCCGTAACCGGTGAGGCCGCCACCCGCTTGCCATCCGCAACGATCGGCACAGTCAGATCCTCAAACACCAGACCGCCCGATTGAAAAGTCCCAATCGTGAGGAAACCCTGCGCACTGATCCCAAGCGCCATCAGCGGAGAAAGGCTTAGCCATTCAAAGGCATCAGTCGGGCGACGCAATGCGTCGGGAATCATCTCGTCCAGATTAAGGGTAGACGCTGCAAGGGAGAAGTCGAGGCGAGGAAGCTGATCCAGCCCCTCAAGGTGAACATCCCCCCTCACCTCTGTTTCAGAGATTCCTATCTTGAGGTCGGTAAGGGAGACAAAAGTTTCTCCGGTCTTAAAACTCCCCTCAGCCGTCACCGATTCCACTACCGACCCATTAAATGATGCTGGGTCGAGCCCAAAGCCAACAGCCATTGCGCTCAGGTCCAGGTTCGAGATTTGGAACCGTCCGGCTCCATCCACCAACTGGCCATCCGCGAGTTGTACCGACTGTGTGACCGGGAAAGAAAACGCCAAGTGACTGAGTTGCGCACGCTGCGGTATCTCTATCCCCTCAACCGCATGAAGTTGGGCATCCTTGACCGTGACCTCCGCAAACATGCCCTCGCCCGGCTCATATCGAAGGCTGAGCCGTACCGGCCCTTCAAACGTAAAGCGCAGCCCGGTCTCCTCGGAGATACCTTCTGCGATCTGCTCCCGATAGTCGTTGGGATCAAAAAATACCGTTGCCCAGACCAGCAGCGCGGCGAGGCCCACTCCCAGCCCGACAGCTGACCACTTCAGGAGACGCCTGAAACGCCTCAAACGCTTAACTCCATCTGCGGCCTTGGTATCGCTGCCGACGCAACATGTTTTTCAAGCACGGTATCCAGTTGACGCTCCGCACTTTCGATAGCGCTGAGGTCTGCGCCAGCACGAAAGGCCTCGTCACTTAAAGCCCGGCGCCAAACTCGAGCCCCGGGCTGGCCCTGAAAAAGCCCCAGCAAATGGCGCGCCAACCGTTTGAGTGGCACGCCTTTTCGCAATTGTGCCTCCATATAATGTTTGTATCGGTCGAGTACATCGAATCGTGACTTTCGGTCAGGAAGGCTACCGAACAGCATCTCATCGACCTCGGCCAAGCTCCAGGGGTTCTGATAGGCCTCGCGACCCACCATCACGCCGTCGACTTTCTCAAGGTGACCGATTGCCTGATCCATCTGAGTGATTCCTCCGTTGATCACCACTGTCAGCTCCGGATAGCGCTCCTTAAGGGCATACACCCGTTCGTACTGCAGAGGCGGAATCTCCCGATTCTCACGCGGACTCAGCCCTGACAGCCAGGCTTTCCGGGCATGAACGATAAAAACGGTACAGCCAGCTCCGCC
>Ga0066825_10000765_pt1 | contig 10231 bp, 14 predicted proteins | sample ETNtaG_6_FD_65608 | JGI IMG/M metagenome (GOLD analysis project Ga0066825, IMG submission 65608) | Marine microbial and viral communities from oxygen minimum zone, Eastern Pacific Ocean - ETNP201306SV45 | ecosystem: Environmental > Aquatic > Marine > Oceanic | place: Pacific Ocean: Eastern...
CGACGTGTTTGTTGGGTTTAATTTCCATTCAACCCACAAAGCTTGTTGCGCGTAGGTTAAGGGATATTTCTTAAGCATTGTTTCTATTTACTAATGAATTGAGTTAGGATTTCGATTTTTACAGTCTCGTCTACGATGAGGTTTCCGTCTTTTAACTTGTTGTCCCATTTAACGTTATAGTCGAACCTGTTGATTTTAAGCTCGGCTTCCATTGCAGTTCTCGTTTTTCCACGAGGACCTTTAACTTGGCCAACAATTTCTAATCGGAAAGTAATATCTTTTGTGACGTCTTTTACAGTTAACTTTCCAGATACTACAAATTCGTCTTCATCGTCTTCAGATGCTGTAATACTTGTGCTTTCAAATGTGATAGTTGGGTATTTTTTTGCATTGAAGAAGTCGCCACTTCTTAAGTGGTTATCTCGCCTTTTATTACCTGTGTCGATAGATGTAACATCAATTTCGCCTTTAATGCTTGATTGCGATGGGTCTTCTTCGTCCCAAACTACTTCCGTATTGAACTTTAAAAATTTGCCACCGACTTTAGAAATACCTAGATGTTTTACTGAGAATTCTACTTGAGAGTGCGTTTTATCTAATTTTAATTTTGTAGGCTTTGCCTCTAGTGAGTGTCCGTGAAGCAGAAAAATTAGCCCTAGTGTTAGTAACGTTAATCGTTTTGTAAACTTTTTTAACATAATAGTGGTGCTCCTTGGAGTTTTATTGCTATTATTTAACCACTATTTCCCTGACAGTAAAACTAGAAAGGTCTTGAAATGCCATCATCGACGTTACTAATTAGAGATACGATATGTGTACTAGAAGATGGGATTCAGTTGATTTCAGGACTTTCAGACGATCAATTTCAAGAAACGTATACTTTTTCTAAGAGTGGTATAGGTCCGCACTTTAGACATGTTTACGATCATTATGTTTCGTTTTTGAATGGTGTTAAAGGGTGTCAGGTTTCATATGAACTTCGTGGTCGTGATGTCTCGATCGAGACGACTGTTTCTGTTGCAGTTTCTCATTTTGAGGAGTTGATCTTAACTCTTCAAACGTTATCAGATGATGATGCGAATACTGTTTTACAGTTAGATACCGTTCACGATGATGAAAGTTATAATATCGGGACGACATTAGGTAGAGAGCTACAGTTTTTACTTTCACATACCCTGCATCATTTTGCGATTATTAGGATGATGGTTGTAAGTCTAAGTGTTCCCGTTTCTGAATATTTTGGGATGGCGCCATCTACTAAGCGATACTTAAGAACTACGACGTCCTAATGTGTACGCTAACTTATTTTATTCAGGATGAAACTCTATTAGTAGGGTTTAACAGAGATGAGCAATTATCTCGTAAGTCTGGTATTCCACCGGCCCTATATGAGGAGTCAGGTGTTCGATACTTATCTCCACGTGACGGTCAGTCTAATGGAACCTGGATTGGAGTGAATGAGTTTGGCATTGTTGTGTGTTTACTGAACTATTATGACAAAACTCCGCCAGGTGCGAACTCTAGATCGTATGAAAGTCGTGGGTTATTGGTTAATACAATGTTGAGAATGGAATCATTAGAAAACCTAGAAAAGTTGCTAAAGAAGATGCAGCTTTCTTTGTATTTGCCATTCAGATTAGTCGTACTTACCTTAAAACAGGTAGGGCTTCAGGTCGCTTGGGATGGCAGTGAGCTTTTGTTTGAGCCTTGTGAGGATTTGGTTGTAAGTTCATCTTTTGATGTTGGTGCTTGTAGGCTTTCTCGTGGACAAGTATATCGTGACTTTGATTGGGGGAGTGCTCCTAGTATGGAGTCTATTGTTCGCTTTCATTCGTCTCATTTGCTAGAGAAAGGTCCTTTATCTGTCTGTGTGCATAGACCAGATGTTGAAACTGTAAGTTTTACTGGTATTACACTTACTAGTGATAAGGCTGAGATGGTCTACACAACTGGTTCTCCGTGTACTACAGGTTTAGGAGCTCCTGTATCAATTAAGATTTAGGATCAGGTGCTATCTTGGTGAGATGGAAAAGCGTGATTGTTGCTACGCTTAAACATACTAAGGCTCCAAACTGATGTAGCAGGGCAAGCGGTAGCGGGATCATCATAATAAGTGTTTTTATGCCTAGAATTATTTGAAGAATAATCGTGACTAAGAAAATTTTGATCCATTTTTTAGGTAGTCTATTTACAGCATAGCGCCTCATGTAGATAAAAAATTCAATGACATAGTACCCAAGTAGTAGCCCTAATGTTCTATGTATGAATTGGATCATAACTTTGTTTTCGATAAGGTTTAGTAAGAATGGCTTAAGCGTATATGCCGTTGCAGGAATCCAGGAGTCTCCCATTTTTGGCCACGTGTTGAAGCCATATCCCGCTTTTAGGCCTGCAACAAAGGCGCCATAAATAATTTGTATAACTAGAAGTGTTAGTACTACTAAGAACCCGTTTCTGATCGGGTGTTTATAGGGAATAGCATCTTTATGATGTAGGTCTAAGTACGTCCATAAAATGTACTGAAATAAGAAGAACGCTAAGCCCATATGCAAGGCTAGTCTAAAGTGACTCACATCGGGATTGTGTACTAGGCCACTTTTTACCATGTACCAACCCACGATTCCCTGAATAATGACAAGGATGACCATATAACTACCCCGAGTTCTTATAGTGTCGGAAAGTGATTTTCTGAATAAGAAAAAGAGGTAAGGAGCTAAGATAGCTAATCCAATGACTCTTCCAAGAATGCGATGAAGATATTCCCAGAAAAATATTTTTTTGAACCCGTTTAAGGTCATGTCTGAATTTAGTTTTAAAAACTCAGGCGTTTGCTTGTACAGGTTAAAGACTTCGTTCCAGTCTTGAGTACTTAATGGGGGTAAGATTCCATGAATGGGTTGCCATTGAACCATTGAAAGACCAGAGTCTGTTAAACGTGTGATGCCTCCTACAATCACAATGAGTGCAATGAGAGCATTTACGACAATGAGCCAAATTTTCTTAGTTTTCATGATGAGGAAATTATATCGACTACTTGTCGAAAAGAGTAGAGCGTTTGATAATGTGACCATGTTTGATAGAGAGTATTGCACAGAGCGTGTAGAGTTTTGGTTAGAAGTAGAAGGGTATTCCAAACAGCATTGGGCGTTTATGGCCATGGAATCGTATAAAAAAGCAGAAGCAAATCGTGATGAAGCAGTGGATTTGTTGTCAGATGCTTTGAAAAGTTTTCACTATACGTTTCGTGATGGGGTTGTGAAGAAGGGCAATGTTTTACATGACTTTATTTCCACAGCTTTAGAGTGTGTTGATTGGAACCATGTGGCAGAATCTCGGTTCGATAGTCTGTTGGCTTCGTTTAAAGAGGATTCTTCTCAAGATAAATAGGTATTTTTTCGAATACCATAAAGCGTCCATGTTGTTTCCAGTGATGTGGAGCTAACCCAGCTTTTTTGCAGAGGTTATCTAGAGTCGTATTTAGGTCCCAATTAAACTGTGTAGATGTACCTGGTAAGAACATGGCTTCATGGTGTTTGTCTTCAAATACAATGCCTTGTTCAGATAGATTGATCTCTTTGTGGTCTTTAATAGGGTGAGGTGGGGTGATGATGTATATTTCAAGTGTTAGATACTGAAGTTCATCTTGTCTAATTGGTTCGAATAACGCCGCTTTCTTTGTTGCTGTTATGACATTGTTAATGATGTTTTTGTATCCCGGTTCCTGGGTGAATATGGTGTGTGATTTACTTCTTAAGCTTCCCCATTTTTTAAATATGATCTCTACGCCAAATGGCTGCTTAGTTGCTTCTGATGCAGAAGCTTTCAGATCGATAAGGGTTGGGGTTGCATCGAATCCTAAGCACCAGGTAAGTGTTGATTTTGCGATTTTCGCTAACTGCATTTTGTCTTGTTGTGTTAACTCTTTCATCTCATCGTATGATACTCGCTTTTTTCTGGGGTTTGAATAACGCCAGTCCTTTGCTATACTTCCAGGTCTCTGTTAGTTGCGCCTGTAGCTTAATGGATAGAGCACCTGACTACGGATCAGGAGGTTGGAGGTTCGACTCCTTCCAGGCGCGCCATATAGCATTATAAAATTACCAACTTCGAATATATGCTTCGGGTTGCAATCGCTCCGCTTCTAAGATTGCGCCCCTACTCATATCTCCAAATTTGGCAATTTTCTAACGCTAGACTTCAGAAGGTGCTTGGGTTTTGGTTTTTTCTCGCTTTCGCTTTGAAAAAATTTTTTGGGCTTTCGGTTTGCCGTAGGGCTTGTAGGTTTTTTTAGGGTTGTTACTTTGTATATGCCGGTTTTGAAGGGGCGGGAGTTGCTTGATTTTGGGGTTGGGATGTATTATGTTTTTTATGACTGTTGTTATTTTGGGTCGTCTCATAAAGAGCATCGATTTTCTTTTAAGGCTATGAAGGCTTTGGAGGAACATGGTTCGGAAATCGTTTTGGTTCATCCTATTTTGAAAGACGTAGAGGGTAGGCGTGTCTTATCTTCTATGTTGGATATTCAAGGTGAAGTGGATGCTGTGACTGTGTATGTGAACCCTGCGATTTCTATGACCTTAACGGATGAGTTTCTGAAATTAGCGCCTAAACGTGTCATTTTTAATCCAGGGACTGAAAATCCCATTTTGGAAAGTCAGTTTGAAGCAGCTGGTATTAATGTTGTGAATTACTGTACGTTGATTTTGTTGTCTTAAGGACGATTTTAATAAGGAGTTTGTTATAAAGTTTGTATGGATGTTGTGTTTAGTTGTGATGATGTCAGTAGGTGTTGTTGCTGATGATGGCCGTTTTATTGAAGTGCATGGTCAAAGCCAATTAGAGTTAGTGCCAAATGAAATCCATGTTCGTGTTCGCTTGGTGTCTCAAGAGTTTACGATTCGTGCAGCTGAAAAAAATCTGACAGCTGTTGTGGATAAAACCTTAAAACACGCTAAAAAGTTTCAGAAAGACTCAAAGCGTATTAAGACAGATGTTTTTTCTGTAACGCCTCAGTATGAAAATCCAGGAAGAGAGTTTAAGGGGTATAAAGCGGTTACGCATTTAACAATTGTGTTTACGGAAGAAGATGCCTACTACAGGTTTATGCATAAGCTTCCTTCAGCTGCGGAAGATCATTCTGTAAATGTTCAATTTAAACTTAGTCAGTTAGGTAATCACCAAATTCAACTCGAAAAACTAGCTCTCCAAGATGCAAAAAAGAGAGCGGAGACCCTAGTTAAAACGATGGGTGGATCTTTAGGAGATCTTCTTCAAATTAAAGATATAAGAGTCGATGGTATGCAGCGTGCTCACAGCATGCAGCTTATGAAATCGTCTCGATCTGGAACCCCGCAAATGGAACCAGGTTCTAGAACCGTTCGAGGATATGCAACAGTTCGGTACGGACTTAAGTAACTTATCTTACAAACGGGTTGTGATCTCGTTCAAAACCAATCGTTGTGTTTGGTCCATGTCCAGATAGCACGACAGTAGTGTCTGCCAAAGGCCAGAATTCGGTTTTGATACTGTTAATTAGTGTGTCGTGATCTCCAAATGGGAGGTCTGTTCTGCCAATAGATTGTCTGAATAGAGCATCTCCAGCAATAAGTAATGGAGAGTTTATATTTTTTTGTCCCGATCTCGAGACCAATTCAGTTTCTAGGGCTTCGAATGAAAGTGCTACATGTCCAGGCGCATGGCCGGGTGTAAAGTGCGTTTTTGCTTCTATGTTCCCAACTTTGAATGTGCTCCATTCGTCTATATATTCTGTTGCTGGGGGAATGTTTTCGTAGATGTCTGGAAGTCCATATTGTTGTGCAGAGAACTTGATCGAACGAGCAAGCATTTTGTCTTCACTGTGATAATAAAGTGGTAGCTCTCTGTCTTCATTTTCTTTTAATATATTTTGTAAAGCCATGACCCCTCCGGCATGATCTATATGACAGTGCGTTAAAAATATACTTTCAGCTTTATATGTTTCAGGTTCAGATGCTTTATAGAGTAATTCGCAGTCTGCGCCTGGGTCGATAAAGCAACATATTTTTGATTCTGTATCAAAGATGATGCGAGCATTTTGCTCAAAGTGACTAACAACAATCGTTTTAATTTTTAACATGCTCGATAGTTAATCGTGGCAGATCAGTCTTGTAAAGAGCTGCTGATATACGGTAGTTTGTAATATCCAATCACAGCATCTTTGCCTTGTCTCACAAGGTCGTGAATTTTTTCTGGGCTCTCTTCTAGTTCTTTTAGTTTCTGCAGACAAAGCTCTAAGCTTTCGGATGCTAGATTTATCTCACTTTCAGAAAGTTTTTCCTTATGGTGAAGAGCACCTTCTAGTAACTGTTTTTCGTTATGCAGAAAGACCGCTAAGAATGGTGTGTAGCAGTAGATATACCCTTCAGTTGTGAATCGTAAGATCTCTTTTTTGTTGAACCAATCCAGTGGATTTAGAAGTTTTGAGGGGATGGAGGGTAGGGTGTTTGTACCTTCTATTTTTTTGCATGTAGCTGCCATTTTTTCTAAGCTGCTAACGCGTTTTTTTAAAGGTTCTTTATCGTCTTCTAGTGGAACTTCTGCAAAGAGAGATTCAAAGGTTTGTAGGCTAACGTATTTGCCGAAATCTTCTGCGTCTGTGGCAGTCGCTCTGAAGGTCCATTTTGCGTATAGCTGAGGATCTATGTTTTGTATGGTGTTAGTGAATGAGTTCTGTAGTGTTTCGTTGTGATGCTTTTTGTTCCAACATTCTAAAGCAGTCTCTAAACCATGTTCTGAGATGAATGCGTTATAGAAATCAACCAATTCTTTCCTCTTTTTAATAGCTGGAGACATAATATCTTTTGCCCACTCTAAAAGAGGCGTTTCAAAATAAGATTCAGGCATTTGGCTTTTGATGTAATCGAGATTATCTTCTATGCCGATATTGTCATAGGTCTTCGATATGCGTTGTTTGAAAGCTGGCAGGGCAATAATATCTCGAATAACAGCTTGGTTTGCTTCCATGGCATCTTGCGCATTTTTTACAATGTTCTTTGTGTTTGTATCTAATTCTGAAAGTCCGGATAGTACGTGAGGTTTTACATCAGGAAGATCGTCTAAAAAGTAAGCCGGATAGATCATTGTTTGCATGTCTAAGGTGCAGTAGAAAGTGTCGCAAGGATCAACTTCTTCTTGGTCTGTCAGGATATAATTGTTCTCAGAAACATATGCCATATTATTCTTGTTTATATTAAAGTGTAGACGAGGCACTTCTGAGTTTAAAAATAGCGAAACTTCTTTACTTGCAGTGTGGTAGAAGATGTCGTCTCGGTCAGTATTGAGTGCATCGAATACGGGGTTTTCTTTAAAGCTTAATCTAACTGTAGATGGGATAAGTCTAATGAGCTGTCCCATATTCAGTTCTCCAGCTTTTACCTGGAGAGGGAAATGGATCATGCCAGCTGTTAGAAACTGGTTGTGTTCTGGATAGTTTTGACGTGTTTTATCCATTTCTTCAAACTCTCTAAATTCATGGCTGCAACCATCTGCTCCCATAGCTCCGGTAACACGGATATGAAACCCAGAAATGGCGCCTGCTTGAGCTCGCTTATGAATGCCTAGGAAGCCTCCATGAGGAGACCCGATACCTTTAATTTCTATTAAGAATGGAAGGTCGTTTACCCATGTGACAATTGGTTCAAATCCATCTTCTGTTTTTTTAAGAAGGACTCCTGATCTGCCCATATGAGGTTCTTTTTCTCTCACATAAGTGAAGGAGTATATGTCTGAGTCACTTTCTTCGCTCGCAGTTAATAAAATAGTGTTTTCGTTTAAGCAAACCTGTAAGAAGTCTGGTAAGTGCTTAGAGTATTTGTTTTGAGTCCATGCGTTTGGAATTTCTAAAAATTCTAAAGTAGAAATAACAGGGATTGTGCCCCCAGGTAAAATGACATCTTCGAAATTCTGTTTAGAGCTTTTTAAGGTTTTAAACCCAGAATTGTCTTCTTTTCGGATAAACCCTAGAATGTGATCAGTCATTAAATTTCCTTTTGTTGAGATAAAAATAGTATACATGAATGGAGTTAGGATATGTACGGCACTGGCGCTTTAGGTAAATTACCTTCTACTAATGTAAGCGGAGATATTGAACGTCGAATAGATTCACTTGGATTGAAATCTAAATCGATTTCTTTATTAAGTGATGCTAACGAAAGTGTATTGCCTGCACCTGCAGTTATGTTTCCTCCATTACAACGTTTTGAAATTGTTCAGGAATGGACTTCTTCACGATCGGTAGAGTTGGTTGAGAAATCTTCTATGGATTCTCATGTTGATGAGGAGGATGTAACGGATCTTCTTAGCCCTTCAATTAGACGAGGTATAGTGAAGCCTTTTGATGACGACGTTATGGATCCGGTTGTAATCTCGACAGAGAAACCTGCACCTTGGTTTAGTTGGTGGAATTAATTTTCTCGATAGTAGACGTTGTAGACTTTCCTTCAACAAAGGGAAGGATTTTAATCTCTCCTCCGAATCCAGTTACTACAGGATACTCAGGCAGTTTCTCTGCTATATAATCGCCACCTTTTGCTTGAATGCTAGGTTGGACTTTTTTGAGCAACTCGATAGGTGTATCTTCTTCAAACTGTACGACATAGTCGATAGATTCGAGTGCGGCTAATACAATAGCCCTGTCGTTTTCTGAGTTAATGGGACGTTTTGGCCCTTTGATAGATTTAACTGATTTATCGGAGTTGAGTCCTAAAATAAGAATATCGCCTAATGATTTGGCTTGTTCTAAATACGTAACGTGACCAGAGTGAAGAATGTCGAAGCATCCGTTAGTAAATACTACAGTTTTGCCATTTGCTTTCTCTTTTTGAGAAATGTCTTTAGCATCTTCTTGAGAAATAATCTTATCTTGGATCATTACGAAGTATAACGCTCAAAAACGTCTTCGATTTCACTAAGCGTTGTCGTTGATGTACCTTTTCTTCCAACCACAATACCTGCAGCGAAATTGGCAAGGTAAGTCGCGTCTTCAAAGCTGAGTCCAGATGCTAGTGCGATAGTGAGCATTGAAATAACCGTATCCCCAGCCCCGGTGATGTCATACACTTCTTTTGCTTGAGTTGGGATATCGATTTTTGATCCGTTTTGGATTAATGACATGCCTTTTTCAGAGCGAGTTACAAGAAGAGCGTCTAGTTCTAGTTCTTCAATCAAGCGCAAACCTTCAGTTAGGATCTCTTCTTCAGAACTCATTTGTTTTTTTACAATTGTCGTAAACTCTGAAAAGTTTGGCGTTAGGATTGTAGCGCCTTTGTATTTACTGTAGTCGTCACCTTTAGGATCGATGACTACTTTTTTGTTTTGTGACTTTGCAGCTGAGATAACTTTCTGAATTAGTTCAGGAGTAAGCGTCCCTTTTAAGTAGTCTGAAATTAAAATGGCATCAGAATTTTGAAGCGTTGAATCGATGTTTTTTATAATAGTATCGATTCTATTTTGTTGAATCGGATCTGCATTTTCTCTATCAACACGAACCACGTGTTGTTGGTGTGCAATGATTCTAGATTTTAAAATTGTGGGCTTTTCTTCAACTTGAAGTACGTTATCGATATTAATGTTTTGGTCTCTAAAGATATTAAGTAGTTTATCTCCAGAGTTGTCTTTTCCTACTACACCAAAAAGAAGTGTCGTGGAGTCTAAGGTTTGAATGTTGTTAGCAACGTTTGCGGCCCCGCCAGGTACAAGAGTCGTGTTTTCTACACGGCAAACCGGTACTGGAGCTTCTGGTGAAATTCGAGAAACATTACACCAATGAAACTCGTCGAGCATAACGTCTCCGACAACGATAATTGTTTTGCTTTTACATTGGCTTAATGTTTTTGAGATAGAATCTTTAGATAATGTGCTTGTCATAACGCTCGAATATTAGCATATTTTTAGGTATCATACATCCAGCATGAAAAATATTCGTAACTTTTGTATTATCGCTCATATCGATCACGGCAAATCAACTCTTTCCGACCGATTAATCCAACTTACTCAAACCGTAGCAGACAGAGATATGCAGGCGCAGCTTCTGGATTCTATGGATTTAGAACGTGAACGTGGCATTACTATTAAGATGCAAGCCGTACGTATGGAGTACAAGGCTCAAGATGGTGAAACTTACACGCTTAATCTTATCGATACACCTGGTCACGTAGATTTTAGTTACGAGGTATCGCGTTCCTTAGCAGCCTGT
>Ga0066825_10000766_pt1 | contig 10230 bp, 4 predicted proteins | sample ETNtaG_6_FD_65608 | JGI IMG/M metagenome (GOLD analysis project Ga0066825, IMG submission 65608) | Marine microbial and viral communities from oxygen minimum zone, Eastern Pacific Ocean - ETNP201306SV45 | ecosystem: Environmental > Aquatic > Marine > Oceanic | place: Pacific Ocean: Eastern...
TGTGATAGGCCGGCTTGCGGCGCGTGTCCTCATCTCCCTCATAGCGCCCCCAATAGGGGTTGCCTGGGTCATTCAACAACTCTCCATCGACCGATCGCACTGGCAAAGGCACCGACACTGAAAGTGGTGCCAGAGATCTCATGGCTCCCGGAACTACCAAATGATCGCACGCCGCCAACACCGTTGCACGGCCCATCGACAACGGCACGACCCCCAGCGCCACGGCTATTAGGGCATTACTGCGCAAAGAATCGTCACAAGGGGCCCCCGAGGGTTTCACGCCATTCGCGGCAGGCAATAAATCTGCAACCCAGCCGGAAGATGTCTGGCAAAAATAGCGCTCAAATGACTCCCGCGCGCGACGTTCCAACACATTCCAACCTCCTCCGGAATCCAAGCGTATCAAAAGTCCAAGCAACTCAATCCACAGTGCCTGAATCTCGACAGGATACCCCTCGCGGGGAGTACCTGCAGGATAATTGGTATCCATCCACGTGAAATGAGACGGGCTCCAAATCAGACCACTCTCCAAATCCATTCGAATCCCATGAGGCGTGCCATCGCGATAACCGCACCCAATTGAAATAAGAATTTCGCACAATTGCCGACCATCCCCCATCTTTTCGGTAAAGATATCCTCTCCCACAACCTCAGCCAATTCGGCACAGACCTTACCAAACCACAATGGAGCATCGGAAGTCTCGCGATTGGAGGCGTTCTCGCCGTTTAAAACATTAGGCAGCGACCCTCGATCCTCAAACCGAGCAAACGCCTTCACGATCCCAAAAACCTCTTTAGTCCATCCAGCCGATAATAAACCGCGCGCAGCAATAAAGGTATCCCTGCCCCAATCCAAAAACCACGGATAGCCCGCCACCACCGTTTTGCCTTCCCCTCGATCGACTACAAAGGCTTTCATCGAACCCCGCAACCGCTCCTCAAAAGAAACGGTTGTCTGCTTGCCTGAAACCGGAGGGGGCGACTGTGATTCAGCGGACACTGTCAGAACCGATTCCTCTGAAGGCTTTAACGTAATCTCAAACCACCCGGGACTATACGCATCACCGGATTCAGCCTGCCCTCGGCTCGCCTCAATTGGATGCGCCACATTAAAAATGGGTTCTTCTTCTAGGTGAAAATACCCGCGACTCACACTCACGCGTAATCCGCGATGCGATGTCGATGCGAAAGCAAAGCCCCCCTCCTCGCACTTCAATCTTTCCCTAAAATACGACTCGCCTTCTGGGTTCAGATTCGTTTCCTCATGAAAGCTGCGATCCTCCAAATCAATACGCGCCGTAAGACTGAATTTTCTATCCGACTGCAACATTCGACCAAGCACTGGAGCATCATCCAAACGCCGGAACGTCAGCACCGTGGCATTGTGACCGTCCGGCATGGCGGCCTCAACCTCCACTTCGACGGCTTGAAAATCTCCCGCACTTACTAGGAAACGCCAACGCGCTGGAGGCCCGGGTTCAAAGTGAATCAGATTATCCGCGTCTAAGGTGCTGATAAAACCATCCGCCACAGCCCACAATCGTATCCGTTTGGCAAACACATGGCGATCCACGGGCGCATCGGCATGGAGATTCGCCCCCAAAAGGCAGTCATATTTCGATTTTATCGCCCCCAAATCAACTGGTATTCGCGCCATTCCCCCGCGCCCATTAGTCAACAATGCCACCGGCGCCTCGAGCGACTCACGAACCCGCCGAACGGTTTGTGCATCAAAAGATTCATTAGTCGGTTCGAAAGAAAAAACCGCAAGACTACCCTCAACCGAAGCCCCTCCACCTCCACGTTCTTGGAATGATATTCCATAGCGGCCCGCTTCCTCCATGGGGCCCAATGAAGCGATATGAGTGTCCCCCATTGCCACAGAACTCACCAGACACGGTGCACTGCCCCCCGATATTTGAACTTCAAACGGCATTTCATCGCAGACCATCAGCCAGTGACCAGATGGGACTGACATGACGCGAGAGGAATCACGCCGTCTCCAAATATTGATCTTTGGAAACTGCTCTGAATTAACCGACTCCCGTAGCTGCGCCAATAAATCACTGGACCAATCTATTTCCTGAATGGCAGCAGTAGCCGCCACAAATTCGGTTGGGTTTTCGGCTGCCAGTTCTGCAAGCTCTAGCCAGTTCACGTCACCCAACTCTTCCGGTTCAAAACGCACCGATAGGCACTGGTACGCCCAAGCTGCCTGCGCACGTTTTAACTCGTAACGATCAGCACCTAATTTAAATTCCTCTGGTGCAAGGCAAAGAACTGCCCAGGGACGCACACTGCCCCCTTCAAAGATATTCCCCGACAATAGATCAACCCAACCGACCAACGCATCACACACCGTTTGTCCTTCATCTGCATCCAGATTAGCGATCACCCTGACTTCAGTATCGTCATCTGCCGAAGTACGGCGCAAGTGGTACAATTTACTATCAGGCGCGCTCATGCGCTCAAGCTGTGCTCCATCTCGAAAACACGGATGCTGATTAAGTAAGCGATTCAGTTGTGCCAATTCCAAAACGATATTATCTTCGGCACCCCAATTTAGCCCGCGCGCTGAATGAACATTGATCTGCTCATCGGCCAACCACTCAACCCCGTTCGCAAAACCGAAGCCGCCTTTGACACTCACCAGAGCACTGAGGCGATTTCGCAACAGAGACCATTCTCGGCCTTTGGCTGCTAACCGACTGTTGTCATGCGTTTCGCTATAATGTATGAGCGTGCCCACGCGTTCGCTTTGTGCCAACGCATGATCCAAATATCCGGCAACCTGCTCCCCGCTATACTCCTGAAAAAGCTCCGAATAGGCCCACTGTAATCCGCCCTCAGTAAGCAATGTCGCAGTGTCGTCCCAGCCGCCACCCAATCCCTCCAATAGGAACACTGTGTCAGGAAAGTGCTCACGCACGCGGGCGGTGATATAACGCCAAACTGGCATCGGCACTTTGTAGCCGGCATCACAACGAAAACCATCCACACCGCGCCGGCACCATTCAAGAAACGCCGAAGCCATGTGCTCCCACAGTTCCGGGTGATTCGGCTCCAACTCGACTAAATCTGCCCACACGTTGCCCCACGCACCAGGGCTGGCGAAATCATCGTTGGGTTCGCGAAGGAACCATTCGGGATGATTTTCCTGTAAAGTGCTACCCCAGCCAGTATGATTAATCACCAAATCCAAAAACAAATGACCGCCATGGCTGTGCACTTCCCTTGTCAGTTCACGAAATTGCTCCACGCCCGTCGTTCGCTTATCGAATTCCAGCAAGGCAGGATCGATGGCCGCCAAATCCCCGCAGGCATAGGGACTACCAAAACGCCCCATCCGCGCGTACGTGGTCGGCGTCGGATTCACGGGCAACAAATGGAGGATTCGACAATCGAGCGTTTCAAAAATGTGCGGCAGCTCGGCTTTCAAATCTCGCAAAGTACCGCCCGGAGGGATGACTGTGTAGCCTTGGTCATCCAGCGATGTGATTCGTGGATCATGATCCATTGACGCGGTTTCACGTCGAGTTTTTGTAAGGCCAAACATCCGCGGGAAAGCGCAGTAAATGGTATTGGCCGTGCGGCAGGAATTGGGATGCACCGAAAGCCCGATGTTATCACCTTCGGGCCAGTGCTGTCGGCCTTCTGCATCGACTACATAAGCCTTAGATTGAAACCACCCCACCTCCGTCAAGGCCAGTTTCACCGACCATCCACAGCCATCAAACCGCATGGGCACATCACGCCAACTGCCTTCTAGCTGCACATCAGGTTCTTCAATGCCGCGGATGATTTCCTCCCGCACCTGACGTCCACGACCAATCGTGGTTCGAAGAAATACACGCAATTCCTCGGGTGTGTCCGACAGGCCGTGTAGTGAAAACTCCATCACATCCCCCACATGCCGAACCCATTGCCCGCCGCAAGGAGGATTCATTGAAAGCTGCGCCACAGGCGCATCATGCGCTCACAGGAGCAGTCTGCCCACAAAAAAGGCGGGCCGAAGCCCGCCGTGAAATACCCCGCTTTTTAGTAGCGATAATGCTCTGGCTTATACGGCCCCTCAACCGGGACGCTAATATAATCCGCCTGTTCAGGCGTAAGCTCGGTTAACTTCGCACCCAACTTACCCAAGTGCAGTCGTGCCACCTCTTCATCGAGTTGTTTATCAAGGCGGTACACACCAACTTTACGATCAGGATTCTTACGAATATCGATCTGCGCGATCGTTTGGTTCGTAAAACTATTGGACATCACAAAACTCGGGTGCCCAGTCGCGCAGGCTAGATTAATGAGCCGCCCTTCAGCCAATAAATAAATTGAATGGCCATCCGGGAATGTATACCGATCCACAGGACCGCCAGGAATGGAATCGTCTTTGATGACTTCCCGCGTGACCCCTTCCATTGCCTCCAAACCAGCCACCTGAATTTCATTATCAAAATGGCCAATGTTGCAGACGATCGCCTGATCCTTCATGCGAGCCATATGGTCCGCAGTGATAATGTCCTTATTTCCCGTGGTGGTAACGAAAATGTCAGCCTCAGTAAGCGCATCCTCAACTGTCGTGACTTGATAACCTGCCATGCAAGCCTGCAGTGCACAGATGGGATCCACCTCAGACACCATCACCCGAGCGCGCTCATTAGCAAGCGATTCGGCCGAGCCCTTGCCTACATCGCCGTAGCCACACACCATCGCTACTTTGCCGGAGACCAACACATCTAACGCCCGTTTGATGCCGTCCACTAATGAGTGGCGGCAACCAAAGACATTGTCGAATTTAGACTTAGTTACCGAATCGTTGACATTAACGGCTTGAAACAACAACTCATCTCGTTCCTCCATTTGTATCAGACGTTGAACACCCGTGGTAGTCTCTTCGGACACGCCCACAACCGCCTCCGCCACCGGCCTCCAGTGACCAGGCTTGTCAGCATTCACCTTTTTAAGCAGGTTTTTGATAACCTGTTCTTCCTCACTGTCAGATTTGGAATCAACCCAATCACTACCGTTTTCCAACTCCAGCCCCTTGTGGATCAGCAGCGTTGCATCCCCGCCATCGTCAACGATTTGATCCGGCCCGGAACCATCCGGCCATGTGAGAGCTTTAAAAGTGCAATCCCAGTATTCTTCCAGAGTCTCCCCCTTCCAGGCAAATACCGGAACTCCCGCAGCCGCAATGGCCGCAGCCGCATGGTCTTGCGTGGAGAATATGTTACAGGAGCACCAACGGACATCAGCACCTAACTCGACGAGGGTCTCGATCAGCACAGCGGTCTGGATAGTCATGTGCAGTGAGCCCATGATCTTTACGCCGGCCAGAGGCTTATCCGGCCCATATTTTTCGCGCGTAGCCATCAGGCCGGGCATTTCCATTTCGGCAATATCGATTTCCTTCCTGCCAAAATCAGCCAGTGACATATCACGGACGTGATAATCCATTTTTTGTTTTTCAAGCGTCATCGTCATTTGTATTCCTCCTATTTTAACACACGCTGCAAGGCAGCTACTTTGTCGGTTTTTTCCCAGGTAATGTCTTTTTGGTTTTTACCAAAGTGACCGTAATTCGTGGTCAACGAATATATAGGTCGAAGCAGTTTCAACTGCTTCACTATATCGGCCGGTTTAAGGTGAAAAACTTTGTTGACCGCGCGAATAATTTTTCCCTCGGCCACCGTGTTGGTGCCGAATGTATCGACGTGAACAGAGACCGGCTTGGGATAACCAATAGCATAAGCAAATTGGATCTCACAACGAGCCGCCAAACCCGCCGCAACGATGTTCTTAGCCACATAACGGCCCATATATGCCGCACTGCGATCCACCTTGCTTGGATCTTTACCACTGAAAGCGCCTCCGCCATGACGGCCCATCCCCCCGTAAGTATCCACAATGATCTTCCGTCCTGTCAGACCGCTATCGCCCTCTGGGCCACCAACCACAAACCGGCCGGTGGGGTTGATTAAAATCTGCGTATCACGCTCCAACATTTTCTTCGGAATGGATTTCTCAATCACTTCACGCGTGATGAAGTCGCGAATCACCTTGTTGCTTACATCCGCGGCGTGTTGGGTGGAAACCACAACGCTGGTGACTTTTACCGGCCGGTTGTTTTCGTATCGAACCGAAACTTGCGTTTTGGCATCCGGCCGGAGCCATTGAGCTTTGCCGGCTTTGCGAAGCTTGGTGAGCTGACGCCCCAGTCGATGTGAATACATGATGGGCGCAGGCATCAACTCAGAAGTCTCGTCGCAAGCATAACCGAACATGAGCCCTTGATCCCCTGCTCCTTGCTCGGACGTCGCCTTACCCGATGCTTTGCGGGCATCCACACCCTGCGCAATATCCGGACTTTGTGCCGTAAGATAATTGTTAATGAAGACCTTGTCGGCGTGAAAGACATCGTCGTCATTCACGTAACCGATGCCGCGAATGGCCTTTCGGATGACCTGCTCGTAATCGAACTTGGCCTTGGTGGTAATCTCACCTCCAACACAGACCACGTTGCTTTTTACAAACGTCTCGCAAGCCACACGACTGTGCTTATCTTGCGCCAAACATGCATCAAGCACAGCATCGCTAATCGTGTCTGACACCTTGTCCGGATGGCCTTCACCAACGGATTCAGAGGAAAAAATGTAACTTTGAGCCATGAGATTTTCAAGGGATGTCAATTTACATATTGACGTATCCGGATTAGAAGATATTAAATTTCTAAGGAGCGTCAAATCAATTTTCTCCACCATGAGCCAATCCCTCAAAATCCTGAAAGCTCTCACGGACGCTACCCGCCTGCGATTGGTGGCTTTATTGAGTCGCGAAGAACTTTCAGTCAATGAGCTGAAAGAGATCACCGAATTGGGCCAATCACGTATCTCGACGCATCTTGGAGTGCTTCAGGATAACGGACTGCTCAAGTTCCGAAAAGACGGCAAGCGCTCGCTGTACCGCATTAACCCCGAGGCCAACAGCCAAGCCCGCGAATGTCTTGAAATAGCCCGGCGCATCGCTACGGAAGGCGACGAAAACGAGCAGGACGCTCGCAACCTCAAGCGCGTACTCGAGCAACGCAGCGAGCAGGCTCAAGTGTATTTCAATCAAGTCGCCGGCCGGTTCGACCAAAAGTATGGCCCCGGACGTTCATGGCAGGCATTCGGCCAGCTGCTTCTCCAGCTTGTGCCACCGCTTGATATTGCCGATCTAGGTTCAGGCGAAGGGTTGGTCGGCGAACTTCTGGCACGCAATGCGCGCAAGGTAATTTGCGTCGACAACTCCAAGTACATCGTGGATTTCGGTCAACGTAAAGCGGAGAAGAACGGCGTGAAAAACCTAGAGTTCCGCCATGGCGACATCGAAAACCCACCTATCCGAGCCAAGACCGTGGATGTAGCTCTATTCAGTCAGGCCCTTCACCACGCCGAACATCCCCAAGCCGCACTGACATCGGCCTACAAAATACTGCGCCCGGGTGGGCGATTGATAATCCTCGATTTGATGGAACACCAATTTGAGCAGGCGCGCAAATTGTACGGAGATCGCTGGCTCGGCTTCCCGAAAAATGCACTCCATCAATGGATCACTGAAGCGGGCTTTAAACAGGCGGAGATTACCGAGGCCGCACGGGAGGAAGAACCGCCGCATTTCACCACACTGCTCGCAGTGGCTGAGAAGTAACTAGGCCAATCCCTTTAAGCGGCCCGTACTATCACCCAATCGATCAGTCGGAGTGCCCATGACATCAAGCATGCTTAGGAACAAGTTGGTCATCGGCGTCATCTTGGGATAAACCACATGCCGTCCAGTTTTAATCGCGCCATTTCCCTTACCAGCCATCAGGACGGGCAAATCGTAATGAGTGTGACGATTACCGTCACCAATCGCCCCACCATATACCACCATAGAATGATCCAGCAACGTGCCTTCGCCTTCCGGAATGGATTTCAAACGCTCCACGAGATGAGCAAATAATGTAACGTGATAATGATCAATCTTGGCCAGCGACTCGACTTTCTCAGCATTATCACGGTGATGCGAAAGGCTGTGATGTCCACTTTTCACGCCGACCACCGGATAGCTCCGATTCGATCCATCGTGCGCCATGAGATAGGAAATCACCCGCGTTGAATCGGTTTGGAATGCCAAGGCCATCATATCCGCCATCAGCCGCACATGCTCTCCATAATCACGAGGCTTGCCCGCCGGAACAGAAAAGCCCCGCGGCAAATCCACGGGCGAAGACGCCATCGCTTCTACACGACGCTCCATTTCGCGAACAGATTCCAGATACTCACCGAGTTTCCGTTTGTCCGTGTACCCAAGGCGCTTCTCCAATTGCTTCGCATCTTCCATCGCGAAATCGAGAATGCTTTTTCGCAACGCCATACGGCGCTTGCTCTCCTGTGAAGCCTCCGTGGCTGAACCGCCAGCAAACAAGCGATCAAACACGGCTTTAGGGTTGGATTCCGGCGGCACGGGTGTGGTTTCATTTTTCCACGCCAAATTAAACTGATACGCACAGCTGTAACCGGAATCGCACCGACCGCTCAAACGCACACCTTCACTACTTAATTCCAGCGAGGGCAGCCGAGTTTTACCCACCAATTGTTTTCCGGCCACTTGATCCACGGAAACGCCTAACCGAATATCCGCCCCGCTGGTTTTGCGAGCCTGACAACCCGTCAGAAAAGTTGCATTGGCCCGCGCATGATCCCCAGCGCCATCTCCATTGGCTTCCGCCTTCTCGTGCGCCAACCCACTCAGTACGAGCAAATCTTCCCGATGCTTCTCCATCGGCTGTAACGTGCGCGATATGTAGTAACCAGAGCCTTCGCCTTTAACATTCCAGTCCTTCTGAATGACTCCATTAGGGATGTACACAAACGCCATACGCGTTGGGAATTCCACATTCCCCGCGGCCAACGCCTTATGCGGAATCATGGCCTCCAGTGCCGGTAATGCGATCGCCGTTCCCGCACCCCGCAAAAAAGTTCTCCGTGAAAGTTGATCCATTTTTCCCATTCGTTCCTTGGACGCACTATAACCTGAATTCGTTCAATAAACAAGCTGACACTACGGAGCCGCTTCACCCCGTTTCATATCAAAAGGCAAGCTTTCCACGATACCCATAACCAAATGAAACGACCGATCATCATTACCGTCCAGCCGCTCGATAATCTTATCCACAGGTCTCTTATCGTAATATTCCAGTCCGCGTCCCAATGCATATGTCAGCATCTTCTCTGTGACGCATCGGATAAATAAATCTGATTTCTTAGTAGCGAAAATCGCACGAAGTTCAGCCGCATTTTTGAAGGATTCACCACTATCGAGCTGCCCTCCGGCGTCCACCGGCGCGCCGTTATCTTCTGTGCGGTAACGCCCAATCGCATCAAAGTTTTCAAACGCAAATCCAATCGGATCCATCTTCTTGTGACAGGAAGCGCACACGGCGTTGGTGCTATGCTTGGCCATTTGCTCGCGTACCGTGCCTTTGATCTCCCCGGCTTCCTCCAATTCCGGAACATTCGGCGGCGGGGGTGGAGGCGGTGTGCCCAGAATATTATCGAGCACATACTTACCTCGCTTCACAGGCGAAGTACGGTTCGGGTCACTGGTCAAGGTCAGCACACTGGCATGACCCAACACCCCAGCTCGTGTATTGCCCTTCAGCGCCACTTTTCGAAACTCATCCCCTCGTACATTCGACAGACCATACACCGCAGCCAAACGACCGTTTACAAACGAATAACGCGCCGTCAACAGTTCAGTGAGTGGGCGGTTTCCACGAAGCACATCAGCGAAGAGCAATTCGGTTTCCCGCCGCATATCGTCTCGTAATTTGTGAGTATAAGTTGGAAACAAACTCTTATCGGGCCGCACGATATCCAAATTGCGTAACTGCAACCATTGACCAGAGAAATTCCGCACCAACGCTTCCGCTTTGGGGTCAGCCAACATCCGGTACACCTCCGCCTTCAGCTGCTTACGAAGCACTCCTTTGGCAGCCAGATCCAACAGGCGGTCATCAGGCCCGCTGCTCCAAATAAAAAAAGCAAGACGCGACGCCAACTCGTACTCATTCAAGCGACGAATGGCCTTAGGGTCTGACGGTGCACCATCCAACTCCCAGCGGAACAAAAAATGAGGCGAGACTAAAACTCCTTGAATCACAACCTGTACCCGCGCATCAAACGGAGCGCTCTTATCGACCACGGCCTT
>Ga0066825_10000767_pt1 | contig 10226 bp, 11 predicted proteins | sample ETNtaG_6_FD_65608 | JGI IMG/M metagenome (GOLD analysis project Ga0066825, IMG submission 65608) | Marine microbial and viral communities from oxygen minimum zone, Eastern Pacific Ocean - ETNP201306SV45 | ecosystem: Environmental > Aquatic > Marine > Oceanic | place: Pacific Ocean: Eastern...
CTAATTCCATAATTTTTGACCTGATTATAATACACCCCTATCTCATAAATATCTCCCAATCCATTCTCATGCAACTTATCATGTATATATAAAAAACTTGATAATTTACCATCTATATAATGGGGAAGATAAAAAATTTCTGCTTTATCATTATAAAAAATTTCATCTTCTATTAATTCACTCAAATACATATCATTATTAATCCCTCCCATTGAAATCATATAATCATACTCGGGTGATACCTTATCGGTAGTAAACATAATATCTTTTGTAGTAACATCCCCTCCATCAAAGCCAGGGTTAGAAAATAGTGCCAAATAATATTCAAAGAAATTAGTATATCTTTTATGAGTTATATATCTGTCAGACGACAAAAAAGATTCCACCACACCATAGCTGGGCCTTCTCCCCACTGCAGCGAATCTAGTACCATGGCCAAATTCATGATAAGCCACCTGTAATGGATAATAAAAAATACTGCTATATACCCCAACAAAAAGACCCCGCGTTAAAACGTTATTAGCCCCCTCATATTTACCAGGGATCGCTTCGGCAATAGCACTGCCAAGCTGATTAAATTCTACGACAAAATCTCCAATAGCCTTATTTGAATAGCTAGATGTCCTATAATTAGAATCTAAAGAAAAACGTCTAGTCTCCTTCTCAGTTGCAAAAGAAGAAAGACCTGTTAACAAGGTAAAAATAATGACAAACCCTATCTTTCTTAGGGTTCTGGTATTGGCACATTTGAGTAGCAAAGGCTTGATAGAACATGGTATAATATAATTTTTGGTCACCCCCTTCGCCTTCAAAATCAGTGCATAACACTAGTTGCTAAACATCCAATTAATACTCCTATAATCAAATATAGAACTCTTGTGTGTTTTCTTTGGTAATTTTTTTTTCTAGCAATAACATCACTTATATTTTTTACATCATCTAATATCTTGGGGGTCTCCTGCATTATATTACAAAATTCTTCAGCATAATGCTTCATTTTTTTTTCAATATTCAAATTATCTTTAACCCAATTTTTGAGCCATGGCTCTCCTAATTCCCACATATTTAAATTAGGATTTAAACTATAACCAACCCCCTCAATAATCACCAAAGTCTTTTGTAATAACAATAATTGCGGCTGGGTTTCCATACCGTATTTTTCAGTCACCTGAAATAAATGTGCAAGCATCTTTGCGAGCGAAATTTTATTAGCTGGCAAACCAAAAATCGGTTCCCCTATTGATCTACACGCAAGAGAAAACTCCTTCAAATTAGTATGTTTTGGTATATATCCAGCCTTATGATGCATTTTTGCTATAAAATCATAATCACGCTTCACAAAACCATAAATAATTTGAGTCACATAAATTCTATCATCATATGATAGTTTACCCATTATACCAAAATCTATAAAAGCAATTTTTCCATCTTTAGTGATGATAATATTTCCAGGATGCATATCAGCATGAAAAAAACCATATTGATAGGCCTGAACAAAATAACAATTAATGAGATAATCTCCAATTTGTTTCAAATCTATCTTCTTTTGTTTCGATTTCTTTAACTCATCAATCTTATATCCATCAATCCATTCTGTGCAAAGAATCTTTTGCGATGTAAAATTCCAGAATATTTTAGGCACATATATATTGGGGCATCCAGACATATTTTCTTTAAATTGATCTGCTGCCGCAGCCTCAAAACGCAAATCTAATTCTTGCTCAACAGTTTCTCTAAACATCTCCACTACTTGCTTGAGTTTTAGCCTTTTAAGACTGCCAAAAAGATCTAAGAAAGCAGCTATTAAATATAAAAATCTAACCTCTCGTAAAAATCTCCTTTTTATTCCTGGCCTTAATATTTTTAACGCAACCACCTCTCCTCCTTTTGTAACAGCTTTATGCACCTGAGAAATAGAAGCAGCAGAACAAGACTTTTCCTCTATACTAGAAAACAAACTATATATATCCTCTTTAAGCTCGTTCTTAATAATTTTTTTTACCTTACTATAATCAAAAGGCGGCAACTTATCTTGTAAAACTGATAAATCTTCAGATATTTTCTGCCCAACCAAATCAGGCCTAGTGGATAATAACTGCCCTAATTTTATAAATGTTGGACCTAGCTTTAAAAGAACATATCTCAACCTTTCTCCTCTAGTCTTTCCAATATTATGTAACCCCATCACGCAAAAAGGAGAAAAGATAAATCCTATATACGGGATTTGGCGTAAAACAAAATTTGCCCCATAAATATTAATGATGACAAAATTCCTAAAAATATAAAATATGGAAATTATAGCACTTAGCATTGTAAATTTATTACGTTATTTTTCTTTCGCAACTTGCATATTCTGATTCACTTTCACCCTATCTGTCCAGCTATTGTTACCCTCAATATTGGAAGTCTCTTTAGATAAATTTTTTACTGTATGCTCCAATTCCACCTGCTTTTGGTTTAATTTTTCTATTGCCACTTCATTTTCATGGTGATCAATATTTCCTTCTTGCCTAATTCTATAAGCAGAAGCCACCCAAAAAACCGAACTAATAATTCCTACTGCCCCAACTAAAATCCCACCTACTAACAATCCCATAACTCCAACTACAGTAAGCAGCCCTAGAACGGCAGCCAATCCTCCTGTAGCACCCGCAATAAACACAGTTCTATTTAATGTCTTTTCTTGTTTTTTTCCTGTCATAATTTGGCTTTAAACAGCAACCACCATTATTACTTATATGCTACATATAAAGTCGTAATACCCCCTGTTAAATTTTCACATCTTGCTTGCTTAAACCCAATCTTTCTAATCATTTCCGTAAACTCTTCAGGCTTTGGAAACATCCTAATAGATTCAACAAAATACTGATATGATGCTCTATCATTAGTCACCACCTCTCCTATTTTTGGTATCACATTAAATGAATAAAAATCATAGAATTTTTTTAAGAAATTATTATCTACACTACTAAATTCTAAGCATAAAAACTGTCCCCCTGGTTTCAAAATTCTATACGCCTCCTTTAATCCTCCTTCTATATTGGCAAAGTTTCTAATACCGTATGCTATCGTATAAAGATCAAATTCATCATTCTTAAAACTAGTATTTTCGCCATCCTCTACCTCCCATTTTATATTTGAATCAATAATATTTTTATCAATAAAACGGTTCTTCCCAGCACCTAGCATTTCCTTATTAAAATCTGCAACAATGATCTCATAATCTTTATAGTAATTATATAATTTCTTATATAATCTAAACGCAATATCACCAGTCCCGCCAGCCATATCAACTATTTTCATACCATCTTTTAAAAAAGCCTCCTGAACTAATTTATCTTTCCATAAACGATGAACACCAAAACTCATCAAATCATTCATCATGTCATATTTGCCAGCAACTGAAGAAAAAACCTCACCCACTAACTTTGACTTTACATTCTGCGCAACTTTTTTAAATCCAAATGAAACATTATTACTCATAATCTATATCTAATGAATTGCCTAACGGCATAATTATTACAATCCTAGAATACACTCAAGTATAATTACCAATTACTAATTATAAATTGATTTTTTGTTATGTATCTGTCTGAAGCTGAATATATGTATTTCAATTTTACTTTTTATAAATTTGTTATAAAGTTTCATTCAAGAAAAAAATCTTCTTATATTTAACAACAGTGTCTAATCACTAAATTATAAAATTTAAACAACATGAAAAACAAAATAAAAGATTCTGTAAAAGAATATTATGGTGAAACACTTGAATCTAGTAACGATCTTCAAACTAATGCTTGCTGCGCTTCTGATATACCTAATTACCTAAAACCATTAATCGCAAATATCAACAGTGAAGTATCAAATAAATTCTATGGCTGCGGCTCTCCTATTCCCTCTTTAGTCAAAGATTTAACCATATTAGACTTGGGATGCGGTAGTGGAAGAGATTGCTTTATATTATCACAATTAGTAGGCGAAAATGGTAAAATAATCGGAGTTGACATGACAGAAAAACAAATTTCTGTAGCACAAAACAATCTAGATTTTCACATGAAAAAATTTGGTTACCAATCACCTAACATAGAATTTAAAAAAGGCGAAATAGAAGATCTAAAAACATTAAATATCAAAGATAATTCTGTTGATATCATAATCTCTAATTGCGTCATTAACTTATCAGAAAATAAAGAAAAAATATTTAAAGAAATTCACAGAATACTGAAGCCAGGCGGAGAATTATATTTTTCTGATATTTTTACGAACAGACGTATTCCAGAAAAATATCAATTAGACAAAGAGCTAATCGGAGAATGCCTAGCAGGTGCTTTATATATTGAAGATTTTAGAAGATTGCTATCCTCAGTTGGCTTTAAAGATTACCGAATAGTAGATAACAGCGCAGTAACTATAAATAACCAAAAAGTACAAAAAAAACTTGGAATGATTGACTTTAGCTCCTTAACTATTCGTAGTTTCAAATTAGATTTTGAAGATATATGTGAAAATTATGGTCATACCGCATATTATCTTGGCACTATAGAACAATCACCTCACCAGTTTACATTAGATAATCATCATATTTTTTCTACAGGTTTACCTATGCCAATTTGTGGCAATACTGCAAAAATGCTATCTGAAACTAGATATAAAGATCATTTCAATATTATCGGAGATTTTTCCACTCACTACGGAGTATTTGACTGCAATACTCCGAAGAATAATTCATCTAATACAGGGTGTACGACATGCTAGCAATAATAGGAGGTACAGGGCTATATAAAATTGAGGATATAAACATTCTAGAAAAATTTTCTGTGCAAACCCCTTATGGCCCTCCATCAACAAAAATCGTTAAAGGCCAATATGGTAAAAATGAGTTTTTATTTTTAGCAAGACATGGAACTTCACACTCGCTATTACCCCATGAAATAAATTATAGAGCAAACATTCTAGCACTAAAGAAATTAGGCGCTACCAGAATTATCAGCATATCAGCTGTCGGTAGCCTAAAAGAAGAAATCAAACCTGGAGATTTTGCTATTCCATCACAATATTTTGACTGGATAAAAGGCAATAGAGAAAAATCATTTTTTGGCGAAGGGTTAATTGCGCACATCTCAACTGCCAATCCTGCATGTGATGTCCTAACCAATCATATTATCACTTCTAATGAGAATATAAATATTCACACCAATAAAACATATGCATGTGTAGATGGACCTAGACTTGGCACAAAAGCTGAAAGCAATTTCTTACGAAACGCTGCTAATTGCGACCTAGTAGGAATGACCAATATTCCTGAAGTATTTTTAGCTGCAGAAGCAAGCATTTGTTACAATACCATCGGGATTGTAACTGACTATGACTGCTGGAAAGACGATCCAGAAGAACATGTAACTGCAATGTCAGTAATAGAAAGATATGGTCAGAGTATGGAAAAAATTAAACAACTATTAAAACACACTCTAAATCAGGAATTACCAGAAAGAACATGTAACTGCAATCATATGCTAAAAAATGCATTAATGAGTAATGAATCTTCTCTTAGTGAGGACAAGCTAGAACTACTAAATACACTACGTCTAAATGACAATTAAAATTTCCATTATAGTACCAATAAAGGAAGGTGAATTAGAATGGCAAAAATTACTTAATCAGCTCAGCTTTTCTCCCAAAGAAATTCATGAAATCATATTGGTAGGAAAAAATTTTACCTTACCAGCTAATTTTGCAAACAAAAAATTCAAATCAATCTCTAGTCAATCCCCTGGTAGAGCCTATAACCTCAATTTAGGTACAAAAAAAGCAAACGGAGAATTTTTATGGTTCTTACATGCAGATTCGATATTAGATGCCAATACAATTTCAAACCTTCTTACCACCATAAAACAAAATCCTAATCACTGCTATTACCACAACTTAGATTTCTACAATTCATCATTCTTAATGAGGTTAACAGAATTAGGTATAAAATTACGCCTCAAATTATTTAATATACCATTTGGTGATCAAGGAATTTGCATCAAAAAAGAAATTTTCAATCAGTTAGGAAGGTTTCCAGAAAAAGCCAAACATGGAGAAGATCATCTATTTATTTGGAAAGCAAAACAAAGAAATATTCCTATCTCATCCACAAAAAGTAAAATCTATACAAGCCCAAGAAAATACCAAACACATGGCTGGATACGCACCACCGCACAACATCAATATTTATGGATCAAACAAGCAATCACTACATATATTGATCAAACATGCAACAAAACCGCATTAGCAATCTTTGCAAAAACTCCGGAACTATCTCCCGTAAAAACTAGGTTAGCAAAAGATATAGGGACAAAAAATGCCATCAAATATTACGAATCTTTTCTATCTATTATAGAGCAAAAAGCCACCACCATAGCAAACCAAACAAATATTATTCCATATTGGGCAATTGCCGAAAAAGAAGCCTTAAAAATGGATAGATGGAGAAATTTAAAAACCATGCATTCAGGAATAGGAGATTTAGGAGAAAGATTACATCACGTATATAATACCCTCCTTAAAAAACATAAATACGTCATTATTATTGGTACCGACAGTCCGCAAATACCCATAGATTTAATTATCAACGCAAAAAATGTAGTAAAGAAAACTAACAAAATAGTAATCGGCCCCGCAACAGATGGAGGATTTTATTTATTTGCAAGTAACAAAAAAATTCCCAAACAAATCTGGACCAATGTAACATATAGCAAAGATAATACTCTAGATCAGCTAACAGATCACTTAAAAAATATTTCAAAAATCAAATTACTTGAAGCTATTACGGATATTGACACCAAAAGCGATTTAGAAACAATTAGACAGATCAGGTAAATTATATACAATCGTGGTATATTGTTTAAATAATCAATTTATTATTTAAATAACCATGAAAACGCAGCCTACTCCCTCACTCAGGAACGTATACAAGCCTATCTCAAACCAAAAGCCTAGCAGGAGTGAACCAGCTTGTATCAGTATTTGGAGGAAAAACAGGGTATCAAATATATGGCTGGAATAAAGCTAAAAGAGAGCATATAAAAGTAGGGTCTGAGGCCACACAGATGATGTCAAATGCAGCAATGAGCCCTAGAGATTCCTACTTGCTGGATAAAAAATATGATGACGGCTTAGCCTGGCGCGATAATGATAGAATTACAGCTCGTATCGGACTAGATATGACAGCTGGAGCATGTGTAACAGACCAAACAACACACCATGACTACAACGTAGACAGTACCGAACCAGAATGCTATATCTATTTCAGCGCACCATGACAATTTCTAGACAATCTCACTAACCACCAACCAAGGTTGATGGGTTGATAGACGGTATAAAACCAGATGAATCTGGTGGTATTAACCGATTTACAGAAAATAAAAAAGTGATAAAACAAAGGACCTATGCTACACTGTAGTAATAACAAGCAAAATTACTTGAATGCAAAAAAACACACAGAAAAAAGCTTTTTCTCTTATAGAGTTGTCAGTAGTTTTAATTATCATAGGGTTATTAGTTTCTGGAGTATCGGGAGGAGTAAAACTGGTAGAATCAGCCCGCATGAATAAAAATATATCTTCGTTAACAGAACTAAGAAATAATTTTCTAATTTTTTATAATATCTATGAAGCACTGCCTGGCGACATGTCGAATGCATCAGAATTTTTCACATCCCCCCCTACCATAAATGACGGAGATGGTGATGGCAAAATAGAGTGGAGTGCTGAAGCATATAACGCTCCCCTACATCTAGCAAAAGCAGAATTAGTAGATGACCAAGGTTATACTGGAACATCATCATATTTTTTAATGGAGATACCCTCAGCAGAAAAAACTAAACAAAGGATAACTATTCTGCATACAACAGGGCATTCGAATTTTCCCACCTCATCTGCTTCACATAACGTATTACAAGTAGTGCAAGAATTTGATAAAGCTGCATATACCCCAAAAAAAGCATATTATATAGATAAAAAATTCGATGATGGGAAACCCCGCACAGGAGAAATCACTGTCAGATATTTAGCCGACTCCACCGCTGCAACATGCCAAAATAATACAACAGACTATTATCTCGAATCAGATACAATTGCCTGTATGTTAATATACAATCTAGATCCTGCATTACAATAAATTCAAGACTCAAAGTGCCCCTAAAAAACTGTCATAACATCAATCATTTTCGCGCTTTAGCAAAATCAAAACTTCCATCACCTATTTTCCATTATCTTGACGGCGGATCTGATGACAAAATCACTCTAAAGAAAAATTCTCAATCCTTTAATAGTTACGACCTAATTCCCAATGTCCTAACTGGAATAGACTCAGTAGATACATCAACTACTATTTTGGATAAAAAAATAAAGCTTCCTCTATTTCTTTCACCGGTTGCAATGCAACAATTATACCAAGTCCCATCTCTTGGTACAAAAGCATGCTCAGGAGAAAGATCATATTTATACGGGTTAGCCGGTGCAGGGCAAAAAGGAGTAGAAAAATCTCTAAAAAATCTACAATCAGAAATAGAGAGAAATATGATTCTAATGGGATGAAAATCTATCACAGATCTCCACAACAACCCAAATCTAGTGATAAAAAACCAAAACTAAATTAACACAACAAAAAACACACTATCTCAAATTCTCTTTCAACACCGTAAGAGAAGCTTTTGCCTTATTTAATTGAACATCTATATTTCGTACCGATTCTTTAAATGATCTTATATTTTCTAGAACTTCGGTCAGTTCAGATATTCTCTTATTATCCTTTCTTTGCTCCTTTAAAAGAGCCTTTAAATATATATTCTGCTTTTGGGCCTGGAAAATAAATCTCGATCCATGATACTTATCTCTTAACCCTAAAAACTTTCCTATATCTGTAATTGACTTAAAACCGAATTCTTTGCATAGCTCATCATACAAAGATCTTTGAAAAGGTTTCATCCATTTATACATTTCCTGCTTCACTGTCCTATCTTAAAATCCTATGAACTTAAAAAACACCCTCCCCCTCATCAATAACTAGCAATATACTGTGCTATTACAGGGTAAATTTACTATATGGCGCTAGGAGCATTCCGAGCTTCTATATAAAGCTGATTGGTAACAATCTACTCCTAGCACAGTATACTGCCAAGAGTTGTTTATATAGCATTCGGACATCATAAAACAACTTGAAGTTGCATCCATTAAATACTAAAATTTTATATTATCAAACATATTTTTTATTTATCACCCAAGAAAATGGGGAATCTTAGCAAGAAAAATTCTAAATATAATATCTACTACAAAAAACCTATTATATTTAATATAAAGACTCTAAAAACATTACAAAAGAAAGATGAGAAAGCTACTACATTACTACGCAAGACTCACATGCGGATTTCCTTTTCTCAATCTCTTTATCACCCCAAGATTGTCTGACCTCCTCCTTAGAATCTATAGTTTTTTCTAAAGTGTTTTGGTAAGCACTTCTTTCATCTATCGTATCATTGACCTTCGGATTAGCAATAATATTTCTTACTAGATCTAATTTAGCTTTATCACAAAAAATCAATACACTATTTGATTTTTCCTTTATCGTACCTATTCCGTTTGCATTTAGCTCTTGCACGAGATCCTCCTTTTCCCATATGCTTGGGACCTTTATCCTTTGTTTTGTTAGATTCAAATCTGTTCTTAAAGGTCTGTCCAATTGATCCGCCCTTATATTAATAATATTATTATGAATGGAACCACCTTTTCCAAGAACCTTATCCTTATACTGATCTAACAAATCTCTACTTATCTCTACTTTAACCATCAATTCTGGATAAACACTTAATACCGAATCCTCTACTTTCTCAAAGCCTCCTGTACCTGTGATCACCCTATTTTTCGCAGAATGACAATCTGGAGTAATATAGTGAACCACCATTTCTTTATATAAATCCCTTACCTCTTGGCTATCTACAACCTCACTATCTAAACCAAATTGTCGATCACCCCCCTTATATTCCTTAACCATCAACTCTGTCATATTCTTGTTATTAGAAACAAAATTACATACCTCCATGTCACCTCCTTTTATACCTGATAACATTAGACACTGTTGTTAAATCTATATATTTTTAGATTTTGTTATATTTTGAGTGTTTTTTTATCTAAATTCTCTTTCATATCGGAATATATGAAAGAGAATTTAGATAAAAAATAAGCCAA
>Ga0066825_10000769_pt1 | contig 10217 bp, 10 predicted proteins | sample ETNtaG_6_FD_65608 | JGI IMG/M metagenome (GOLD analysis project Ga0066825, IMG submission 65608) | Marine microbial and viral communities from oxygen minimum zone, Eastern Pacific Ocean - ETNP201306SV45 | ecosystem: Environmental > Aquatic > Marine > Oceanic | place: Pacific Ocean: Eastern...
GAATCTACTGTTGATGTAGCGCTAAGTCATAACGCTGTTCACAAGCTCTGGGTCTGCCATCCTGACCTGTCTGTCTCTACACCGTGGAGAGAAATTAATTCTAATTTTAGATTGGTTGACTCGCCTGGAAAGAGAGGATTCCCAGAAGGCGGGGAAAGACGTGCATTCTTCCTTTCCGACAATGGATTTGATGCGATCAATCTTCCTGAACCTCTTTGGACTGCTGGATATGTGGCGCTATTCCATAAATATGGACTCAAATGTTTTGCTTGGGATGCTCAGCTCCCGAGACAAATTGAACGATTAATAAATATTGGAATTGATGGAATCTACAGCGACCATACTGACCGTCTACTGCAAGCACTTAATAAATCAAAGACTCCTAGAGACGTTTAAAGTCTCCTAGTGGCCACACCCGCACGAAAGCACGTCCAACAATACTCTCTACTGGTACCGGGCCGAAAATTCGACTGTCTCTTGAATTCCAGCGATTATCTCCCATTACAAATACATGGTCATCCGGAACTACACATATATTTGCTTTCTCTAGTGAACTTATACACCCTGCGGGAGTGCTGAAATCACTAGTTGTTTCCGACGCCGCCAAATACGGTTCAATCATAAGATTTCCATCAATGTAGACCTTCCCGTCTTGAACTTGAAGTGTTTCACCAGGAAGCGCTACCACTCTTTTAATTAGGTCGGATACTTCATTGTTTGTTTGTGAAGGGTTGCCAAAGACAATCATGTCTCCGCGATTCACATCATGGAGTTTGTAACTCAATTTATTAACTATTACACGATCACCTATCCCTAGAGAGGGCTCCATAGAGGGTGACGGGATGTAGTAGGCCTGAAATAAAAAAGCTTTAATGACAAAGGCAACTACGAAGGCTGTCCCTATTACTGCCACCCATTCAAGGATCTTTCGTAAGTTTGATCGAAATGGGCTGGGTAATCCAAAATCAAAGTCATCTTCATCAAAATCAGACGCTGATTGAGTTAGTTGCGTTTCTTCGCTTCCAGAGGTCTGCTTGGAGCTACCCGTTGCATCTGCTTCTATTGAGTTCGGATTTGCATCATTTTGCTCAGAGTTTTCTACCCTTTCACGCGCTCGTTCTAGTATCTCATCAGACCACTCAGAAGTTGGGTCTTCAGAAGAATTCTTTTCTTCTGTTTCATCTTTATCGTTGTCCACAAAGAGAACTTACTCTTATTTTGCTGACTTAAGGTGTCGCCTTTGAATAAGAGTCAAGAATTAATTTCGCTGCCTCTTTTCTAAATGATTCACCGAGATCTTCTGGCGCTTCAAGAATTTCAGTTCTAGATCCGAGGCGAAGGAGGAGGCGGGCTAACCACCCAGAAGAAGCAACTGGAAGTTTCACTTCCCAGAAATCCTCTTTAACTTGTTTTGCCTCTACATTTGGATATTCTTCGATAACCCATTTGTCCTCAGAGGGCAGTAAGAGCGTCACAGTCGGCAAGTCTTTTCCTGTGATAGGAAAGACTTCGGTAATTTCATCTGTTTGCCCTCTTAATACATCCTCACTCGCGAAAGTTGCGCCTGTTTCCACCGCTTCGCTGACACGATCTAATCGGAATATCCGTTGTGCTTCCACGTGATGACAGAAAGCATCTGCATACCAGTGACCTTTATCGGCAAATAGTCTGACCACATCAATTTCTCTAGTGTTTTCTTCTTTACGACCATACGAAAAGTACTTGATTCGTAGTCTTTTGTTTTCCCGTGATGCGTCTTTGAATATGTCTAGTACTTCTCTGTTTGTGGACCCCAAGTTTATTTCTATTGCATCTTTTGCCGCTTGACCTGAAGATGCAATCAGCTTCATCAATCCTTTCTCAAGTGAACCTAACTCGTCTGCATCTAAGTATTCCGCAACAGACTTTCCTGCAACTATTAGCTGAAGTAGCTCTTCTGCTGAGAGGCGCAAAGACTTCCTAAACCAATCCGCATACGATATTTCAACAAAGCCGTCATATATATGAACATCTACTAAGCAATCTGGTGTAAATGGATGAACTCCGACCATGAATAGCACTTCTTCTAAGTCGACTAGTAACTGTTCTGTTGGGTAATCAAAATTTGTTGATATATCTTCAAGCGGCGCGCCGCCTCTATCTACTACCCAGGGAATGACTGCTAAAAGGCGTCTAAGTCGGTCTGTGGCGTTTAGAGAGTTCATAACAGGCTCTCCAGCCATTCTTTCATGCCTTCCCTTAGTTCCTCTGGAGCTAGAATCTCTGCTCCGTCAAGAAATGTCAAAGCGAAAGACCTGAAAGCCTTCCAGTCGCATACCAATTCCTGTATGACAACTGAGCCGTCATCGTTTATTTTCTGAACTGATTCCTCTCCTAAGTAACTGATAATCCATGAGGCTTGTGAAGGTTCGATTTGCATCGTCACCGTTCTTGCTGGCTCCTCTCCATATCGCCAGGGGAATTCATTTAATTCAAGTTTGATTTGTTCGGGGGGTTCAAAAGAGGCCTTCTCCCCTAATTGGACTTTTCCTTTTATTCGACTTACACGAAAATTCCTATTCGCTTCTCGATTTAAGTCATACCCGGTCAGATACCAGCGACCACGTTTGAAGGTGACACGATGCGGCTGCACCTCCCTGGCTTGTTCGTTGTAAGTGAAGTTCACTGATTGTCTTTCAGTTGCTGCACCGAGCAGCACACTCAAAGTGGGATCTAAGGGAATCTCTGTGAGTGGCTGCACCTCTCCTTCTGAACTCACATGAGAGCCCAGTTTCCAGAAAGGGTTGTCCTTATCTGTGGTTTGGAAGCGAACAAGATTGAAAGCTATATGAAGAGCAGCCAGTTCGTCGGACTCTAGATTTAAGCTCTGTTCTTTGGATGCACCTGTTTCGACGCTGTAACCCTGAGTTGCTTCATCAAATAAAATAGGTATACCAATTTTTTTAAGTTCGTCTTTATCTCTCTCAAAGGTCCTCCGGAAGCTCTCTTTGTTATCCGAGTAAGTTCCCGCTGGAAGCTTTTCTTTGATTTCGTCACGAGTAATTGGCCGGGTTGCTTCAACCATCGCTGCCATCAAATTAAGTAAGCGTTCTAACTTCGACATGACTTAATTTCCATCACTTTATTCATAGAGTCTCAATTAACTTTTCAACCCTTTCATCAACATATTTGAATGGGTCTTTACAGAGAACACTTCGTTGTTGAGGGTGGTCGTTCAATTTCAGATGAACCCAATCAACTGTGTAGTCGCGATTCCGTTCTCTTGCATGTTTTATGAATTCGCCTCGTAAGCGTGCTCGCGTGGTTTGCGGTGGTTGTGTAATTGCATTTTGTATATCACCATCAGTGATTACTCGCTCCATTTGTCCACGACTTTCTAGCAGATAAAACAAACTCGTATCTTTCCGAATTTCATGATATTGAAGGTCCATCAATGCTAAACGTGAATCAGCTAGCGGCAAGTTGTGTCTCTCTCGGTAACCCTCAATTAGCAGGTACTTGGCTACCCAGTCGCATTCTCGACTTAGGGTCAGCGGATCATCTTCGATGCTGGTCAAACAATGTTCCCACATTTCTAAAGCAAGTTTTTCCTCAACTGACATCTCATGGTGAACTGAAAACCTCACGGCTCTTTCGTAGAATTCTCGTTGGATATCTAATGCACGCATTTCTCTGCCGTTAGCTAGACGTACTGTACGTTGGCAAGTTATATCGTGACTAACTTCTCTAATGGCACGTATCGGATTCTCTAGTGTCATATCGCGTAGAATCGTTCCGCTTTCTTCGACCATTCTCAGTATTAGTCCGCATGTAGCCACTTTCAAGAAGCTTGCATATTCACTCATATTTGAGTCCCCTACTATCACATGAAGGCGTCGGTAAAGATTTGCGTCTGAATGTGGTTCGTCACGGGAATTTATTATTGGTCGTGAGCGCGTCGTTGCACTAGAGAAGTCCTCCCAAACGTGATCGGCGCGTTGACTTATGCAATACATTGCTCCACGTGCCGTTTGAAGAACTTTTCCGGCACCAGCCCATATTTGTCTGCTTACCAAATACGGGATTAATGTTTCACCTATCATTGATGTGTCTTCATCTCTGACAGTTAAATAATTTTCGTGACTTCCGTATGAATTGCCAGCTGAATCTGTGTTGTTTTTGTAGATATGTATCTCTCCATCTATTCCCTCTTCGTGAAGTCTTTCTTGTGCTCCTACCATGAGTTCTTCAACTATGCGCTCCCCAGCTTTATCATGAGTGATTACTTCAGATACTGAATCACATTCAGGAGTCGCGTATTCAGGATGGGATCCAACATCTAAATACAGTCGTGCCCCATTAGGGAGAAAGACATTAGAGCTTCTTCCCCAATTTTGAATTCTTCGGAAAAGATATCTTGCGACTTCGTCTGGGCTTAACCGTCGCTGCCCACCCTGAGTGCAAGTAACTCCGTATTCTGTCTCAATGCCGTAGATTCGGCGATCCACGTCAGCTATTTTCGCTTAGAAGTTCGTCGAGTGCTTCACTTTCAATACGACGGAATGCTCGACGTCCGTTACCGCGACTTAGAACTGCTACCTCTAAGTCATTAGCCATTAAGGAACGATCTGGTCCGGCTAGCGCTTTAACTGCCTGATTTAAAATCACGTTCAACGACTGGTCTGGAGTCCAAGATTCTTCAAGGCGTGCTTTCACCGTCTCGGTCTCTCCGCCTATAACTACGAAGGTTCCAGTGTCCATTACTGTTCCGTCATAAAGTAAATGGAATATCTGATCTTGACTAGTTTCTTCATGAATTTCAGCTATTGCTATTTCAACTTCCAGCGGCTTCATTTCATGAGTGAAATACTGCCCAAGAGTCTGTGCATATTGATTAGCTAACCAACGTGCATCTACATCGTCTCGGCTAAATGAATAGCCTTTTAGGTCGGCATGGCGCACTCCGGCTACACGCAACTGATCAAATTCGTTATATTTGCCCACTCCGATGAAACCAATGCGATCATATATTTCACCGATTTTACGAAGAGTGTTGGAAGGATTTTCTGCACATAGTAGAACGCCGTCTGCGTAAACAGAAACGATCGCTGCTCGACCCCTAGTAATCCCTTTTCTGGCGTAATCAGCCCGATCCTTCATTAATTGTTCAGGGGAAACGTACATTGGCATGTTCATGACTGTTCTCCAGTCACTTCTTCAATTAAGGAGTTAGTACGACTCTTTAACTCTTCATCTTCAATGCGAGTGAAACCGTTTGAATCAATAACTGCAATTACGGGGTATATGCCTCGTATTGGGTCAGGTCCGCCCGTAGCGCTATCTTCATCTGCGGCGTGGAACAAAGCTTCTATTGCCAGGTCAATGCCTTCGCTAGACGATAGTTCTCCGGTGTGTCTGAGTTTCAGAACTGTGCTTGCGTGCAGACTACCTGATCCGGAAGCTGCGAAATCTCTTTCTTCGTAGCGGCCCCCCGTAATATCAAATTCAAAAAGTCTTCCTTTTTTTAACTTTTCGTCAAATCCTGCAAAGATAGGAACGACTCCTAAGCCTTGTAAAGCTGCAGGTAAATTATTCCGAAGCATTTGGCTTAGCTGGTTGGCTTTTCCCTCCAGGCTTAATGGCCTTCCTTCAACTTTTTCGTAATGTTCTATTTGTAATTGAAATAACCGAACCATTTCCATAGCGGGCCCTGCTGCTCCTGCGATAGCAACACCGGAATGCTCATCTGCTGGAAAAACCTTTTCTATCGTTCGATGGCTTATTAAGTGCCCTGAAGTGGCCCTTCGGTCACCGGCCATTACTACTCCATCTACTGTTTGTATAGCGACGACTGTTGTTCCGTGCATGATTTTGGAAGGATCAATAGCAATCGTCTCCCAGCTGGGTAAACGGTTTAGTTCTCCTAGGAGTCCTAGGAAATCTGGTCCGGGATCGGATTCTGAAGAAAAACGCGGAAGTGTCACGACTAAGAGGATACCTCTCTAATAGGCATTGCTACTCTCCGCCTTTCTGTATGTAACTTTTCACAAACTCTTCTGCGTTTGCTTCAAGCACCTCATCGATTTCGTCTAAGAGGTCATCTAGTTCATTTTTTATGTGCTCGCTTTTTTTCGAAGCTTGCGGCATATTTTCTGTGTCTTCTGATGTCTCCGGCTCTTCGGAAGAATTTCTGTATCGCTTTTCTTGTTCTGCCATTTTGTTTCCTTCTAAGAGAATCTAATCATCCCTTATGTTTTCTTCTAGTCTTTTTAGCAATTCCGAAACTGAATTTGAATTTTCTATCAGGTCTTCAGTTTGTTGTCGTGTTCCGCGTAAAGGTTCCAACATCGGAACTCTTTGCAAGTTCTTCTCACCGGAATCAAACACTAGTGAATCCCAATTAGCGCTGACAATGTCTTCCGGCCATTTTGTTAAGCACTTTCCTCTGAAATACGCCCTTGTATCTTCTGGCGGGTTCTTCACTGCTACGTATGTATCTGTTTCTGAAACTAGCGTTTCCTGGTGAACCTTCTTGAATAAAGACTTGTGTGGACGTAAATCATGGTATTGCAGATCTATTGCGGCGAGCTGCGGATCCATTGAGTTAATCTTCTTCCGTTCTTGGAATCCATCTAGTATGTGTTTTTTTGTAACCCAATCCAGAACTCCTACAAGCGTTTCTAAACTATTTGGAGAATCAAGACTAGTGAGTACTTTTTCCCACCAGTGCAGCACTAATTCTGCGGAGTCTCCTCCTATATTCTCTGTTCCGAACTTGTCAACGTATTCTTTGGCTTGGCCATATAGCCACCATTGAATTTCTAAAGCGGTACTTGTTGATCCGTCAATAAGTTCTAGTGGGGTGTTTAATTGCAGATCAAATGAAACTTCTTGGAGTGAACGGACCGGATCTTTGAATTTGATTATTTTATTCAGCGCATCTGATTCAATCATGCTTAGAACAATTGCTGTTGTGCCCACCTTCAGGAAAGTTGCAACTTGGCATAAATTTGCATCGCCAACGATGACATGCAGCCTTCGATATTTTGCTGGGTCCGCATGTGGCTCATCACGAGTATTAATGATGGGCCTCTTTAGTGTTGTTTCCAGACCGATCGGTTCTTCAAAGAAATCTGCCCGCTGTGTTATTTGAAATGGAATTTCACTTCGACTGCGGCCCGAAATCTCACAACCGACTTTGCCTGCACCGGTGAATACTTGTCGGGTTATGAAATGCGTGGTTGCATGGTCAGCTATTCGTTCAAAAGAAGTGCCTCTATTTACTAAATAATTCTCATGGCACCCGTAGCTGTTGCCTTTTCCGTCTGAATTGTTTTTATAGACGACGAGTTCTTGCCCAGGTGGGAGAATTTCTTTGGCTGCTTCCATGGAAGAAATAAGGATCTGGTCTGCAGCGCAATCGTATTTTACGACTGATAAGGGGTCTGCGCATTCTGGGGAACTTAACTCTGGATGTGCATGATCAACGTAATATCTTGAACCATTAGTCAGTACGGCGTTTACCATGTGTGCTTCTATTTCTGGCGCTATGGATTCTGGTGAGTCAAAGCCACGGAGGTCCTTATCGGGTGTTTCATGAATGAAATCCCATCCCGGTCGTGGTGCACTTGGGCCTCTATCTGCGGTTGAATGGGCGTGCAAGTAGGCATTTATTAATAAAGAAGATGCGATGATTGGGTTTGGCTCTGTGACTCCCTTATGGATGATTCCATATTCAGTTTCTATCCCAAGAGTCTTCTTCACGTTCACCAAACCGACCTTAATGTCACTAGAAGGGTAAGTGGGGTCAGAGATATTGACCGGTAGCCACTCCGTCGATGGACCTTCCTCCGGTCTCATCTTCATCGCTACTCACAAGCGTTCGGACATAGATGATTCGTTCGCCCTTCTTCCCAGATACTTTCGCCCAGTCATCAGGATTTGTTGTATTTGGAAGATCTTCATGTTCACGGAACTCTTGCCGGACTGAACGAATTAAATCATCTGTGTGTATGCCCTCTCTCCCGCCTGCGAGTTGACGCTTAATTGCGAGAGTTTTAGCGCGTCTAACAATATTTTCAACCATTGCTCCTGAAGCGAAATCTCTAAAGAAAAGTACTTCTTTGTCGCCATTCTGATAGGTGACCTCTAAGAAGCGATTACTTTCCTTATCGCTATACATCGCCTCTACAGTTTCATCTATCATTGCAAGTACTGCTTTGTTGCGGTCTCCACCGCCAAGAGTTGTGACTAATTCGGAATCAATTGGCAGCTCAGGCACAAGGTAGCGTGAGAATATTTTTGCTGCCGCTGTTGCGTCAGGTCGGTCAATTCGAATCTTAACGTCTAGGCGCCCTGGTCTTAAAATGGCAGGGTCAATGAGGTCCTCTCGGTTTGAAGCACCGATGACTATCACATTATTTAGAGCTTCTACCCCATCGATTTCCGCCAGCAATTGTGGAACAATGGTTGACTCTATATCAGAACTAATTCCAGTTCCCCGAGTTCTAAATAAAGATTCCATCTCATCAAAGAAAACGATTACTGGCCAGCCTTGTTCAGATTTTTCGCGCGCTCTCTCAAAAATCAATCGGATTTGACGCTCTGTTTCTCCCACGTACATATTTAAGAGTTCTGGCCCTTTAATGTTTAAGAAATAACTGGGAGCGTCTTCTTCTCCGGATACCTCAGCAACCTTTCGAGCCAGAGAATTGGCGACCGCTTTGGCTATCAATGTTTTTCCGCACCCAGGTGGTCCATAAAGCAAAATACCTTTAGGGGCGGGCAACGAGTACTCTGAAAACAATTGCTTGTGTAGAAACGGTAATTCAACAGCATCAACTATTTTTTCTATTTGTAGATCTAGTCCTCCAACATCTTCATACGTAACGTCCGGGACATCCTCTAACAGCAAAGTTTCCACTTCTGGTCGCGGTAATCTTTCAAGCAGAAGTCCTGACCGGGAATCAAGCATCACAGAATCTCCGCTTCTTAGGCGAAGACTGCCCTCCTTGATTAAATCTCCTGCAAGTTCAACGACTCGTTCTTCACCATTATTTGCTACAACTACAGCTCTCGTACTGTCGGAAAGGACTTCTTTAACTGTTGCTACTTCTCCCAAGAAGTGTGGTTTTCTAGCCATGACGACGTTCATGGCTTCATTAAGGACTACTTCTTGTCCAACCCCGAGGTCGGCACCAACTTCAGGAGAAACCGAAACTCTCATTTTCTTACCAGAAGATTGAACATCAATGCTTCCATCTTCATTGATGCCAACGACTGTTCCATATGGAGACGGTGGTTTTGATAACTGTTCGATTTCTTCACGTAAGTCAGATACGCGTTGACGTGTCATTTCAAGCGCTTCATCAAGTTTCTGATTTCGGTCTATGGCGTGCCGAACTTCCTTTTTTGTTTCACGAAGTTCGGTTTCAAGGTCGTGGATTTGCACGGGAGCATCTACAAGTCGTCGTCGCAAGTCGGCGACTTCTTCTTGCAGGCGTTCTAAATCCGAATTTTCTTCCGTGGAAGTCAATGTTCCTCCAGACCCTAAATACTTGTTGAGCCGGACCTTACCGCAGTTAGTGACAAATGTAACGGTTAAGCCGCACAACTTTGCTAAAGAATTATGTATTATTATTAGACAAGAAGTCGTATGGCTTTGTAGTAAAATATTTTTTATCGTTTCTTTAGAGACGGAGGGACCCTGAAGATGCTAAAAGTGTGGATAGACCAAGATCTTTGTACTGGAGATGGACTCTGCGAAGAGATTGCCCCTAGTGTATTTGCCATGCTTGATGATGGCTTAGCTTACGTGAAAGACGGAGACAAGATCTTAAGTGATCCAGGTGGCGCAGACGCTGTCGCTCCTGTTCCTGAAGATCAAATAGAAGCAACAATTGAATCCGCTGAAGAGTGCCCAGGTGAATGCATCTTTATTGAAGTCGACTAAACCGATTCAATCTATTCAAAAATCCTAAATAATCGAAAGGCCGCCTTACGGGCGGTCTTTCTAGTTTCAAGCCAGCGATTTGTTAGCGGCATTGCGTGATGATTGCTTCTGAGTTCTCCTGCGTCTCATCAACTAGGTTATTTAGCTCATTAGTTTGGACAGCGTATGCAGTCGCACCCCCACCCTTTACGGAAGAGAAAGCCACCCCAATCACTTCTCCTGAGTTATTGACTACTGGTGAACCAGAGTGTCCAGAATCTACATCCATTGCAAGTATTAATGCGTC
>Ga0066825_10000772_pt1 | contig 10202 bp, 6 predicted proteins | sample ETNtaG_6_FD_65608 | JGI IMG/M metagenome (GOLD analysis project Ga0066825, IMG submission 65608) | Marine microbial and viral communities from oxygen minimum zone, Eastern Pacific Ocean - ETNP201306SV45 | ecosystem: Environmental > Aquatic > Marine > Oceanic | place: Pacific Ocean: Eastern...
TCGGAAGCATTTCTGGTAAGGGCTATTTCTTCGGAATTAACGCCCAACATACGGGCTAGCTGCTGCCGAACTCCTTCACGTCGGGGTTCTAAAATTCGCCACATATTGTACACAGGCGCTTGGTTGGAAAAGTCTAAATGCTTTTTCATGGCCTCTTGAACAAATTCAGGGGACGGACTAACGCCACCATTGTTCAAATTAATTAAGCTTCGATCCACGGTGAAGGCCTGTTGAACGCGGTACCAAAAGGACTCATTGGTTGCCAGCTCTTCAGCAGATCCGCTGAATGTGCCCAGCTCGTCAAGGATGTGTTGAGTGGTTTGCGGATTAAAAAAGGTCCCTAGCGTTAAAGCCGCAGCCCCGCCGCCTATTTTACTTAGAAATTCTTTTCTTGAAGACATACTCAAAGGGTTTGTTAGTACTCTTATTTACCAATCCAAATCATTATATGCAAATGTCAGTCGACCAATGAAGCTAGAAAAGGACTGCATACTAAGGTGTAGTAAATTCAAATTTGGTCGACGCTTATGTAATGAGTAGATTTTACTACGACCAAAAAATTATTTTAAAGAATTTATTTAAATGAATGGAGAAAATATGAGATTATATCCTGCTGTAGGATTAATGTGTGTAATTTGGTTTTTTAGCATACCAATCTCAGCTCAAGATTTAAGCAGTGAAGACAAATACACTTATTTGAAGCAATTAGATCATTTTTTATCTATCCCAAATAATGGGTTATTTAATGAGCATATCGAACCCAATATCGAGTGGCTTATTGAAGCGTTTAGTCAACTTGACTTCGATGCAAAGCGACTGGAAACATATGGGCAGCCGTTATTTTTCGCCCAAAAAATACGCAGAAAAGACCTACCCACGGTTCTTTTTTATATGCACTTAGATGGCCAATCTGTTGATTCATCAGCATGGAATCAACCAAGTCCATATGAACCTGTTTATAAAAGTAAAACAGAAATGGGGGATTGGCAGATTATGAGCGAAGAGGTGCCTGAGCCACCTTATGATCAGGAGTGGCGAATTTTTGCACGTTCCGCGTCTGATGATAAGGGGCCAATTATTATGTTACTTGCTGCTCTCCAAGAACTTCAAAAAGAGAAACAAGAACTGGTTTACAATGTCAAGATTATTTTGGATTCTGAAGAAGAGCGAGGCTCGCCTCACTTATTATCTTCTGTGCAACGATACTCGGATCTGCTTTCCTCTGATTATTTAGTGGTCTCAGACGGCCCTATGCACGATTCCGGGCTACCTACACTCACTTATGGAGTGAGGGGGATTACGCGAATGACTCTTGAAATATATGGTCCTTCTAAGCCTCAACATAGTGGTCATTTTGGGAATTATGCTCCAAATCCAGTTTTCAGAGCAGCGCATTTATTAGCTTCGATGAAGGATGAGCAAGGACGCGTAGTCATTCCTGGATACTATGATGGTGTTAGTTTTGATTCATTGGCTCTTCAAGTCATGGCAGCAGTTCCTGACAATGAAGAAGCAATACAAGAGCGGGCTGGATTTAAGGAGCCTGAAAAAGTTGGTATAAACTATCAAGAAGCTATGCAGTTTCCATCATTAAACGTGCGTGGTATTCGTTCGGCATGGGTGGGAAATGAAGCCAGAACAATTGTACCTGATAAAGTAATCGTAGAAATAGATATTAGAACCGTACCAAATACCGATGGAAACCGACTAGCAGGGTTGGTAAAAGAGCATATAAAACAACAAGGATACACCATTTTAGATGCCGTACCAACTCAAGAGGAAATGCTGAGTATTGAAAAGCCCATTTTTGTTGAACATACTGTATCTATGTATCCCTTTCGAACACCTCTAGACTCAGAACTAGGAGCTTGGTTAAAAGATGCTCTAGAGCAAGCACATGGAAAGGAGGTAGTTCAAATACGAATCTTAGGTGGAAGTCTACCACTTTCCTTCTTCCTAAATGAACTTGGTATACCGGCCGTTCTAGCACCTTTAGTAAATGCAGATAATAATCAGCACAGCCCAAATGAGAACCTTAGACTAGGTAATTTTTTTGATGGTATTCTCTCCTTTCGATCTATTTTACTTAATCCAATTCCGCAATAAAAATGATGAACAAGATGATTTCAACTACCAGATTTTCTTTATTAATAGCCGTCCTTTTAATGGGATGGGTGGCCTGTTCAACGCCCCCAACCCTGCAGGAAAAGGCCGAACAAGCAGATGCTCTTATCACGACAAATCTTGATGAAAATGAACTCCCGGGGATTTCGGTCACTATTCTAAAGGCAGGTGAACAGGTCTATTCTAAAGGTTTTGGCTTCGCAGACATGGAGGCCGAGAAGCCGATAGATCCATCCACCACCCGGTTCCGGATTGGAAGCGTCTCAAAAACATTTGCCGCTTCTGCGCTCATGACCCTGGTAGAAGACAATAAGGTGCATTTAGATAGCAGTGTCTATAGTTATGTGCCCAATTTTCCTGAAAAAAAATGGACTATCACACCCAGACAAGTAGCCGGTCACCTCTCAGGTATTCGTCATTATAGAGGCGATGAAATGAACATAAATCGATTTTACTCCACCGTAGATGAGGCGCTTTCTATCTTTGAAGAGGATACACTTCTTCATGAACCCGGCTCGAAATACCTGTACTCAACACATGCTTGGACCCTTCTTAGTGCGGTGATTGAACAAGCAGCCGGGACTCCTTATTTGGATTACATGCAAGAGTCCGTATTTGATCCATTGAGCATGACCAGCACCCATCCCGAATTAAGTGACTTAGAAGGGGTTGATAAAGTAAGCTACTATGTGCGTGATTCTTTGGGTAGTCTAATACGTGCTCCTGAGGTAGATAATAGTTGGAAATGGGCTGGCGGCGGTTTTATATCCACTACAGAAGATGTGGCTCGTTTTTTATGGCAACATGCTGAGCCCTCGTATTTAACAGCGGAATCTCTCTCGGAATTAACTACTCCCCAGCAAACGACTAGTGGAGCATCAACGGACTATGGACTAGGTTGGTCTACCCGCGAAGATGCTCAAGCTAATCGATTAATTGGGCATACCGGCGGCTCGGTGGGGGGCACCACTTTTGCCTTTATGCAACCCGATAGCGAGGTAGTGGTGGTTATGACTACGAACGTATCAGGGGCTGGTTATTTGTTAACTTTAATGAATGATTTATTTGCCCTGTATCAGTAGGGGTTATCCTACTTTTTGTAGTCGATCGTTTCGGTATGAAAGGGATATAACTGGTCAATTGGGCCGGTTTCGTAGTCTAAGGCGTTGAGTCGAATAGTACCAAACCAATTCCCCGGAGCATCCACCACTTGGATGGTCTTGGCGTAGCCTGTTTCATCGAAACCGCGACGAAAATGTACTCTAGATTTAACTACAAATACGTCAAAATCGTCAGGATTAATAGGGCCAAACCGCAATGATTCTGGCCGGATAATTTGTTCGTAAGTTGGGGTAATAATGAGCACATTATCGTTGCCAAAACCAATGGCGGCTATATGCTCATAGCCCCATTGTGGTCCAAAAAATAGCACCTCGCCGTCAATTTGAACCGGGGGGCCGGCTTGTTCACCCGTTACACCACCTACTTTTCTGCTAAAACGATCTCCGGCTTGGGCATTTTGTTCTTTAAGTGCTTCTAAGGTAAATTCGTCCCGAAGAGCCGCGTACAATACCTTCCCCACCTCTTCTTCGATTAATTCACTTAGTATCCATGTGGCATCTCCTGGCCGGTCGGAATAATCGCCCAGTGCAACCGGTGTTTGCTGATTAGCAATAGCCGTTTTTGTGATTTGGACCGCCTCCTTAGGCATAGGAAATTGTTGATCAACAAAATCTTCTCGCACACGCCAAATATATTCGGCCATATCATCGGCAATGGAGTCAGCTAGCGCTTGGTCATTATTGGTGGTCACATGTACGGTTGTGCCAATATCGGGCACATCCGACCAAGGAAATCCGTAGAAAACACTCACATAAACATCTTTATTTCTAGCCTCCCACCGCCTTGCTCGTTCCATAATATCCATAGCTGGAGACGCGCCCGTCCATTGAAGAACCGTTGCCGTGACAACAGGCGGCTTCCTACTGGCAGATCTAGGAGCATACATTCCTTTTGACGTCTTATACAAAAACTCAGCCGACCGCTCGCCCTGCAGGAACGCGTCATAATGAGGGAAGCGTTTGGTAACAAATGCCGCATCGGCCCAGTCCAAAAACTCTTCGTCTTCGTTTCCATGAAGATCAAAAGAGGCGGCAATTGGAACATCTGGACCAACAAGTGTACGAATGCGTTTAGCTATTTCGGCCTCGGGTTTTGGAATATCGCGAACCGCCATAGCACCGTGAAGAGCTAGATACACCCCATCTACTGGGAGTTTAGATTCTAGGTCAGATAAAATGATATCCATAAAATACTCGAAACTTTCAAGAGTATTCCAACTTCTAGAGGAACCACCAAAAACAAAATCTGGAGAATTAATCCCTACCACTTCAACATCTCCTAAAACATTGGCTTTGTGTACAAACCCACCAACATATCCGCCTAGGTTTGTGCGGCCTTTACCAATGAGTTCATCGCCGGGTAAATAAGGACCGTTGGTCGTCCAATCTTCTATTCCAGCATCCCCTCCAGGACAAAATGTACAGGTCTCTTGTTGATATTTGATCACTGCAAATTTCTTTGGTTGGCTTTGTTGAGAGCAAGCAGTGAGGCCCAAAATTATGAGAATATAACCGGTGATAATTACTCTTGTCTTATTCATATGAGAATATGTTTGCGTGTAAAAATAGATTAATTTGTACCATGTATTGAGTTCTGGGAGAATAGAGCTAGAATTTTGAAGCTCTGATCCAAGTATCTGATCTCGCCCAGCTACGTTCAAATGCGTCAGTAATTTGACGATCTTGTTTCCCCTGACCTTCCAAAGCTTGAAGTAAACCATAATAGGACCAACCATTGTTGGGGTGATCCTGAAGAGCTTCGCGATACACTCGTTCCGCCTCCACAAAATCATCGGTGGCAATATACGCAGCTCCCAACCAGTGCCGTGCCGCAAAGGGTAAGGGTTCGGGTTCGTCATAGGTAAGTTGATCTTCAAAGGTGCCTGCTGTGATAAATGATTCAATAGCTTGGTTTAAATCGCCTTGAATCCAGTGTATTTCGCCTTCCAAAATATGGGCCAATGTACCTAGTAATAGATTAGCTGGATGAAAGCGAAAGCGAGCATTAGAGGATTCTGAGAGAGCTTTTATTTCGCTAACCATAGCGCTAGCAGTAGCCGGGTCTCCAGATTTGAGTGAGGCATATCCCATTGAGAAATTCCAAACACCCAATTGAATGTCATTGGTAGGTTTTTCACGAATTTTAGCTACATCGAGCACATCCTCAAAACGCCCAAACCGAATTAATGTGAGTAATTCATACATAGGGTTTCCAGTGAGTCTACTATAATCACGCCCCGCCTGCGTAGCCACACCGCTTTGTCCGTCCATGGAAGCAGCAAATGCGAGCATATGCAAATTGTGACTAGGATAAATGGCAAAGCCCTCACCGGTTGTAGCTTTTTGATCTGAATGCCAGGCCATTATGTTAGCTTTAACCGATTTACCCCACATACCTACCTCACTCCATGTATGAGACGGCATGTGATTAATGTGACTTGCGCCGGGAATAGAACTACCTATATATTCAGCACATTCCAGCGCCTTATCCGGTCTTGTTGTAGATTCAGTGGCATGAATGTAAAGGTGGCAAGCACCTGGATGGGTAATATCTAATGACAGTACTCGTTCGAGTTCACCATGGATGCGCTGAACATCCGGATCATTGATATCTCTATACCCTCTTCTTGGTTCTAGCAAAAATAACGCCTCGGCATAGAAGGTGCCTATATCTAAATCATTGGGATATTTTTGTGCAAGTTGCTCCATCGCTTTGGCGTAGGCAGTATCACGAACTGCTTGGGTTTCGGGTTCATAGGTTTCATGATATCGGGTTGCCATAGCGGTAATCAGATCTGCTTCTTTTTCGGTAATGGTACCTTCTTGAGCTAATTCTTGCGCAGTTTGAATGGATGCAAAGGCTCTTGGTGCTTCAGTCTCTTGCATTTTACCATTTAAATAGGGGCCCCAAGCCCATGCTTCACCCCAGAAGCACATGCTACATTCTGGGTCTAGTTGTTGTGCTTGCTTGAAGGAGCGGGCAGCGTCTACTTTTGTAAAGGCATACATCATTTGAAAGCCTTGATTAAAATATTCTTGTACCCCTTCGACCGATGATGTTACAGGTCGGTTAAAATCTCCCAGGGCTTTTTCAAATAGTGGAAATGGCTCAGAAAAAGATGTAGGATAGGAGGGGCTTTGCGCAAAAAGATTCGATGATAGAATGCTTAAAAATAGTAGTACAAAAGCTGGTTTGTTCATCCTATGATTGGGTATGTTGATTAAAAAAAAGGGATATCCGTCTGGTAGAACCGATATCAATTAAGGTAGTATACAATTTTTCTGTAAAAAGCTTATCGCAACAATAGTTTAGCTATCGTGCTTAGCTGCATATTTGTCGTGCCTTCATAAATTTTACCGATTTTTGCGTCGCGGTAATATTTTTCTACGGGATATTCTTTCACGTACCCATTACCCCCGAATAAATCTATGGCCATTGAACTAACCCGCTCGGCTACCTCTGAGGAGTAGAATTTAGCCATAGCGGCTTCTTTGAGGAAGTTTTTACCGGCCATTTTCAATCGGGCCGAATTGTACACAAGCAGTCGTGCCGTCTCTATATCGGTGGCCATTCGAGCCAACTGAAACTGAATTCCTTGATTCTCTGACACGGCTTGGCCAAATTGCTTTCGTTCTTTTACATAGGCTAAGGCAGCCTCGAAAGCACCTTGCGCAAGGCCAATCATTTGCGCGCCAATACCAATTCGTCCTTCGTTTAAGGTTTCTATGGCTACCTTGTACCCTTTACCGAGTTCACCTAGAATATTTTCTTTTGGTACCCGGCAATCTTCAAGTAAAATCTCACAGGTCGAACTAGCTCGAATACCTAATTTATCCTCCTTTTTAGCCACAGAGAATCCTTCGAAACTTCGCTCGACCACGAAGGCGGTGATTCCTTTGTATCCAGCCTCAGGATTGACCGTAGCAAACACAATAAAAATATCCGCTTCATTTGCGTTGGTGATCCAAAGTTTTGCGCCATTAAGTATGTAGTGATTTCCATCTAGTTTTGCGGTGGCTTTGAGGGCAAAGGCATCACTGCCCGAACTGGCTTCTGAAAGGCAGTATGCACCTACTTTTTTGGTGGCGAGTTGAGTTAAGTATTTAGCCTGAATATGATCAGAGCCAAAATTTAGGAAGGCATTGTTGACCAAGGTATTTTGCACATCCATAAAAACGCCCACGGATGCATCGACCCGAGAGAGTTGCTCAATGGAGACAATAGACATCATGAAGGTTCCGCCAGCGCCGTCGTATTTTTCAGGAATTTCAACACCCATTAATCCCATTTCAAAGCATTCTTCAATCACGCTTTGCTCAAGTTTAGCCTGTTCATCCATTTTTTGCACAAGCGGCGCAATAGAGCTTTGGGCAAAATCAGCTGTGGCTTCTTTGAGCATCTGCTCGTCTTCGGTTAGTTGGGTAAGAGGTAACATGGTTAGTTGAGAGTTTATAGATTTGCCTTTATTTCATGTGTTATGAATTTACACATGTAAGCCCTTTTTTGTAGATATAAAATTAACTTTTTGTCATAAAAGCATATAAAAAATTTGATCTGAAATTGTGGATGGTTCAAATTTATAGAGATGTAGATTCGATAATCTAATGATGTTTTAAATTAGCCATCAAATGATACTTGAATGTATTCACAAGATTAGGAATCTAATAGCCAGCTGCTTGCCCATCCACTCTAGACTCAGAAGCGCCATAATAGACTCCCGTATCTAGATCTTTCATAATAGCTTGGAATCTGCCGAAGAAGCCATTCCCAACAATAATTTTATGCCCCATCTTTTCTAATTTTTTTACCACTAAAGGATCGATTGATGTCTCAATACCAACAATACCAACACTTATTGGATTAGATTGTAAACTACCAGTAGGTTGTGTTGATCCTGAATGATTCCACCTTAGAGCGTCACCGGATTCTTGAAGATTCATACCAAAATCAATAATGTTGGTAATCAATGATACATGACCCAGAGGTTGATAGGCTCCCCCCATATTACCTAATGTCATAAATGGCTTACCATCTTTCATAATAAACCCTGGAATAATGGTATGGAAGGGTCGTTTTCCGGCTTCGTACACATTCGGATGCATTGGGTCGAGTGAAAACAACTCACCTCTGTTTTGAAAGCTGAATCCTGTTCCTGGCACAACAAAACCAGTACCCATACCTCTAAAATTACTTTGAATCAGTGACACCATATTACCGTATTGATCCGCTGTAGTTAGGTAAATAGTATCGCCATCTTCAAGAACATCAACTCCTGTAGAAATGTCGAATCTTGCTGTATCTGAGATCAATGCTCTGCGAATTTCTCCATATTCCTTAGACAGTAATGTTTCATATGGTATATCATGAAAAGCAGGATCAGCATAGTGTTTAGCTCTATCTTCGAATACAATTTTCTTTGTTTCGATTAAAAGGTGAAGAGTTTCAGCACTGGAAAAACCAAGCTCTTTTAGATTAAATCCTTCAAGTATATTTAGCATTTGAAGTACAGCTGTGCCTTGTACATTTCCACCTACTTGAAAGACATCATACCCTCTGTAATTTACTGTTTGAGGTGTGACCCATTCCGATTCATGATTAACGAAATCCTCATATCGCAGATAACCTCCATTTTCTTTCATCCATGTGTCAATTTTTGTAGCTATTTCACCTTTATAGAATGCGTCTTTACCCTCTCTAGCTAATAATCTAAATGTATTAGCTAAATCTTTATTTTTAAATATCTGTCCTTTTTTTGGCCCTTCACCATTTATAGTGAATGTTTCGAAAAAAGAACCTGGCTGGTTTTTCAACCAACGAGCACTTGATTGCCAACTATTGGATATCGTCTCACTTACTGGAAAACCATTTTCTGCATACCATATGGGTTCTTCTAATATTTCATTAAAAGGAAGTGAGCCGAATTTTTCATGCATATTGAACCAACCATCCACAGCACCTGGAACAGAAATAGACAATAAGTCATAGGGCGGTATCCTAGTTTCTTCTTTTGAATCTAGAATATTAATGAGCTCATCATAACTCAGCCCTAATGGGGATCGACCACTTGCATTAAGGGCATATAATTTGTTTGTCTCCTCGTGCCAAATGATAGCAAATAAGTCTCCACCAATACCATTTCCAGTTGGTTCCATGAGACCTATTGCTGCATTTGCTGCAATAGCGGCATCGATTGCATTTCCCCCATTTTTTAGAATTTGTAACCCAATCTGGGTTGCTAGAGGTTGGCTTGTAGCAACCATTCCTCTTTGTGCGATTATTTCTGAACGAGTAGAAATTGAAGGTCCAGACTCTCTATCGATCTGGGCTTTTAAATGAGTAATTGTAGAGAAATTAAATACGAATAAAGCGATTAAAAAAGCGCTAAAGTTATTTGTATAATGATTCATAATCTTAGATTTATCCATACATGTTCTGGCTATAAGAGATTACTTTATTAAGGTCATTTTCTTTGTTTCACTAAATGATGGTGTGGTTAATTTATAAAAGTATGTGCCACTTGACATATTCGATCCATCAAAGTTGACAACATATTTACCTGCTGATTGCTGGGTAGAAACTAACTGTTCGACTTTCTGGCCAAGACTATTAAAAATTTCAATTGTTACAAAAGAATCTTTTGGTAGTATATAACTTATACTGGTAGAAGGATTGAAAGGGTTAGGGTAGTTTTGAAGTAACTCAAATCCTTTTATTGTATAATCAACATCTTCAATATTGGTTAATTGCCTAATATCTATTTCATAAGCACCATTACCATGAGTCGCCAATCGTAATTTACTGTTAGATCTTGATACAATTAGGTCTATTGCAAAAACTGCATCCGGTAGGTTACCATTTATATTTTGCCAATTTTTCCCACTGTCTATAGATTGATATACTCCAATTTCATTTCCAGCAAATAAATGTGAACTGTTATTGGGATTGACAGTGATAGA
>Ga0066825_10000775_pt1 | contig 10183 bp, 7 predicted proteins | sample ETNtaG_6_FD_65608 | JGI IMG/M metagenome (GOLD analysis project Ga0066825, IMG submission 65608) | Marine microbial and viral communities from oxygen minimum zone, Eastern Pacific Ocean - ETNP201306SV45 | ecosystem: Environmental > Aquatic > Marine > Oceanic | place: Pacific Ocean: Eastern...
AGAGCATTCGCCAAACATATTTTCCCGCTGACTTTTCTCAGTTTGTCCCGCGATCTGCACTCGACCTGGTCAAGCAAGTACCGGGCTTTAATCTTGACGAGGGTGGCGGCGATCGAGGTTTTGGTCAGGCTGACACCAACGTACTTATCAATGGACGTCGAGTATCCGGAAAGTCCAATGGCCCTGCGGAAGCTCTAGAACGACTCTCGGTCGATAGCGTCATTCGCCTCGAGGTGGTCGATGGCGCCAGTCTCGATATTGGTGGTATTTCAGGCCAGGTCGTCAATGTCATTACGTCGGCTGAGAAGAAGACCACGGGTTTATTTCGCTATACGCCGCGATTCCGTCCTACCGGGGCAAATTCGGAGGAGCGTCTCCGTGAGTTTACTGTTGCTATGACAGGCGGTGATGATGATTCTGAATGGACTCTGCAGGTTGCTAACGAGCAACGCATTTTCAGTGATGCAGGAGACGAAGTTGTTCGAGATTCTGTAGGTGAGATTACCGACACACGTTCTGAAAGAGCGCTAAACGAATTCGATAGACCATCGATTTCAGGCTCTTATTCTCGTGTCACCGAGAGCGGTAATGCCTTCAACCTCGTGGCCGAGCTGAATGGCAATTACTCGGACAGAGGAGAAACCTCTGAGCGACTTAAGGGAGACCCTGACGAGAACACGCGCGTTCTCAGTTCGGCTGAAGATGAACACAACTACGAGATCGGAGCCGATTACGAATTCGACGTCGGTGCGGCACGCCTAAAGCTCATAGGGCTTCATCGCTTTGAGTCGAGTCCGACCACCGATCGGACTACCACAACATTTTTAAATGGGCTGGTCGAGGGGACTGCGTTCACGCGCCAAGCCGATGAGGCTGAGTCTATTATCAGGACCGAGTTCTCGTTCCCTGCTTGGGAAAGTCAGTGGCGATGGTCAATAGAGGCGACGGAGAATTACCTCGATCTAGACTCTCAGCTCGACAGACTCAACACCGATGGCGTATTTGTTCCAGTCGATCTCCCTGACGCGAAGGCGCGTGTCGAAGAGACGCGCACCGAGTCAACGCTCAATGTCAGCAAGCGGCTGAATGAGAAGTTGACCCTTCAGGCAACGGTAGGTGCTGAGTACTCACAAATCAGACAGACCGGCAGCTCCAATGTCACGCGCGATTTTGTTCGTCCAAAAGGTTTTCTCGCACTGAACTACAAACCGGCGGATGACCTGTTTCTCTCAGCAAAGTTAGAGCGAGCAGTGGGGCAGCTGAGGTTCTTTGATTTCATTGCGTCGGTGGATGTGAATCAGGAGCGAGAAGACGTCACCAACGTTAATTTGGTGCCGCCGCAGTCCTGGGACTTTACTCTTGAAGCCCAGCAGTCCTTGGGCAAGTCGGGCAACCTGACCCTAAGCCTGTTCTATGAAGATGTAGAAGACATTGTCGACCGGATTCCCATCGAGGGAGGCGGTCAGGCGCCCGGCAATATTGATAGTGCCTCGGCGTATGGTGGCTCCTTCGATGCGACATTACTCAGTGATGAGTTCCTCTGGAAAGGCGGACGCGCGGACCTCTCTCTCGGTTATATGACCTCTAAGGTGAAAGATCCCATATTAGGCAACACCCGAAAAATCAGTGGTGACTATTACAAGTCCTATATGCTGAGTCTCCGGCAGGACTTCAACGATACGCCCTGGGCCATAGGGGCCGTTGTCGACTACGGAGAGGATGCACCAAGCGTCCGAATTGATGAAGTCAGTTTCAACAACAAAAGTCGCGGAACACTCTACGTCTACGTTGAACACAAGGATGTGATGGGGCTGACCGTCAAGGCTTTTGCGTGGAATTTGTTAGGTGCTGAAAACCGCTTCCGGCGAACGGTTTATAGCGACCGGCTGACCGATGATGTCCTGTTTTCAGAGCGCCGAAGCCGCAACTTTGGTTACTCCTATACCCTGGTTATTGAAGGTGGTTTTTAGTCTCGGAGCGTATGACGCTGCTTCCAAACCGTAGGCGAGACGCCGTAATGATTTTTGAATGCCTTGGAGAATGCGCTTAGGTCTTGATAGCAAAGGTGCTGTGCTACGTAGGTTAAGGGATTGTCCGTGCCAGCTAGTAAGTTTTCAGCGAGTTCGAATCGCGTGTCTTTTAGCAACTCTCCGTAGCTTGATCCGCATTCCCCAAGCTTTCGTTGTAGGGTTCGAGTGCAGTACGGCAGTCTTAATGCAAGGGAGTCTATGTCACAGCGTCCGACAGCCAGATTTTTTTGAATCATGGTTTTGATTATTTCTACGAAGTCGGGTGTTTCGCTGAGGTGCAGACTCGTCAAATAGTCCGATAGCAGTTCATGCGTGGCGTCATCTCTCCCGGGTAACTCGTAGCTCAGTAAAGCACTGGGGAAGAAGACGGCATCTTGTTCTGCGTTCCACTGTATTGGACATCCAAAGTATCTCGTCAAATGTTCTGTGAAATCAGGATCGCGGAAAGTGAACGAGATGCTTGAAGGGGCCCATTTGTCACCTAAAACATCTTTAATAGTCGCGTGAAAAGAAGCGAAAAATAGCAGAGTGGGGAGTGGATGCCTGGTGTTCTCTTGCATGCCGAGTAAGCGAGCAAAAGACGAAATAGCGCCAACAGATTCGATGGTATAGGTTGCGCCGAGCGAGCGGCTTCTGAGGTGACCGCAAATGCCATGAATGGCGCTCTCGAAGGTTTTCGCCGCGCGGGCATAGAGTATGCCGTCGCGTGTATATCCCATGGCGTGCCGTTTGTTGGCGAGTCGTAGAACGAAATCTGGACAATTGACTTGTCGCGATGCCACCTCCAGAACGCGAGCGACTATGGGGTATGGAATAAGATTCGACGACCCCTGCAAAAAGCTATCAGAGCAGCCAGCCTCCGCTAGTAGGCTTGATAAGTCACCGCCGAGCTCTTCAAAAAGCTCGGCGGTACCCACAAGGTAATGTCCCCACATCTGTGCGTTCACGTCCACCTCTGAGGTTTCCGGACTCATTAAGAGCCCAAATTTTTCGAGCATTTAACTATCAAATGTCGTGAAATACCAAACGATAACCGTCCGTCGGCGATAGTCTTGAGCGTTGAAAAAAATAAGAAAAGCTCGCATTACCCAAAGGCCAACAGGGCTCGTGGCCCATGTGTCCAAGGAGGAATGAAGTCTATGTCCAAGTTGCTCGAAGGACTGAAAGTTGTTGACCTGACCCATGTATTGGCGGGTCCTTACAGCAGCTATCAGCTCGGACTTCTGGGGGCTGAGGTCATCCGAATCGAAAATCCTGTCGCATCGGATCTGCCAAGGATTATCGATCCAGACCCGACGCGTCAGCGCGCTGGTATGGGCGCAGGGTTTCTCACATCAAACGCCAATAAGTCCTCGGTTGCGATCGATATCACTGTACCTGCCGGCGCTGATTTGGCACGGACCTTAATCGCCGACGCCGATGTTGTCGTTGAGAATTTCCGACCGGGGGTGCTGAAAAAGTACGGACTCGATGCTGAACGCTTAACGGCAGATCATCCTCGACTAATTTATTGCTCGATCAGTGGCTTTGGGCAGGAGAGTAGCTGGAAAGATCGTCCTGCCTATGACGACATCATTCAGGCGATGTCTGGCTTAATGGCTATTACCGGAACGCAAGAGAGTGGCCCGGTGATGACTGGGTTTCCTATTATCGATTACATCACCGGCTTGATGGCGGCGTTTGCGATCTCTGCTGCGGTAGTAAAGCAACAGCGTACAGGGCAGGGGGAAGTCATCGACGTGGCGATGCTGGATGCGGCCATGTCGATAATGGGGCCGGTCTTTGCGCTACAGCACATCGCGGATACACCCATTGCGCTGAGGGGTAACCAGTCCTTTTCGGGGAGCCCGTTTTCCGGGGCATACGAGACGTCTGAAGGGACACTGGTCCTAACGGCAAATACGCCTGAGCAGGCGAAGAAACTTCTGGTCGCATTGCAGTTGGAAGATCTATGGGCCAATCCGAAGGTGCAGAATTGGCGCGCTAACCCAGATGCCTCTGAGTTAATAGCTAGCCGGGTTTCGGCAGTATTTAAGACAAAAACCGCCGAAGACTGGGAGCGTTTACTCAACGCGGCGAGTGTGCCCGCGAGCAAGTTGCGAAGCATGCCCGAGACCTTGAATTTGCCCTACATGCAAGAGCGCGGCTTCCTTCACAGAGTAACCGTGCCGGCGCTTGCTGACGAGTATCCACTTCCAGGAGTAGGTTTTTTAGCGGGTGGTCAAAACGGTTATGTTGAGTCGCCTCCTCCGGCATTAGGTGAGCACACTATCGAGGTGCTCAAAGCACACGGCATATCTCCAGAGCAGATCGCTGAACTAAGCTCAGCTGGCGTCATTGGTGCTCATCAGACAAGCAACAGGGCGGCTACTCAGTGAACATATCCACTCCCTCAATACATAACTTACAACGCAATGGAGGCATGACATGTCCTACAACTATCTAGCGGTGACATCTTATGATCACGTCGCGTTAGTGACGTTTAGTCATCCACCGCACAATTTTATGAATGTAGAAGCTTTGGCAGAGGTGCAACACGCGTTTGAAATGCTCAACGCAGATGACAACTGTCGTGCTTTGGTCCTGGCTAGTGAGGGCAAGGTCTTCTGTGCAGGCGCTGACTTTGTTACCGGCCTTGGCGAGGGTCTGAATCTCGAGCAAGGACTGAAGATTTTCTACCAGCACGCGATGACACTGTTTGACTTCGAGAAACCTATGATTGCGGCGGTTCAGGGTGCCGCAGTTGGCGCTGGATTTGGCTTGTCCTTGGTGGCTGATTTTCGAGTCAGCTGTGCTGAGGCCACATTTAGCGCGAACTTTACGCGACTGGGGATCCACCCGGGATTTGGTATGTCGGTGACGCTCCCACGACTGATTGGTGTAAATGCGGCGGAATGGTTGTTCTATACGGGCCGTCGGATTAATGGTGTCGAAGCACAGAAGCTTGGCCTTGTTAATCAACTAGTAGAACGAGAGAACGTGGTTTCCGAGGCGATTTCGCTAGCGCAGGAGATTGCGCAAGGTGCGCCAGGAGCCGTTATGGAAACAAAGGCCACCATGCGCGCTGATTTGGCCGCCGATGTTCGACGCGCGAATCAACGGGAACAAGACCTTCAAATTGCACAAATGAAGACGAGTGATTTTCGCGAGGGCGTTTTGGCGTCTCGCGAGAAGAGGGCGCCCAACTTTACTGGGCGGTAGACAGCTGTTGGGTTTAACGAATCGTCATGTGCTGGAGATTAGGTAGCGAAGATGCTCGAATCCGACGGAAGAACAGCTATTGAGGCCAGCCCTGAGAGGGCTGACTATCCGAGCTCGGTGGAAGCCAACTATGTGCTTGGCTTATTGTTTTTGGCCTATGTGTTCTCGTTCATCGATCGCAGCGTCTTAGGGGTCATGGTAGGCCCTATAAAGCAGGACCTGCAGCTTAGCGATTTTGAATTTAGCCTGTTACAGGGCGCAGCTTTCGCCATTCTCTACAGTGTGATGTCTGTGCCATTTGGTCGAATGGCAGATGCAAAAAGTCGTAAGTGGATAATGGCTGCCGGCGTATTCAGCTGGAGCTTGATGACGATTGGTTGTGGTCTCGCCAAAAACTTCTGGCAGCTCTTCATTATGCGAATGGGCGTCGGGGTGGGTGAAGCGACCTTATCGCCTGCTGCCTACTCAACCATTACCGACAGTTTCCCCCGAGCCAAGTTGACGCGAGCCTTAGCTATCTACAAAGCGGGCATGTATGTCGGTGGCGGTTTGGCCTTAGGCCTGGGAGGGGCGCTTTATGATTACTTCGCCTCTGTTCCCAACTTATCGCTACCCCTGATTGGTGCGGTAGGGGCTTGGCAGGCTACGTTTATTGCCGTGGGTCTTCCCGGTTTCCTTATCGCTCTGCTGATTGTTTTTACCCGAGAACCATCGCGCAAAGGTATGTTGAGAACCGAGGCCGATGGCGGGGTTAGTACGTTAAAAATCAGCGCCGTTTTTCACTACATGTTTGTCGAGCATCGGCAGTTATATGTCAGCCTGTTTTTGGGTTGCTCACTGCTGGGTATTGTCAGCTACGGCATTAATTCATGGTTTACCGAAATGCTAATCCGTAATTTCGCGCTCGATCGTAGTTATGTGGGTTCGTTGGTTGGCTCGGTGCTCATTTTTGGCGGCCTCATCGGCGTCTTAACAGGCCCCATTATTGTGGGGGCGCTTGAGAAAAGGCGGCACCCGGACTCAAACATGCGGGCACTGATGTTTTTGGCGCTCGCTAGCACGCCCGTAGCTGTACTTGCGCCTCAAATGCCGAGCTACCAACTGGCCCTTAGCTTTCTTGCGGCAACGATTTTCTTTCAGGCCGCGTATATCGGTATTGCTGCGGCCGCAGTTCAGATGGTCACGCCCAATCAAATGCGTGGACAGGCGACGGCGCTGTATTTGTTCTTCACCAATATGCTCGGCCTAGCACTTGGATCGACCCTCGTAGCGTCAATCACCGACTTTATCTATGCGGATGAAGCAGCGTTGATGCACTCGCTTTCGATCATTGCAGCGGTGCTGCTACCGACGGCTGCCTGGATTTTTTATCGCGGTTTGTCAGCATTCGCTTCGGCCATGAAGCGCTCGGAAGAGTGGTGCTAGGGGTGGTCTTTAGGGAAGAAAAAATGAGAGCCCGCAGGTTTTCTATTAATACGTCGGAAACCGCGTTACTAAGGCAGATACGATGAGCTTGCTTTTAACCTCCGCAATTGAAAACGGTGTTCAGGTGGTAACCCTGAACAGTCCAGAAACAAAAAATGCACTAGGGCTTGAGATGCGGCAGGCGATTAGTGAGTACTTTCTGGAGGCAACGCTTAATGACGATATTAGGTGCGTCGTCTTATCCGGAGGAGAGCACTATTTCTCTGCCGGCGCCGATGTCAAATCGGTAGTTGAATATGGGCCTACCGAGATGGCGGAAGCACAATTTGAGCAATACTGGCAGGCGGTGAAACACTTCCCTAAGCCGTTGATAGCGGCTGTTAATGGCTATGCGATAGGTGGTGGTTGCGAACTTGCGATGCATGCGGACATCATCATCGCCGGCGAAAGCGCCAAGTTTGCTCAACCTGAGGTTGCCGTTGGCATCATCCCCGGTTCGGGTGCCACCCAGAGACTTCCTCGAGCTGTCGGAAAATATAGGGCGATGCGGGTGTTGCTGACCGGGCAACCGTTTTCGGCTCAGGAAGCACTGGATATGGGTCTCGTATCTGACATTGTGGCGGATGCTGAGGTTCGAGCAGAGGCGATCACTATGGCGACATTGATCGCGGGGTATTCTCGATCGGCTGTTCGCAGGCTCAAGGAGGTAGTGCTTGCAGGGGCTGACCTCTCACTCGAATCGGGCTTGCTATTGGAGCGCCAAGCGCTGCATCTGCTGTTTGATACTCCAGGGCAGAAGGAGGGCATGAGGGCGCTATTGGAGCGCAGGAAACCTGACTTCTCTGGGTCCTGAGAAAGCGAGGCAAAGGTTTGGCAGTGTGGGTTTGACGTTAGGGTGAGTGATGCGGTTTAACGAGACCAATATCTATCTTGTATCTATCTTGCGGAGCAATCATGGCGACGTTGTTTCAATTTGATGCGGTTGAATTACCCGATTACCTGAACACAACACGGGAAGAGGTAAGAGCGTTTTTACGCAGAGAGTATCTCCCGCGCAAGGCCGATTTTCCGAATTTGTTCAGCCCCGAGTTCAGTCGCGTGTGTGGGGAGGCCGGGTACATCGGCATGACCTGGCCTAAACAATTTGGTGGTGGCGAAAAAAGTCAGCTTGAACGCTACGTCATTTGTGAAGAACTGCTTGCAGCCGGAGCACCGGTCTGGGCTCATTGGGTGGCCGATCGACAATCGGGCTCTATGTTGTTGGAGTATGGTGTCGACCGAATTAAAGACGAACTCCTGCCAAAAATGGCCGCGGGTGAATGCTATTTCTGTATCGGCTTTAGCGAGCCAGACTCGGGATCCGATTTGTTCGCGGCGAGGGCGACAGCCAAACGAGCCGACGATGGTTGGGTGCTGAATGGAACAAAACTGTGGACCAGTGGTGCACGTCAGTGCCACTACATGATTGCGCTTATGCGCACCGATAAGCCCACCGAAAGTAATCGCCGGCATGGACTGACACAATTCCTTGTTCCCATGGACTCGCCGGGGATTACCGTTCGACCAATCAAGAGCATGGATGGCGCGGCCGAGTTCAACGAAGTTCATTTCGACAATGTCTGCATTCCTGAGGATCACTCTCTCGGCGAGATCGACGGGGCTTGGAAACAGGCTAATCGGGAGCTGGCCTACGAGCGCAGCGGCTCAGAGCGCTTTTTGGAGTTATTCGGTGTGCTTCAGCTTTTTGCAGACCACGTCCACGCAAATCCGCAACCACATCTAACGGCACGCTTAGGGCATCTAGTCGCTGACCTCTTCAGTCTGCGTCAAATGTCGCTGTCGGTTGCCATGATGTTGGAGCAGGGCAAAGCGCCCATGGTTGAGGCTGCTTTGGTCAAAGATGTAGCGACACTGTGGCAGCAGGCTCTGCCCGAGAACATCAGAAATATTATGGGGAGCGGCAGTCAACCATGGAAAGACGAGGCTCTAAATGAGGCTATCAATCACACCCTGAGGGTCGCACCAAAGGTGACTATCCAAGGAGGCACAACCGAGGTCCTGAGAGGCATGATTGCCAGAGGAATTGGGCTTAGGTGATGTCTACACGAGACGATCAACGATCTGTTTATCACGCTCTCGCTATCGACGGCGCTGAGGCGCCTGGCGAGAAAGCCACTATCGGTTCCAACTGAGAAATAGCGTATGGCACTACCCAATACAGACAGTCTTCTCGCCGATACAGTCACTCGATTGTTGGAAGACATCTCCACCAATGCTTTGAGTAGCGAGGTTGAGGACGGACATTGGCCAGAGGCGGAGTGGTCGCAACTTAGCGAGCTGGGTTTGACCCGTGTTTGGCTGGCGGAGTCACTTGGTGGTGCAGGTCTTGCTTTTTCAGAGGGGTTTACCATTGCGCGACTGAGTGGGCGCTTTGCTACGCCTTTGCCGCTAGCAGATGCCCTCGTAGCTGCCTTTATGGCCGGAGAGGCAGGCATCGTCCTCCCCGAAATATTGGTCGTGTCTTGCTTGGAGGGAAATCTCAAGCTCGACCCGGCAGGGACGGTCAGTGGCGTGGTCAGGCAAGTGTCTTTCGGTCAAAACGCGGACGCTGTTCTCGCGGTGATCGCGACACCGGAGGGTCCCCGTATTGGCTTAATTGACATCGAGGGTGCTGAATTTAGTGTAAGCAGAACGCTGTCGGGTGAGCCCCAAGTTGATATCGAACTCAATAAAGCGCCGGTCCGCGAACTTTCCGAGCGCGTTAATGCAGAAATATCCGAATCTGTCGAAGCACTGGGCGCCCTGGTTCGCAGTCAGCAAATTGCCGGCGCGGCGGAGGCTATCCTCGAAAAATGCGTTAGGTATGCAGGCGAGCGGAAGCAATTTGGGCGTCCGATTGGCAATTTTCAGGCGATTCAACATCATTTAGCTGCAATGGCAGGGGAGGTTGCGGGTATCACGTGTACGGCGGATGCCGCCAGCCTCGCGTTCATGAAGCAGGGCTTCCAGACGGATGCTGCCCTTGTCGCCGTTGCATCGGCCAAAATTCGTGCGGGAGCGTCGGGTGCTGAAGTGGCTCGCATCGCTCATCAGGTCCACGGTGCGATTGGGTTCACCCAAGAATACGACTTGCAGCGTTTTACGCGTCGAATTTGGTCATGGAGAGATGATTACGGTGATGAGGCGATGTGGGCTCATCGTCTGGGACAGCAGGTTGTGGATTCGCCATCAGGCGAACTTTGGCCGCTTATCACTTAACGCGCTTGCCCCCTAACTGATGCTGTTAGCTATTGGATAGGGTGTGGGTGTGTGATGAACAGCTGGCAACTAGGGTTCTGGCTTTACCATGCAGCCTCTAGGAGTGCGAGAGCAGCCTTGGTTTGTTGCTCCGGTGAGCGGGTGCCCGATGATGCGTTGAAATTTTTTACGGTTTCTTCTGCTATTAGTGGTAAATCTTCAAACGGAATGCCGAGTTGACTGACCCGCGTCGGGATACCTTGCGTGTCATAAATAGCATCGATGCGATC
>Ga0066825_10000776_pt1 | contig 10182 bp, 9 predicted proteins | sample ETNtaG_6_FD_65608 | JGI IMG/M metagenome (GOLD analysis project Ga0066825, IMG submission 65608) | Marine microbial and viral communities from oxygen minimum zone, Eastern Pacific Ocean - ETNP201306SV45 | ecosystem: Environmental > Aquatic > Marine > Oceanic | place: Pacific Ocean: Eastern...
CTGATCTTAATCCTATTGAACACACTTGGGCTAAACTTAAAGCTATTAGAAGGAAATTGAGATGTGATGTTGATACTTTATTTCAATCTATCTGATTATGTCTTTTTATTTGGGCTTAGCGATATCCTCTGACAACTTTGAATCTGTGCTTAGTCTCAAACGAAATCGATAGCGAGACCTCGATTCCGTGGACTCCATTTTTTGGTTTTCAAATCGTAGTCGGAAATCGTTCTTAAATTTAAAACTTGGTAAGGTGTCTAATGCCGTAGCAGAACTTGCTAACAAACATACTAAAGATAAACTGCTTAATGCTCTTTTCATATCTGTTTCCTTTCTTTTGGAGAACAGAATAAAGTGGCTGTGTTAAGAAAGTATGTCGATAATTGTTAAGATTTGATTAACGATACGTTAGAGAGCTTAAAGTAAGTCTAAAAGGTTTTCTAAAATGGGGTTCGTTAGTGTGCCTGTAAACGTTCTTTTTTCAGGCTTTTCTCTATTCGCAAGAATAGCAAACACATAGATATCTTTAGTATTTTTATTCGTAATGTAGCCAGCTACAGTATTGACTCCAGTTTGCGACAAAGTCCCCGTCTTAAGCCTTACATCCAAATGTTCCGGAGGGGTAAACTCAGAGTGTAAAGGGTGAAAGCCTTGCTGTACTAGCGTTGCTTTAAATGCCTCTTGAATACTGTCTTGTGTTGTAATGTACTCTAAGATATCTACAATATCTTGTGCTGAAAGCTTATTGGCTAGAGATAATCCACTACTATCACCAACTTCAACATTACGCTTAACAATGCTTTCAATATACGTTTCTAGTATTTGCAGTCCTTTTTCTCTAGTGCCAGGCGGAGACAAAAAATAAGCGCCTATATTTTTATTTAGTACTTCAGCAATGAGGTTGTTGCTTTCTTGGTTTAAGATATATACCAAGTGTTGAAGTGTGTCTGTGCGAATAGTCTGAAGCGTAATTCCGTAGTGTGGTCCCTTTCCTTGAACCACATCCCCTACTCGTATGCCGTGAGTTCGTAAGCTTTCTTTGAATATTGTTGCGGTAAGTAAGCCTGGCCGACTTGCTCCAAATTTTAAATAGAAATTCTTTTCGTCTTCAGTGCTAATGTCTCCATTTATTATGTAGAGGTCACCATTTATTTCTTCTGAGTAAGTTACTTTTGGCCTATGTGCAGTATTGCTCGAACTTACCTCTCCGTTGATATGCTTTATCCTAGCGTAGGATGTCCAATGTTTAAGATGTAATGTTGGATCTGGATTATGTTTTATATGGTACTCAATTGTGTTGTAGTTTACGTTTAAGGCACCTGGAGGTGTGTAATAAAACCGTGCGCTGGGGGAATAACGAGGCGGTTCACTATCTAGAAAAGTCGTATCGTAAATCAGGTTTCCCTTTATTTCGGTTATGCCCTGTTCTCTTAGTGTCTTAGCAACCTCTAGTAGATCCTCTTTCATTAGACCTGGATCTCCCCTTCCAACAAGGTAGATATTGCCGTTTAAAATGCCATTGTGAGGTAAGGTGTCACTTAATACGTGCGTCTTGAACATATAGTCAGTGCCAAAATATTCTAATACACAAGCGCTAAGAAGCATCTTCATAAGCGAAGCTGGTATTAGTGCTTGTGTTTCATTTTTGGTATAGATATTTGATGATGTATCGTTGCCGAGTTTCTTAAATAAGATGCTAACGTCGACATCTTTATACTTCTTTCGAGCTAATACCTCATCGAGTTTAGATTGAATTTCGGGGGTAGAAAAAATAGCATTGCTTAAGCTTATGAAAGCAATGAAAAGAGCTATCCCTTTATTCATCACCCTCTAGCGAATTCAGCAGCAGCCTTACGTGCAGCATTACGCACAATTTCTGGCAGAGCAGGATGAATATAAATCGTATCCATCATGTCATCTAATGTACCGCCCATTTTAATGTAAGCAATGCACATATGAACCATATTGGAGGCCTCTTTACCTACAATGTGTGCACCAAGTAGTTTCTTTGTTTGCTTATCAAATAATAACTTACAAAATCCTTCTTCAGACAATAGCGCCATTCCCATTGCGCTGTTGCGGTAGTTGTTTTTACCTACAACGTATTCAATGCCCTTTTCTTGTAGAGACTTCTCAGATTCACCAACACCCCCAATTTGAGGATTAGAAAATACCGCATATGGAATTGGTGGGTACTTAATAGGTTCTTTTTGATTACCAAAAACATGGTTAAACACATATTCACCTTCATAGTTAGCTGTATGTCTAAACATGTATCGGCCTAAAATATCACCAAAAGCATAAACGCCTGGCACAGCAGTTTCGAAGTGGTCGTTAACTTTGATGTTCCCTCTAGAATCGAGCTCAATATCCGTGTTTTCTGCACATTTTAAAATGTCTGAGTTTGGTTGCATACCAGTTGCCATAAACAAACTGTCTGCTTGGTAAATTTGATTGTCTGTCATGACTGTGAATTCACTGCCGTCATGATGGACACGTAGAATATTAGGCTCGCAATGCACATGTACTTTGTCTTTTAATGCGCCTGTAAATTCCTCAATGATGTCATTATCTAGTGGGCGCATTAGTTTTTCACGTACTAGGAAATGAACTTCTGTTCCCATCATGGCGTAAAAGTAACCAAGCTCTACCGCAATAAAGCCACCGCCTACAATAATCTTCTTCTTAGGCTGAGTTGTTTGTCTCAGCGCTTCTTTGTATGTGATATACGGTGTGTTTGCCAGCCCCTTAATTTCAGGAATAGACGCTCTAGCACCTGCTACTACAAATATCTTAGGCGCAGTAAGTTGCTCACCGTTGACTTCAACAACATAGTTAGATACAAACTGAGCTTCACCTTTATATAAATCAATATTATCGATTTTTTCGTAGGCAGGTTCGATAGAGTCAGAGTCATGAGTGACTGTTGCTGTTACACGCTCAATGAGAGTTTTAAAGTCAGGGGTATAGTTTTCGTCAGTTGTAATGTTAAAGCGTTTGGCTTCTAGAATTTCAGCACAAACATCTGCAGGGTGAATAAGCATTTTTGATGGGATACAACCATGATTTAAGCATGTTCCTCCCAGTGCACCTTTTTCAATAATTGCGACTTTATTGCCTAAAGAAGCCGCTGGCCGCGTAATTTTAGAGCCGCCACCAGACCCAATAACGATTACATCATATTCTTTCATGCCCCCTATTATGGCTATCATGGCGTTGTTTCTCAAGATTGTTTTCTGTTTCAAAATATGTTTACGCTCTCAGGCTAATTCTGTACACTATTAGCCATGATTCTTTCGGATATTACAATTAAAAAAATGTTGGCATCTGGTGAGCTTTCTGTAGACCCGCTCTGCGATCAAGCCATCCAACCAGCTTCCATCGACTGTCGTATTGGTAATCACTTCCTCGCGTTAGACGACACAGCCACAACAGATGGCGTGATCACATTCAACGAACAAACTAAATACAGAGAAATTGTAGGAGATAGCATTGTACTACCTCCTCATTCGTTTATTCTTGCTACGACTATGGAATACATTAAACTTCCAGATAACTTTTCAGCTTTCGTTGAAGGTAGAAGTTCAATTGGTCGTTTAGGTCTATTTATTCAAAATGCTGGCTGGGTAGATGCCGGTTTCGAAGGTGCTATTACGTTAGAACTTTATAATGCAAACTCACTTCCTATTAAGTTAGAAGCAGGACGCCGTGTGTGTCAGTTAGTATTATGTAAAATGGATCAACCAGCTGAAAAACCATATGCAGGTAAATACCAAGGCCAAAAGCTTTCAGTAGGAAGCCGAATTTTCAAGGATAACGGTTAATGTCTGAACGGGTCGTTATCAATCGTCCTTGTCCTACTTGTAAAACGCCTAAATCGGTAGAGATAGATAGCTATAGTTTACGTTGTACTCAAGAAAAATGTAATTTTACTGTTTCATACTGCTGCCCTATTTGTGATGGCTCATTAGATGAAACGATGTTCACAGAAGATCATAATGGGCAGCTCTTTAACTGCCCAAGTTGCCAAAGCGACGTACACATTAAGCGTGTTAAGCACCTTATTGATAACCAATTAAACGTAGATCACAGTTCTCGTTGTGAGTTTTGTAATGGACCTTTAGTTCAACGCCCTGAAGCTAACATGGGTGGTCGTTGTTTCTTTTTCCCTCGCTGCTCCGGTCAGGCAGATTTGTTTGGCGGTAGTAAAGAGTCGCTAGTATTTCTTGATTTCGAGACATCTGGTCTAGATGCTGCACGTAACTATATTACAGAGGTTGGTGCGCTGAAGATTGACGAAGAAGGCTTCGAACACACATTCGAATCGTTAGTTAAAATTCCCGTTCCATTAGATCAAAAGATTATTCAAATTACAGGTATTACAGACGACATGTTAAAAACAGCTCCTGAGCTTTCTACTGTAATGAAGGACTTAGTTGAGTTTATTGGCGACGCAACATTAATTGCGCATAATGCAGAATTCGATCTTCCATGGCTATTAATTGCTTCAATGGAAACAAAAGTAGCAATGCCAGTAAAAAAAGTAATATGTACGTTAAAATGGGCAAGATCCTCCTCTGAGCCTCAAGGTAGCTTGGGTGCTCTTACTAAAAAGTATAAGATTGGCCACCAAAATGCGCATAGAGCTTTAGCTGATGCGGCTGCTACTAAAGAGATCTTCTTTATCTTTGATCAAATGAAGGCCGCGCCAAGGCCAATCGAAGATGTTTCTGTCTATCAAGAAATAGCAGATAAAGTTGCTACAAGATCTGATCGATTAAAAGTGGTATGACATTCCAGTATCGACACTATTAAACTGTCGATCTGTTTGGTTCTTGCTTATTCCTAGTAAGAAATCTAAATCTTTTCTTAGTTGATACTTAGCTAGTACATCAACTTCTAGGTCGCTACTATTTGTTAAGCCTTCATACACTTCAACCGATAGCCCAGATCGGCTTGTTGGAAATAAATCTAGTGCTAAACCTGTTTGTTTGTAGAAGAGCCCTAAACGAGTAGCAAAGTACCGATTGAATTGAATACCCTGCTGAAAGTGCTGAAAAGTGCTTTCTCCGTAACGATTACCAATCCCCGCTTTAATAAAGTATTTACCAGCTTTAAAGTCTAGCGCAGCATCATAAAATGCATTTTCTTCTAAACCTGAATAACGTACAGCTGCATCGGTTTTGATCTTCACGTTAGCAAGTGTGCTAAAGATATTGCTACCTTTTCCTTGTTCGTCTGGGAATAAGCGATTTAAACGACTCGAAAATCGTTCTAAGTTTGCAAGGGTTTGTTTGATGTTTTGAGTAGACTCACCTTCAGCTAATACACTTAGCGCTTTACTTAAAGTTGCAATATCTTTAGAAATTTGAGCCAATTGAACACCCATGTTTCCATTCTCGAACATTTCTAACGTTGCTTTATCTAATCGTGTTGTAATGGCTTCGATATTTCGCATTGTTGTCGCTAATGAACTTGATGAGGATGGATCGTTCATGGCATCCATAGCTGTGCTTAATTGAGTGGTAATAATTTCCATGCTTCGTGTGATTTTCTGGAAGGAAGCCATGGTGTCGTCTGAGTCGAAAAAGGTTCTGAGTGATTTTAGGATGGCTTCTGCATGTACAAGGTTTTGCGAGCCTAAGTCCAGGAATCCAGCTAAATCGGAGCCTGATTTACCTTTAATCATGTCGCCATGTTTTAAGAGTTCTGTTTCGTCTGTATTTGGTGCGATATCAACGAAGTTTTCACCAACAAGTCCGTCAAATTGAATACGTAGCATACTGTTAACAGGAACATCTACATTACGTTTTACCCATATTTCTACAAAAATCGTATCTGGAGCTGGGTTGATTTCACTTACTCGGCCAACTTTGTATCCTCTATATCGAACATCAGCTCCACGAAGAAGTCCGCCAACGTGACCAAACTTACCAATAAGCTTGTATCCTGAAGCTCTGTATTTAATATCACTTTTCCATAGAATCAGAGATCCTATCGTGATTAATAGAAGTGCAGATATAGCGCCGACTCGAGTTGCACGTTCCATTAGTAGTTAAATTCTCCTTTAAAAAACTCCCGTATGGGTTCCTGTGTTGAATTCTGTATGGATTGGGGTGTTTCCGGTTCCAAGAACCGGCCTTCATGCATAAAGTATATCTTTTCTGCTGTACGAAGCATAGTTGAAATTTGGTGAGAGATGACGATGCTTGTTACGTTTAGTGTTTCAGATAAGGAGACGATTGTGTCTTCAATTGATCGACATAGCTGTGGATCTAGACCTGCTGTTGGCTCATCGTAAAGCACAATTTTAGGTTCATGAGCTAGAGCTCGTGCGATACCAACACGTCGAGCCTGCCCTCCTGATAAGCTTGATGGCATAGAACTTTCAAACCCGTCCATTCCGACAAGTTTTAGTTTTTCACCTACTATTCTATCGACTTCGTACTGTGGTAGTGGGTTTTCTCGTTCTGTAAGTGAAAAGCCTACGTTTCTTGCTACATTAATAGAATCAAATAAAGCTGAAGACTGGAATGCAAAGCCAATATCTCGTCTGATTTTATGTAGCTCACGTTCATTCTCTGTCTCTACTAGCTGAGAGTTAATTCTTACAACTCCAGAATCAGGTCTAAGTAACCCCACTAGAAGTTTTAGGATAGTGCTTTTTCCACAACCAGATGGCCCAATGATACAAATCCGTTCACCTTTTTCGATACTTAGACTTAAGTTTCGAATAATGTGTTTATCGCCAAAGCTTTTAGTAATTCTGTCGAGATGTATCATGGTTAATAAAGTAATGTTGATAAGAAATAATTTAAAACAAATACGGCAATTAATGAGTCTACAACCGCACGAGTGGTGACGATTCCAACGCCCTTTGCTCCACCTTTAGCACTCAATCCTTTGTGACAACTAATAACGGCAATAACAAATCCGAATACGACGGCTTTTATAAGTCCGCCAACAATGTCGTGAATGGTTAACATAGATTCTGCTGATCCAAAGTAGGCATAAGGGTTTATGTTGGCTGCGTTAGCAATAAGGAATCCGCTAAGGAAACCTACAACGTCCGATAATCCAACGAGTAAAGGTAATCCAATAATACACGCAATAATACGTGGGATTACTAAGAACTTTATGGGGCTTTGTGAAAGTGTTTTAAGTGCATCAATTTGTTCCGTTACTTTCATACTTCCTAACTCAGCAGAAATTGCAGCTCCAACTCGTCCACTAAAGACAACCCCAGTTATAAGTGGAGCAAGCTCACGCCACATGGCCATGGCTACAATTCCCCCAATCATTTCCCCAGCTCCAAATCGTATAAACTCTTTTGTTACTTGTAGGGTAAATGCCATGCCTACAAATGCAGAGGTCACGATCGTCATAGGTACCGATTTGATACCTAAATGAAGTAATTGGTCTACGACTCTATTAGATAGATTATGAGTACGTCTAACCTTGCGAATTGAGTTAACGCAAAGAAGTGTAATATGACCTAGTTCTGTCACAAAATCTAGAATCGCTTTTCCTAGGGATTTCAGCATGCTGTAAGTGTATCACTTTTTATTGTTTTGTTTGAAATCTGAAAACAAGGGGTACTTCCTTACTAAGTGTGTTGTTGCAGTACGCTAATGCTATGGGGGTGCTGAGGGGCCTCAACATACTTGAGAGTTTTACTTAAACATTATGAAAAATTTTGTTTAGACCATATAAAAGACCGGTATATTTAATTCAGAAAAGCGAGTTGTTAGGGTACACTATTACTATGAGTGACCTGTTGGGCCTCAACAAGCTTATTTTAATTTAGAGGTAGTTGGTATGGGATTAGCTTGTAAGCCAAATCCAGGAAATCAGAAATTAAATGGTCCTGATATTCTTCGTCAGTTAGCTTTAGCAGAAGCGGCTAAGAAGAGTAAAAAAAATAAAGCAAAGTTTCTTCAGCGTGCAAAACAAATGCCAGCTCGAGCTGTTTCTGCTGTTTCAAATCCTATTTCTTCCGAGCAACGATTAACATCCAAAAAGCGAGCTCAGGTTATTAAGGCTAGGCTTGCGCATTTGCGCAACAGTAAGCATGGTAAAGCAAAGACTACACTTAGAGCTTCTTTTGGTGAAAGTGAAGTTGATACAAGAAACCGAAAAAGAACGATTGAAAGTGAGCGTTCAGTAGCTGGTTTTGGAACTAGCCTCACTCCAGAAAATAGTGATGATGTTTCAAAAGATATTCTTCAGGAGCTTTCTAGTAAGTATAAAGAAACTGCTGTTAGTGGCTTGGTTGATAACATGCTTGTTCCAGCTTTTGAGGTTTTACTTTCTACAAATTTTGTTGAACCGGAATTTATTAATGGTGCTGAGCTTCAAATAAAAGCTGCATTTAGAGAAGCTTCCAATTTAGGCGGCGAAAGTGCTCAGCAGCAAGTGATGGATGCTATGAATTCGGTTATTGATACTCTTGAGTCTAAGTTAGATGGAAAGAGTCACGCCGTTGTGTCCTCAAAAATTAATGCAATGTTTGAAAAAACAAGTAATATCCCTGGTTAAGATCTTTTTATAGTTCTTCTCTTGAAACAATAGGCATTCTTCGACTAGTACCAAAAGAAGTCGGTGTTAGCTTCAAAATAGGTGGGGCCTGAAACCGTTTATACTCATTTATTTTCACAAGACGTGTAATTTTCTTAGTAACGTCAGCATCAAATCCGGCACGAATAATACTTTCAGTGCTTTCTTTGTTCTCAATAAAACGAGTTAAGATAGAATCTAATACATCGTATTCAGGTAAGCTATCTTGATCTTTTTGATCTGGTCTAAGTTCTGCAGACGGTGCTTTTTCTATAGTGTTTACTGGTATTCGCAGAGTATCTTTATTTAAGTGACGAGCGAGCTCATATACTTTTGTCTTGTAGACATCCCCTATTACCCCTAATGCGCCATTCATATCACCATATATGGTGCAGTAACCAACTGCCATTTCACTTTTGTTTCCTGTTGTAAGTAAGAGCCTGTTGAATTTATTAGATACAGACATAAGTAGAGTTCCTCTAATTCGTGATTGAAGATTTTCTTCTGCCAAATCAAATGGCAGGTCCTTAAATAGTGGTGAAAGTGACTTTGTATATTGTGTGAAGATGTTTTTAATGGGTACTTCATGGATTTCTATTCCTAGATTTTGCGCTAATTCAATAGAGTCTGAGATAGAACCATCTGAGGAGTATTCTGAAGGCATGGTAATGCCTAATACATTTTCAGCTCCAAGTGCATCTACAGCGAGTGTTGCCGTAATAGCAGAATCTATTCCACCTGAAAGTCCAAGTAATACCTGAGAAAAACCTGACTTTCTTACATAGTCACGAATTCCAGTTTCTAAAGCTTTATGTAATAAGTCTAAGCTGTTTTCTGAATGAGATTTAGGGCGTGTGCCTGATGTCATATCAAAAACACCTTCTTCAAACCCGGGTGCCTCAGCAATAACTTTTCCACTTTCATCACAATAAAAACTGTGCCCATCAAATAATAGTTCGTCGTTTGCCCCCACTTGGTTAACAACTGCAATTGGTACGGACAAGGATTTGGCATACTCTAGAAATAGTGTCTGGCGGACTTCTTCTTTTCCTAACTCATAAGGAGAAGCGGATAGGTTTACGATGAGCTCAGCACCTTGTTCTACTAATTTTTGCAATGGTGAAAGTGTATATTCTTTGTCCCAAGCATCTTCACATATAGAAACTCCGACTTTTGTGCCGTTTACATCTATAACGAGGCTTTTTAAGCCTGGAGTAAAGTATCTCGATTCATCGAAAACATCATATGTGGGTAGAAGCTGTTTGTCGTATGTGGCGAGTATCGTGCCGTTTTGAATAACGCTACATCTGTTTAATAGCTGATTATTAACGCGTGCTGGGTGGCCTAAGAAAAACGTCGTCTTAGATCCTTTAGTTTCTTTAGTAATCGTTTCTAGTGAGCTTTCGACTTGCTGAATAAATGCATTATATAAAAGAATATCTTTTGGAGGATACCCACATATGCAGAGCTCTGGGAAAAGTACGATATCTTGGGTTTTATTATCGTCACTCTTAATAACTTTAAGTATTTTTTGAGTGTTACCGTTGATATCTCCAACAATAGGATTGAGCTGTGCGCAAGATATTTTCATACAGGTATTGTACGGGAAAATATGGAGTTTTTCAT
>Ga0066825_10000777_pt1 | contig 10177 bp, 6 predicted proteins | sample ETNtaG_6_FD_65608 | JGI IMG/M metagenome (GOLD analysis project Ga0066825, IMG submission 65608) | Marine microbial and viral communities from oxygen minimum zone, Eastern Pacific Ocean - ETNP201306SV45 | ecosystem: Environmental > Aquatic > Marine > Oceanic | place: Pacific Ocean: Eastern...
AATTTATTACGTAAACAACACTAGGTGTGTTATTTTTTCGTGCTAAATATACGGCCCTTTTATTTGAATGCCCAAGTGTGGATGCTAAAATCTGGACCACTATATTCACAATTAAATAGGGCTTGAGTCAATGTTGTACATTCAATTAGCTCGAGAAATTCAACTATTCTTAGCTATCTTTATCCTCGGACCTTAAAACAGGAATTACTTTCTTACGAAATAAGGGCTACAAAGATAGTCTCTTGTTCTTTTGAGCTGTATCCCTTGATTACTTTTCCCATGCTACATACCTATTATCTGCTTTTTTTAGACCTATTTGCGGTGATTTTTACCCTAACCATCCTACGGGTTCTGTACTACAGGTGGATTTATTATTTACATGTTTTTCAACAATTAGGATATAAAAGCAATGAATTACGCGGTTGGTTAAAAGATCATTGGGACGAAAAAGTGATTCCTAGAAGCTTGGTTTATTTTTTAATAAGTACCATGCTACTCATTTTTGGAGCCGAATTCTTTAAAATACGGCTAAGCTTATCAGCTGAGGCCATTATCCTTTTTTCGTGGGGTATAGCCTACCTTGGCTCAACAAAAGCCTTCCGTCCTAAAAAAGTAAAAAAGCCATTGGTTTGGACGGCTCGAGTAAAACGTCTATCCCTCCCGTTTGGACTTTTTAGCCTAATTCTTCCACTTCTTGCTGTCTATTTAGGTTTCGTTAGTTGGTTCAATTCCGCTATTGCACACCCACGGTTGCAAGGAGCCGCCAGCATACAATTTGATGCCCCAAGTTTAGCCTTGGGCCTGGCTCTAGGCTATGTTTTCATTCCCCTATTCTTACTGATATCGGGCTTGCTCACTGCCCCCATCGAGCGGCAAGTACAGAATGGATATAAACGTCAAGCTCGCAAAAAATTAGCCTCTCTGCCGCAACTAAAAGTGATCGCCATCACGGGGAGTTATGGTAAAACAAGCGTCAAATTTATGCTCAGGGATGTGCTAAAAGAGCGCTTCAGCGTGTGCGTTACCCCGGGAAGTTTTAATACTCCAATGGGCATATGTAAAGTTATTAACAATGACTTAAAGGCGCATCATCAAATATTGATTTTAGAAATGGGTGCACGTTACGCCGGAAATATTAGTGAACTCTGTGATATTGCTCAACCCGATATATCCATCGTTTCAAATGTAGGACTTGCTCATTTGGAAACCTTTGGAAGCCAAGAGGTCATTGCTATAGAAAAAGGCACTTTAGTGGATCGTTTGAAAAAAGGGGGGGTGGCCGTATTAAATGGAAATGACCCCATTGTATCAAAAATGGGCATAGAACGTAGTGACATCCAACGTATTCACGTTGGCCTCTCTTCCTTAAGTGACACCAACTCAGAATTACATCTAAGCGCCTCCGAAGTGGACTATTCTACCGAAGGAACTCGCTTTACACTCCATAGAAACTCGGGGGGCAGCCCCTCAGAATCGTGGGATATTCAGTGTACATTATTAGGCAAACACAATGTGCAAAACTTGTTATTAGCCCTAGGTGTTGGCGATCACCTTGGGCTTCGTATGAATACAATGCAATTGGCTGCAAGTCAAATTGAACCGATACTACATCGGCTTGAATTGAAAGCAATGGGTAATTATTTCATGATAGATGACGCCTTTAATTCCAACCCTGTGGGCGCCAAAAATGCCGTGGAAATTCTAGGGGCTTTTAGCTCAGTTCAACGTTTCATTATTACGCCTGGAATGGTTGAATTAGGGGATATTGAGGCAGAAGAAAATCACAAATTTGGGGCTTACATCGCTAAGGCTAAGTTAGATTTTGCTTTTATTGTCGGTTTGGAAAGGGGTAAAGTAATTGAACAGGGATATCTAGAAGCTGGAGGAGACCCCAAACGCTTAGAACGGGTAGAATCCCTTTTCGTAGCTAATGAAAAGCTTAAACAACATATTAAGCCAGGAGATGTGGTACTCTATGAAAACGACTTACCTGACATTTACAACGAATAAACCCTCCTGGATATCTTGGGGCAGCGTGGCACTATTCGTATCGAATAACTCGGGCTGGGTGTACCTTAGCTGCATTTCGAGCGGGCAACCAACTCGCTAAAAGGCTCAGGCCAAGGGTTCCTAACATAATCAAAAGAACATCGGTCCATTGAATGTCTACTGGGTATGCGTCAATAATAAAGGCAGAGGATAACTTTAACAGGCCAAATGTGTCTTGCAAGTAACAAAAGCCTAGACCCAATAAAGCGCCTAAAAGTGCCCCTATTAAGCCAATAATTAGTCCCTGCTGGATAAAGATAGCTTGCACTTGTTTAGCTGTTAATCCCATAGAACGTAGTACTCCAATATCCCGCTTCTTTTGGAGTACAATCATGCTTAAAGAGCCTAAAATATTCAGAGCTGCAACCAAAATAATGATCATAAGCACGACAAATGCCCCCCATTTTTCTAGATACATAACATCATATAAAGGTTTTTGTAGATCATACCATGTTTTTAGAGCAATGGCAGAACCAAAAAGGTCATTCTTTACGCTCGCTAGGCTTGCCTTGACCTCTTCGGCCTGCTGTATGTCTTGCAAAGATATGTCCATGCCCGAAATCTTATTTCTAGTTAAGAAGAGTCTATGCGCCGCAGAAATATCTAATAAAATAGGGGGTGGAGATGATATGTAAGGGAGTTCATAAACTCCTCTCACTGTAAATATCATGGACCTTGGAATGCTTATTTGGGTGAGTGCTTTTTGCATATGCCTAGCACTCAATAAAACTACTTCATCTCCGAGATCTAACTGTAATTCTGCTCGTAAATACTCTGGAATTAGTATGCCTGGGCGTCCTTGCAAAACACTCAAATCTTTGTCGCCACTTTTTAGCGGTAGATTTTCTAAAAAGCCTTGCTCCTCATTGATATCTATGGCCTTTTGGTCCATGGACCCCGAACTTCCTGCAACATCCTTGATGTTATCCAAGCTCATGGGTTCATCGCCGCTCATTGTATAGCCAGCAGACAGCTTGGCTGGAATACCCTTAATCTCCACGACCTTATTTTCGTATGGCTGCACTCCACTAAGCGTGCGGGTACGTAATAAAGCCATTCCCTCTACAAAGGGAGTGAAGTCTATAATCCTCGAATCCTCTTTGAGCAGTTGCGCCATTTTTTCGTTCCATTCTAATACAGGCCCGCCAATACTCTCGACCCGTAAAGCAGGGTCATAACCTAATAGAAAACCCTGAATTACCGTAAAAAAACCGTTAAAAATAGATAATACACTAATAAGTAAGGCCGCTCCTATGGTAATTCCCGATACACTTATGTAAGTAAGTACAGAAAGCAAAGAAACATGCTTTTTTGCAAACAAATACCGCCGAGCAATCTTTCTAGAAATGTTCATACGCTAAAATGAATAAATTACAACTAAGGTAAAATAGAGAATGTTCCTCTCAACCACATAATTGAAGCTACTTAGAACATTATTTAGCGCATAAATTCATATATTATAGCCTCTTGAAAGTGTCTATTTCTCGTTCAAAACAACCAATTATATAGGAAGTTATTTGTTACCGCCGGAAATTATTCAGTCCATCGATAATGGATCACACGGAGATCCATTTAGTATTTTGGGGCCTCACTTAGTCGAGATAGATCGTAAAAAGAAAGTAGTTGTTAGGGTTTTTAGGCCAGACGCTAAACAGATTGAATTGATTATTTCATCAAAAACACGCCATGTTATGACTCGCCTATCCGAGGGCGGTTTATTTGAATGGATATTTCCGAGAAGAAAACAAATACCTACATACCGCTTAACCATTACTCCATATCAAGGCCAACCCTACACTATTGAGGATCCTTATCGATTTAAACCCGCCATTGAAGAGTTGGACTTGCAGCTTTGGGGAGAGGGAAATCATGCCAAATCCTATACATTTATGGGTGCTCATCCCATAACATTAGATGGGGTTCAGGGAACTCATTTTGTGGTATCTGCTCCTGCCGCTTCCCGAGTCAGTGTTATAGGCTCGTTTAATCAGTGGGATGGAAGAGTTCACCGGATGAAAAAATATCATGACCAGGGACTTTGGGTGCTTTTTTTACCCCATGTACGTTCGGGGGACACCTATAAATTTGAAATTAAAAGCCCTCGTCAGGATCCTCCGCTGAAAAAGGCCGATCCTTATGCTTTTTTATCCGAACTTAGGCCACACACGGCCTCTATTGTTCAAGATCTAAATGGGTACGAATGGAACGATAAAAAATGGATGAATCAGCGTCAAAACGGGCCTGATGAACAAGCTATTTCGGTATATGAATGCCACCTCGGCTCATGGAAACGAAATGGATCAGATTTCTTGTCCTACCGTGAACTTGCCGAACAGCTTATTCCATATGTAAAAACATTGGGCTTTACCCATATTGAGCTCATGCCTGTCGCAGAACATCCCTATGATCCTTCTTGGGGATATCAACAAACGGGTTATTTTGCTGCTACTTCTCGTTTTGGAAGCCCTAAAGACTTTATGTTTTTTGTAGATCAATGTCATGCAGCCAATATCGGAGTTATCATTGATTGGGTACCCGCTCATTTTGCTAAGGACGAGCATGGGCTCTACCGTTTTGACGGTACTGGCCTATTTGAGCATGAAGACCCACGCCAGGGTGAACACAAAGATTGGGGTACAGCCATTTTTAATTTTGGTCGCACCGAAGTTCAAAATTTTCTGATATCAAACGCCTTATTCTGGCTGGATTATTATCATATTGACGGCTTAAGAGTAGATGCGGTGGCCTCAATGCTTTATTTAGATTATTCGCGTGAAGACGGCGAGTGGATACCTAATAAATATGGTGGTCGAGAAAATATTGAGGCCATTGAGTTTCTAAAAAAGTTCAACTATTTCGTCCATGAACATTATCCAGGTTGCCTGACTTTTGCCGAAGAATCAACCTCTTGGGGTGGTGTCACTGCTCCCGTGCAACAAGATGGTTTAGGCTTCGATTATAAATGGAATATGGGCTGGATGAATGACACCTTAAGCTATATTGAAAAAGACCCAATCTACCGCCGATATCACCAAGGAGATCTTACTTTCTCTTTAGTATATGCCTTTAGTGAACAGTTTATCCTACCCTTCTCCCACGATGAAGTGGTTCACATGAAAAAGTCTATGCTGTCTAAGATGCCTGGTGACGATTGGCAAAAGTTTGCTAATCTCAGGTTGTTGTATACCTACATGTATGCTCATCCTGGTGCTAAGCTGCTGTTTATGGGCTCAGAGTTTGGACAGTGGGGGGAATGGAATGATGCTCACTCACTGGACTGGCACCTTTGTGAATATACTCCTCATCAGCAACTACAAACCCTAGTAAAGGATTTAAATCATCTTCACCAAAATGAAGCTTCGCTATACGAACTTGATTCCAATTGGAAAGGCTTTGAGTGGATCGATTTCCATGATGCTGACAATAGTTTAATTTCCTTCGTCAGAAAAGCAAAAGATTCGGGCGATTTTGTAGTAGTTGTATTAAATTTCACGCCAACTGTACATCGTGGTTACCGGATTGGTGTTCCTGAGAACGGTAATTATGAAGTATTGTTTAATAGTGATTCGGAGTATTATGGGGGTAGTAATGTCGGAGTTGATGAATGCCTAGCGTCTCCAGAGTCATCTCATAATTTTTCTTCGTCTATATCGATCGATATCCCTCCATTGGCTGGTATCATATTAAAACCAAAGAAATAAGTTATGCGATTTCCACGATCCTGCGGCACCCTCGTGCACCCGACTTCTTTTCCAGGAAAATACGGTATTGGAGATTTTGGTTATGAGGCCCGAAAGTTCCTAGACTTCCTGGAGCATACCCAGCAAAGTATCTGGCAAGTACTCCCTCTTACCCCTACTGGCTATGGCAATTCACCCTATGCCTCTTATTCGGCTTTTGCTGGTAATCCCTATTTAATAAGCCCGGACATCCTTCTTGAAAAAGGTCTTTTAACTGCCTCTGAAGCACACTCACTTATTATTTCCTCATCTACTATGGTGGCCTATGAGCTGGCCTTTGAGAAGAAATCGGCGGCCTTGAAGTTGGCATCGGCTCGATTTTATGAGAACTTGGACGGTGATGAAGAAAAAAAGTTTGAGCAGTTCAAGCTGGAGCATGGTCATTGGTTGGATGATTATGTATTGTTTATGGCCGTTGCTAAGAATCATCAAATGCAGCCTTGGAATACTTGGGATTCTGATATTGCAACACGTAAAAAATCGGCCATTAGCCAAGCAAAAAAGACCTTCGCGCAAGAAATTAAACTAGAGTATTGGCTTCAATACGAATTTTTAAATCAATGGCTGGCACTTAAGGAGTATGCCAATGCCAAGGGTATTCGTGTAATCGGAGATATACCAATCTTTGTGGATCATAATAGCGCCGATGTCTGGGCCAATACCAAGTACTTTGCGGTAGATGAAAAGGGAAATAGAACCTTGGTAGCTGGGGTTCCACCGGACTATTTCAGTGAAACGGGGCAGCTTTGGGGGAACCCTCAGTATCAGTGGGGGGCCTTAGAAAAAGATGGGTATTCATGGTGGGTTAAACGATTTAAGCACATGTTTTTAACCTGTGACGCCATCAGAGTAGATCATTTCAGAGGGTTTGATGCCTATTGGGAAATACCTGCTATAGAAAAAACAGCGGTGAATGGACGTTGGGTTACGGGCCCTGGAGAAAAATTATTTGATACCATCCTAAAAGAGTGTGGCGAGTTACCTATTCTTGCCGAAGATTTAGGTTTTGTGACCGAAGGAGTAGAAAGGTTGCGTGATAAATACGCGTTTCCAGGAATGAAGATTATTCAATTCGCCTTTGACGCCGACTCCAGCAATAGTTTTTTACCTCATAATTATCCCCAGAATTGTGTGGTTTATAGCGGCACTCATGATAACGACACCACGAAAGGGTGGTATGAACAAGCTCCCGAACATGAACGTCATTTTGCCCGTACCTACACTCAATCCGATGGTACGCATATAAACTGGGATTTTATTCGCTTAGGAATGCTTTCAGTGGGCGATCAGGCGATCTTTCCACTGCAGGATTTTATAGGCCTATCGACCGAGCATCGTATGAATTTTCCAGGAACTTCATCCGGAAATTGGCTTTGGAGGTACACCTCAGAAATGCTAGAAAAAATTGATGGGGACAAAATTCGCAAGCTTGTTGAATTAAGCAACCGTTCGATATTGGAAAAATAAGCGCCCAACAAATAAAAAGGTGATTTTTCATTTAAAACTGCCTTTTTCGTATATTATAAAATTGCAACTAATTTATATCACATGTCTTTTTCATTGTTGAATCTACCTAAGCGATCTGCAAAACCTAGAACCGAAGGTATAACCTTAGTATTAGATAAAGGGTATAGCATACGTCAAGTTGAAGATTTGGTTGAGGTATGTTCAAATCATATTGATATCGTAAAACTAGGCTGGGGAACCTCCTATGTAACTCAAGGCCTAGAAGAAAAAATTAAGGTGTATCAAAACGCTGGTATACCAGTGTACTTTGGCGGTACTCTTTTTGAAGCATATTTGATGCGTAATCAACTCTCAGATTACCGAAAAATGATGGAGCGCTACGAAATTACACATGTGGAAGTGTCCAACGGCACCATCTTATTATCGGATGAAAAAAAACAAGCTATTATAAAAGAATTAAGCAGCGATTACACGGTGTATTCTGAAGTGGGTAGCAAAAATCCTAATGAAGTCATCCCTCCTTACAAATGGGTACGGACCATTCAACAGGAATTAGAGGCTGGTTCAGAAAAAGTTATCTGCGAAGCTAGAGAAAGCGGTACGGTTGGAATGTTTCGCCCAAATGGTGAAATTCGCTCGGGTTTACTCGAGGAAATTACCGATCAAATTCCTGCCAAACATTTACTTTTTGAAGCCCCCAAAAAAGAACAGCAAGTTTGGTTCATTCGCAAATATGGTTCAAATGTAAACCTAGGAAACATTCAACCAGAAGAAGTGATTCCCCTAGAAACTCTTCGATTAGGTTTGCGCGGAGATACTCTTTTAGACTTCTATTCACTAGAAGAGGGAAATGAATTAGATCAAGTGATTGAAGCGAACGGAATGAACGATCAAGAATAATTACCCAACATGAAAATTTTATACGCCGCCGCTGAAATCTCACCCTTTGCACGCATGACCGTAACTGCGGATTTGCTGCGTTTTTTACCCGCTTCATTACAAGATAAAGGCTTTGAGATTCGTATTTTACTACCCAAATACGGCACGATAAATGATCGTAGAAATCGCCTACATGAAGTGATACGCCTAGCCGGCATTGAGGTGGAGGTAGGAGATACCGCGGAAAGTATGAAAATTAAAGTGGCTAGCATCCCAAATGCAAAATTGCAGGTCTATTTTTTAGACAATGATAAATATTTCAAACGCAAAGGTCTCTTCAAAAACCCAAAAGACGATACCTTTTATCCAGACAATGCCGAACGATTAGCCTTCTACAATAAAGGGGTACTCGAAACAGTTATGAAGCTAGGATGGGAACCTGATATCATACACTGTCATGACTGGCCTGCGGGTCTTATTCCACTTCTGGTTAAAACTAAATATAAAGATGAACCTATTTTCAAAAATTCTAAGATCATCTACAATTTACATCATCCAGAAAATGAAGGTACCGCAGACACAGCAAAAATTTTAGAGTTACTTGGCTTGCCTGACAATGTAGATATTGCCAAGCTAACAGATGAAGGTAAAGTGGATTTATTGAAATTAGGACTCCTATACAGCGATCATGTAGTTACTGGAAATTTCTTAAAAGACGAATTTGATAGCGTATTCAACGAATTGAATGTTTCTCCTGTAAAGATTCAAGGTGCGCCAGAAGATGTATCAACTAAATTTTCCGATTACTATAAAACCATCTCAAAATAGGAATCATAAAAAAGAAGACTGTTATTATATGTTTTTAACAAATAAAGCTACCTCAAAAAGGTGGCTTACTTTTTCTGTACTTACCCTGATCGGCCTTACCGCATGTGAAGAAACTAACACAGTAGGTGTAGATTTTATTCAAGAGTCATCCATTCAGGTGGATACGGTACGTATTGACCAAATCGACTTAGTTGAAATTGATCCTTACCTAGGTCAATTAACCTACTCGGCCTTAGGCTCTTTTGAAGATCCTCTATTTGGAGAACTAAGTAGCACGCTTTATTTTAAGCCGTCAATTAATGCCTCTAGCACCGACACCGTGCTTGATTACATGCGCTTTGAAATGAGACTTCATCTAATGGAAGATGAAATTTATGGCGACACCAGCTCAACCGCCGAATTTGATGTATATCGAATTCAACAAAGTTGGCACGGCCCTAGCTTTAGACAATCAACCGATATTGATCTAGGGCTGGAGCGTATTGGTGGTTTTAGCGATGCCGACATTGATACGAATGGTAACGTTCATATTGCCTTAGGGGGAAGTTGGGATTCATTTTATCGTGAAATCTTTAATATCGACGATGACAGTATCCGCTTGACCAGATATGCGGAAGAGGATTTTGGCTTGGCCATTGTTCCAAAAAACACCGCTAATCGAATTCGTTTTGCCACAATGAGTACTAGTCGTTTATTGGTTATTGGGCAGGAAGATACTAGCTCTTATGGCGTGCAGGATTGGGCCTATAATATCGAAAGGACGGGCGTTGATCCTATTCCTAACCGCCTGATGCTTCACAACACCTTTGAGCAGGTGTTAAAAATAGACCTAAACAGTCTCGGCAATCAACTACCAAATACTAATTTTGTTCGAGCTGAACTGGTGTTGGAAGAGGATACAACTCGTGCTAAGACTAGTCTCTCTGAACATGAGCAACGATTAAATGTTCCTGGTTTTAGAATGAGTGAGGGTGATTTTATTGATTTAGCCTATCAGTTTGGTTTTTCAGATCAAAATATAATCAATGGATATCCTGCCAAAGGTCGATTCAGATTCGATATTACTCAGTTGCTAAATGACCAGATATATAACAACAATCCAATTAAAGATTCTTACATTTATCCTTACGTAAATGCAGGGTACATAGGCTCTAATATTCTCTACAGTAAAGATACCCCACCTGAGAAGCGACCTCGACTTATTATTTATTCCA
>Ga0066825_10000779_pt1 | contig 10172 bp, 5 predicted proteins | sample ETNtaG_6_FD_65608 | JGI IMG/M metagenome (GOLD analysis project Ga0066825, IMG submission 65608) | Marine microbial and viral communities from oxygen minimum zone, Eastern Pacific Ocean - ETNP201306SV45 | ecosystem: Environmental > Aquatic > Marine > Oceanic | place: Pacific Ocean: Eastern...
GCAACTAATGGTGATGATTTTTGGTTCAGTAGCGTGGATGAAAATCAAGCCATTCAAGTTCAGAACATCCAGTTTGTCGAAAGTGACTTTGGTGCGGACTATGTGCCTTCTATTTATCCAAAAGATACCAGCTTAGCATTGCGCTCAATTAATGAGCCAAATAGATTCAAATATCCAGCATCCATAGCTATGGCTGGTGATGCATCAAGGTATTTATTTGTTGTTGATAGCGAAAAAGATTCTTTATTTCAATTTACATCCACGGGGCTTGAGGGGATACCTCCACCTCCGGCAAGTGGAGAAAAAAAATACGTCCAAGTTTCTTTTGGAGGAATTGGAGATGGCCCCATGCAGTTTAACGAGCCCGTGGCCGTAGCCTATTGGAACAAAATTGTCTATGTCGTTGATGCAGGAAATGGTCGAATATCTCGATTTAAATGCACACTTGACTTTGAATAAAATTAATAATCATTTAACATATAAATAATCTAATATCTCTTACTTTTACTCTACTGAAAATACCACAAACCATGAAAAAAATTTACTCTCTATTTCTTATAATTCTCTCTGTATCCGCATTTGCGACGAATCACAACGTTTCCGTGACCATGTCGTTTACTCCTTCAACATTAACAATTGACCAAGGAGATACTGTAACCTGGACTCAGATGAGCGGAACCCATAATGTCAATGGAAGTCAATCGACTTTTCCAGGCAACCCTGCTAGTTTTGGCTCTGGTGCCGCGGCAGGTGGAACATGGACATACTCATATGTTTTTTCAACTCCTGGAACATATACATATCAATGCGACCCACATGCATCTTTTATGATTGGAACCATTACAGTAAATTCAGGTCCATGCTCAGATTTATTCTTCAGTGAATACGCAGAAGGTAGTTCAAATCACAAGTACATAGAAATATATAACCCAACCTCCAATGCCATATCTCTTAATGGTTATACAGTATATCTGAGTGGTAATGGGGGCTCATACACAAACACATTTACAAGCAATGCATCTATAGCATCCGGTGATGTTTACATAGTATGCACAAATCAAGCAGATCCAAGCATACAATCTGCAGCTGACACAATATTATCTTATCCATCAATAGTTCACTTCAACGGAGATGATGCTTTGATTCTATTTGATGGAACTGATACCATTGATGTATTAGGAACTCCGGGTATCGACCCAGGATCCAGCTGGACTGTGGGTACAGGATCAACTCAAAACCATACTTTGGTCAGAAAATCAACCGTTACAGAAGGATCTACAGATTGGACTGTTGGTTCTACAGAATGGGATGTTTACGCCCAAAACACATGGACGTATATTGGATCTCACAGTAGCAGCTGCACATCAGGCGGTGGCGGAGGTGGCGGTGGCACCACTGGCCCTGGAGCCACGAATATTGCTCCATGGAAGTCTGTAGATGCAAATGGAGTAGCTGATAGCTTAAATAAATCCGCAACTATTCACGGTACAATATTTAGTATTGACTTTGATGGAAATGCTGGATATAGCTTTTACGTCCATGATGGAACAGGAGGAATAAATATTTATAAGTCTTCTGATGTAGGATCTTACACAGCTCCACAAAAAGGAGATTCCTTGAGAATTGTGGGGCAAATAGCTCAGTACAATGGCTTGATTGAATTAGTTCCTGACAGTGTCATACTGCTGGCCCAATCAGCGAATACTGTATCAGAAACTATCGTAACAACCATTGGGGAGTCCGAGGAATCGGAATTAATTCGTCTAAATAACATGACATTAGCAACCCCAAGTCAATGGTCAAATTCTGGTTCTGGTTTCAATGTTGATATAACCGATGGAAATAGCACTTTTACGATGAGAGTAGATGCGGATTGTAATCTATTTGGAACGAATCCACCAACAGGCTTATTTGATGTTGTGGGAGTAGGATCTCAATTTGATTTTAGCAATCCATATACCAGTGGTTACCAGGTATTCCCAAGAGACACTAACGATATAATTCCTGTCACTCCAGCGACACCAAGTGTTCGTTTTGCTAACTCGTCAGTACAAGTACTTGAAGGAAATGTTACCACATCTATAGATTTTATTATTCAACCTACATTACCGAGTACCTCACAGGTCACATTTATGGCGTCACAAGGCCCAAATTTTGTTGTAGGAACAGATGCAACTTTCAACCCAAATATTGTTCTTACAGGAACTACCCTAATGATTCCACCAAATACTGATACTGTCAGTATAATTGCTACAATTATAGATGACTCTAATATTGAAGGGCCAGAGTTTATTGATTTTTTTATTACCAACGCAGCATTTGGTGTTACCATCGGAAGCATAGATAGCATGCGATTTACAATTTTAGATAATGATATTAATATTCCAACCTACACGATTCCTCAAGTGAAAGGACAAAACTCAGATGGGGTTTCTGATTCACTGGGAGTCTATTGCAAAGTAGAAGGAACTGTTATTGGTGTAAATATGCAATCGGCCTCAACGGGCAATGTTGCCTTTACAATCCATGATGGGTCTGTCGGTTTTGGTGTATTCTCGCCGTCGAGCTCATCACACGGCTATACCGTTACCGAAGGAGATGTTGTTCGAGTAATAGGTACTATTGGTCAATTTAATGGGCTTGCCCAAGTAGGTGCAGACTCCATCGCTGTTATTTCAACAGGTGCAAGCATTCCAACTCCAACGACAATAATTGCTTTAGATGAGACCACTGAAAGTAATCTTATCCGAATGAATAATGTTGTTGTTGTCGACCCAACCCAATGGACAAATGCTGGTTCTGGATTTAATGTTGACGTATCTGACGGTATGAATACAATCGCCTTAAGAATTGATGCAGATGTCACACTATACAATGAGCCTTGCCCTGTTGGTGTTTTTGATATTATAGGCATTGGTGGTCAATTTGACATGAGTAGTCCTTTTACAAGTGGCTATCAAATGCTGCCTCGTCAAAAAGAAGATGTCTTATTCCCAACACCAACAACCTATGATCTGGCGATAACAGAAATCATGTCTGGATCAAATGACCCAAACACAAACCTTAGTGAGGACTGGTTTGAGATTAAGAATTACGGAAGTACCCCGGTAGATCTATCAGGGTTCTCATGGGATGACAACTCTTTTAACCCTGGAGTATCCGTCTTTATGAGTAATACCGTAATTCAACCTGGAGAATCTATGGTCGTTTGGGGTGGCTTAACAACTCATGAAGGTCATTTTATGGGGAACTGGGGATTAAGCAGTTCTATTCAAGTGATTTGTTCAGATGAATTGGTGAACAGCTCATTCCCAAGTTTAAGTTCATCATCAGATGCAGTAGTATTATTTGATACCTCTTCTACTCCTGTAGAAATCTGTAGAGCAGAATACACTTCAACGGCAGCAGGATATTCTGTAGAGTTTGATACGAACTGTGTTTATTTAGGAAATGCATCAGGTGGAGTTCGAGGCGCTTATTCGTCAGCAGGTGGAGATATTGGTTCTCCTGGAGATGAAGCTTTTCCTTTTAATCTAACTGACCAAGAGATGGACGAAGTTCAGATTTATCCAAACCCAGCTTCAACGATGGCGACTCTTCAAATGCCAGAGGCGGGGAACAAAACGATACGAATTATTAATGCCATTGGTCAAAAAATATACGAACATGAAACTCAAGACATTGTGCACAGTATAAATACTGAAATTATGCATGATGGCATTTACTTGATTCAAGTCAAGACTCTACAGAGTGACAAGACCCTTAAGCTAATTGTGAAGCATTAAGTTAAAAGAAAACAATTAATAGAAAAGGCCAGCATGATGCTGGCCTTTTTATTTTCGAGCGAAAGACGGGATTCGAACCCGCGACCCCGACCTTGGCAAGGTCGTGCTCTACCAACTGAGCTACTTTCGCAGTGGGCGACAAAAATAGAAAGAAATAACTCCTTAACAATCATTAAAAATGAAATTATTAGGCTTTATTCAAAAGAGATTTCCATCGTTGTATTAAAAGTAAGGCGTCAATGGGAGTCAATGTATTTACATCCAACTCTTTTAGTTCTTTTGTTAAAGCTTCTAACTCAGGACTTTCAAATTGTACGAGAGACATTTGATAGCTTGGAGTGTCCTTTTCGATAATTTCAACTTTCTCACCATGCAGCTCTTCTAACTCAGCGAGCAATTCATTTGCCCTTAAAACTACAGTTTGTGGCATGCCTGCCATTCTTGCAACGTGAATACCAAAACTATGATTTGATCCCCCAGGTTCTAATTTTCTCAAAAAGACAATATTCCCTTTCTCTTCTCGAACAGTAATATGTTTATTTATAATCCTCTCACATGATTTTTCTAAAGAAACTAATTCATGATAATGCGTCGCAAAAAGAGTCAAAGGTCGATGCGGGTGAGAATGTAAATATTCGGTAATTGACTGAGCTATGCTTAACCCATCATAGGTGGCAGTACCTCTTCCAATTTCATCGAGAAGAACCAAACTTTTTGGAGTTAAACCATTTAAAATACTTGCCGTTTCAGACATCTCAACCATAAAAGTGGATTCCCCTTCAGAAAGATTATCACTTGCCCCTACTCGTACAAAGAGTCTATCCAATATCGATAAACTTGATGATTTTGCAGGAACGAAGCTACCCATTTGAGCAAGGATTGAAATCAGTGCTGTCTGACGAAGTAAAGCTGATTTTCCGCTCATATTGGGCCCTGTAATTAATAATATCTGCTCTTTCTCTGAATCCAAATTAATATTATTTGGAACATAGTATTCACCCTCAGGAAGACTATACTCTATAACGGGATGACGCCCATCAACAACCTTATATTTTCGATCATCATTCCATTTTGGCATCGACCAAGAGTTTTTCTTCGCCAATCGAGCAAAAGCAAATAAAACATCTACCGAGGCAATACATTTTGCACTCATCAATAAAGGGGAAACAAATGATTGTGCCTTTTTTATAAGATCCGCATATAATTCTGACTCTAGATCCGATAATTTAGATTCGGCATTCAAAATATCCACCTCTAAGGTTTTTAACTCCTCAGTAATATACCTTTCGGCATTAACTAAAGTCTGCTTCCTTATCCAATTATCAGGGACATTTTCTTTTTGTGAATTTCGGACTTCTAGATAATAGCCAAAAACAGAATTGAAATTAATTTTTAGTCCCTGAATGCCTGTTGATTCAATCTCTTTCTCTAAAATCTTTTTCAAAAGGAATTTAGAATCATCTTTTAAACTCCTGAAACTATCTAGCTTTTCATGGAACCCAGAACGAATAACACCTCCTTTAGATGCAAGTAAGGGCAAATCATCAGCTAAAGTTTCATTAATTAGTTCTATTAGCCTGTCTAAAGGATCTAATTTTTCTAAATAAGGCATCCATGCATCTACACCATTTAATGCTTCCCCTATTTCTCGCACATAAAAAAGGCTCTCCGCTATTCGTTTTAACTCTCTTGGGCCTATCCTCCCCGTAGAGAGTCGAGTTCCGAGGCGCTCTAAATCTGATATTAAGCTGAGATTATCCTCAATGGCCTTCGAGCCGTCTGATGATAAGACTGACGCAACAGCATTTTGACGTTGCTTTATGCTTTTTAAATCTGTTAAGGGCAATGCAAGCCACCTTTTTAACATTCTCCCTCCCATAGGGGTCAAGCACACATCTATGACATCCAGCATTGATGTCCCCCCTGCAAAAGAGGTATTAAAAAGCTCCAAATTATTCAACGTAAATCGATCCATCCATAAATGGGTAGATACCCTTAAACGCTGGATTCCTTGAATATGGGATTTATTATCATATTTGGATTGCTCCAGATAATGAAATAAAGCCCCAGCAGAAATAACTGCAAGGGGAGCGTCAGACAATCCAAAACCCTTTAAACTTTTTGATTTAAAATGACCATGTATTTTTTCCTCTGCATAATCGTATTGAAAAACCCAATCTTCGATCCCTGAGGGGGTCCGATCTCTTAATAGCTTATTAATAATATCAGATCTGTTTCTTCGATCGTAAACAATTTCTTTTGGATCAAAACTTTGTATCCATTTATCAATGTCAAGATATGAACCTTCAGCGACAAGGAATTCCCCTGTGGAGACATCTAAAAGAGCAATACCTCCGTTATCTCTATCCAGATGAACAGCGGCTAAAAAATTATTCGAGTGGCTCTTTAGCAAATTATCAGAATGACTGATTCCGGGTGTCACCAATTCTGTGACACCTCTTTTGACAATTCCTTTTACCGACTTAGGGTCCTCTAGTTGCTCACATATAGCCACTTTATATCCTGCATTTACTAATCGAGGCAAATACGTTTCTATTGCATGATAAGGAAAGCCAGCTAATTCTGTTGCAGCGGCAGCGCCATTACTTCTCTTTGTAAGTGTTATCTCTAGACACTTTGATGCCTTTATCGCGTCCTCTCCAAAAGTTTCATAAAAATCTCCAACACGAAATAATAGGATAGCCTCAGGATGCTCAGCTTTAACAGCATTAAACTGACGCATTAAGGGAGTTTCTTTGGAGGATTTTGACATATTTAAAAAAAATAACGGCCTTACCTTTGCGAATATAAGAAGTCATTACATCACCTCGCTGAAAGTGTTTAAAAGACTCGGGTTAATATGAAAAAGAAAAAGACTGATGAGTTAAACCGTCATGATTTAAAATCATATCTTAAATCAAATAAAGTCCCGGTATGGATAATATTAGAGAATATAAGGAGTGCGCATAATGTAGGGAGTTTCTTTAGAACTGCAGATGCTTTTGGGCTCAAAGGAATCTCTTTATGTGGATATTGTGCAAGGCCACCACATACCCAACTAGACAAGGTTGCCTTGGGAGCAACAGAATCTGTGGAATGGATTGGATTTGATAATGGAGAAGAAGCCATTTTAGACGCAAAGGAAAAAGGCTACCTAGTTCTTGCTATTGAGCAAGTTCACGAAGCTGAAAGTCTTGAAAAAATCCCCAACCCTGAAATGGGAATTGCTCTGGTTTTTGGAAATGAGGTCAGCGGAGTAGATGAAAAAACATTAAGCTCTTGTGATGGTGCCATTGAGGTTCCCCAATTTGGAATAAAGCACAGCTTGAATGTGAGTGTATGCGGGGGAGCCGTTCTTTGGGAGGCCAGCAAAAAATATCGTTTTAAATAAAAAAGGGATGCGATGCACCCCTTTTTAAAACTTTGTCTAAGCTCAATTATTTGATAAATTGAAATTCAACTCTTCGGTTATGATTATTTTTTGTGCTTAATAATTCTGATTCTCCTTTTGATTTGATTTCAAATCTCGCCTCAGAAATTTTAAAGGTTGTAGTTAAAGATCTTACAACAGATTTCGCTCTTCGCTCACCCACTCTCAAATTCACTCTTTCTGAACCAGTTTTATCCGTATGTCCAATCACACAGAGACGTAGACTAGGATTTGCACGCATCATCTTCGCAACTACAGCTAATTTAGCTTCGTCTTCAGAAGATAAAGAAGCAGAGTTTGTAGAGAAATGCATTTCTGGAATAAAAGCAGCAGCTACTTTATTGCTCAAAGTACCTTCTATTTTTTTTCCTTGGAAGTTTACTAGGGCACCTGCAGGAGTGTTTCTTTCTAGATCTTTCGAATCAAGGACACCGTCTCCATCGCTATCCAATTCCCTACCTGAAGCATCTACACGTGCGCCTCTTTGGGTAAAAGGATCAACATCTAGTTCATGACGAACTCCGTCTCCATCAAGGTCTAATGCCCGACCGGACCCATCGACAAGAGCACCTTTGGGAGTATTTGACTCAAGGTCAAAAGCATCCGAGACACCATCACCATCATTATCAACTTGGACTTTTGCCAAATCACCTTTCAAAGTATCAACTGTGGCTTCAAGCTCCTTAATTTGAGCACAGGAAATAAAAGCTACTGATACTATGGCTAAAATTGCGTATTTCATTTTTTATTTTTTTCGTTTAATTGATACAAATGTACCAAATTTTCATCGCTACAAGTAGTCAATAATTCCTTACCATCCTTTTTCTTTTCAGGGTGGATCCAATCCGACCAAAATTCATTTAAGGGGACCAATACAAATCGTCTGTCCGCCATTCTAGGGTGAGGTACTTTTAGATTTTTTGAGGAATACTTCCCTTCTGACCAAAGGATTATATCCAAGTCAATAATTCTATCCTCATAATCTTTTGATTTTAAATTCCGATTCCTCCCCATTCTTTTTTCAACTGCAAGCAAAAAAATCATGAGATCAGAGAGTGAATCTTTCCACTCGACTTCAATCATTTGATTCAAATAATCATTCCCAACATACCCCCAAGAATTTGAACAAAAGACACTGCCTTTTTTTATTAGTTGAACTTCATTTTTTAAAATGTCAATAGCATCACTTATACTAGAATAGGGGTCCATCAAATTGCTTCCCAACAAAATCAAGACTCGGTTTTTTTCAGAACATGATCGTATCTTCACCTCTAAATATTTTTTTAAATTTTCAAAAACAATTTCTAGACCATGAAGGTATTCTTTTCAAGTTTTTTAGGAGTCATCGCCGGATTATTCTTTATTTTTTTTATCACCATTATCGCAGGGGTGGCCATAGCTTCTAGTTCTTCATCAAAAGAAACAGGAATACTGGAAAAATCAACTTTAAAAATCAATTTAGATGGAGTCATTGAGGATCGACCAGATAAAGCAAATCAACTGCTCGCAGAGCTTATAGATCAACCAACCACTTTGTCCTTAACTGAAATGCTTCTCTCTATTGAAGCGGCTTCGAAAGACCCAAAAATCGAAGCAATTTGGTTAAAAATGGGGCTATTTGAAGCAGGGTATGCAAGTCTTCAGGAACTAAGAAATGCTCTTGAAAAATTTCAGAACGAGGGTAAAACTATTATTTCATCAGGGAAAATATATTCTCAAAAAGCTTTCTATCTAGCATCCATAAGTGATGAAAAAATCATTGTTCCTCAAGGAGTGATGGAAATAAGCGGGCTTAGTAGTGCCCCTATTTATTGGAAAGATGCTTTCGATAAACTAGGAGTTAAGGCACATCTAATAAGAGGAAATGACAATATTTATAAAAGCGCCGGTGAGCCTTTCATAGCAAGTAAAATGTCAAAAGCGAATAAAGAACAAACCACAGCGAGGCTGAATTCCCTTTGGTCATCAATAGAAAAAGATATATTCGAATCCATTCCTGAGCTCTCCGAGTCTAAGGATTGGCAAAACATCTTAAATAATCAGCCTTTAGTTCAAGCAAGTGATGCCATTAACTATGGACTTATGGATCATGCGATCTACCCTGATAGTATGAAAGGCTTTTTGAAACATGTGCTTTCCCACAAAGTAAAAGATGATCAAATCGTTGGGCTCTCCAAATACAATAAGTCGTTAGAAAAAGCGTCAGGAATGAGTAAAATAGCAGTGCTTATTGCTGAAGGGAACATAGTAGATGGAAATGGTTCTGGAAAAGGATCAGTAACTGACGGTGGTATGGGAAAGGCTATAAAGTCTATTCGAAAAGATAAAAGAATTAAAGCAGTCATTCTTCGAATAAACTCGCCTGGTGGTTCAGCATTGGCTAGTGATATGATTTGGAACGATATTTCCCTACTCGCAGAAGAAAAGCCCGTTTATGTGAGTATGGGTAATGTTGCCGCATCGGGAGGGTATTACATCGCTGCGCCATGTGAAAAGATATATGCATCTCCAATGACCATCACAGGTTCCATAGGGGTTTTTGGTCTTTTATTTAGTGCTGAAGACTTAATGCATGAAAAACTTGGAATTAAAACTCAGCCTGTTGGAACTCATCCGCTAAGCAATCTGATTACTATTGACAACGACCTAAGCGAGAGCGCATTATCTGTTCTTCAAAATAATGTTAACAAAACCTATGACAGATTTAAAGAGGTAGTTAGCGAGGGTAGAGAAATAGATATTAAAAAAGTTGATAGCCTTGCAAAAGGACATGTTTACTCAGGAATTGATGCTCTCGAAATTGGCTTAGTTGACGAATATGGTGGGCTATTAGATGTAATTGGAGAAATTCAATCAAATTTGGATAAGCCCGCACGATTGGTTTTTTATCCTAAACAAAAAGACCCTATTCAGGAAGCATTGGAAAAAATAAAAGTAAAAACGAATAATATTTTCTT
>Ga0066825_10000781_pt1 | contig 10163 bp, 6 predicted proteins | sample ETNtaG_6_FD_65608 | JGI IMG/M metagenome (GOLD analysis project Ga0066825, IMG submission 65608) | Marine microbial and viral communities from oxygen minimum zone, Eastern Pacific Ocean - ETNP201306SV45 | ecosystem: Environmental > Aquatic > Marine > Oceanic | place: Pacific Ocean: Eastern...
AAATTAGTGAATTAAAATTAAGAGCTAGTTATGGAGTAACGGGTAACTTTGAGATACCTAATTATGGCGCTATAGGTTTACTTGGTGGAGCTAACTATGTGGATGGCTCTTCTCAAATTAATGGTGTAGCTCCAAGTACTTCAAGTAATGCTGATTTAACTTGGGAAACTACATACCAAACAAATTTTGGTCTAGACTATTCACTACTTGAAGACAGAATTTATGGTTCAATTGACGTATACAACTCAACCACACAAGATCTATTATTATTTGTAACCGTACCTGCTGCAAGTGGATTTGATGTAGCATTGACCAATATCGGTGAAGTGGAGAACAAAGGTTTTGAATTTTCTTTGACTAGTAGAAATATGGTAGGGCAATTTAGTTGGGCTACTGATTTCAACTTTGCAGCTAATGAAAATACCGTAACTAAACTTGGTCCAGAAGGTGATGATATTCTAAGCAGTGGAGTTGCTGGTGCTAGGCATATAACCCGAATTGGTGATCCAATAGGTAGTTATTATGGATATGTTGTAGATGGTATTTACCAGAGTCAAGCAGAAATTGATGCAGCACCTGTAGATGAATTGGTTGGGTCTGGAGGCGCAAGACCTGGCGATTTTAGGTTTAAAGATATCAATGGTGACGGTAAAATTACATCTGACGATCGAACTGTAACAGGTAGTTACCATCCTGATTATACTTATGGTATAACAAATAGATTTAACTATAAAAACTTTGACTTAAACATCTTTATACAAGGTGTAATGGGTCGTGAGGTTCTAAATTTAACGGCGCGCCACCTAAAAAATGGTGAAGCAAATTTTGGTTCCTATGCCGTTCTTAATGATCGTTGGAGATCAGAATCAGATCCAGGTAATGGTATACATCCAAGAGCTGACAGAAGAGGTAACACACATGGTAACAACAATAGACCATCTAGCTATCAGGTTGAAGATGGTAGTTATCTAAAAATCAAAAATTTATCATTTGGTTATACTCTCCCAGAAGACTTCTTGAATGGTGCTTTCTCACGAGCAAGAATTTATACAGCAATGACAAATTTGGCAATATTTACGGATTATATAGGATTCAATCCTGAAGTAAATATTCAAAGAAACAGCAGTCTAACACCTGGTCAGGATTATGGAGCTTATCCATTATCTAGAACAGTACAGGTCGGTATAGACCTCGCATTTTAATCGCAATGATAAATAAGGAAATAGTCATGAAAAAATTAATACTTACACTATTACTCCCTTTACTGTTTATCTCATGTAGCGATGACTTTACAGTATTAGGACCAATATCTGAAAGAAATGTGGTTAACTACTACAAAACACAATCTGATTTTGAAGTTGCCATAAATGGAGCTTTTGATGCTTTACAATCTAATGGAACATTCGGTGTTAAATATGTTCTATTCATGGAAATGCGAGCTGATAATACAGCTAATGGTGGCGGAGCTACCGGGCTAGCTGAGACTCTTGAAGACATCGATAAATTTGCAGAAATACCAACTGCAAGCGAATTGAATGACTCTTGGATAGCTTCCTATGATGGTATTGCAAGAGCAAACACTATAATTTCACGAATAGATGATGTTACTTTCACAAGTGATGACGTTAAAAATAGAATCAAAGGTGAAGCTCACTTTATTCGATCTATCTTATATTATCACTTGGCAGTAATCTTTGGGAATGTACCTCTAATTACAGCTGAGGTTACAGCCCCCCAAAATATGAATCTGAATCAAGTTTCTGCTGCTGAGGTGATGACTCAAATAGCTACTGACTTAACTGCTGCTGAAGGACTCTTACCTTCTACCGGTCGCGTGAGTTCAGGGGCTGCTGCCGCATTATTAGGACGTGTACACTTACAGGCTGGTGACAAAGCGTCTGCTGTGGCACCACTCAAGCGAGTTGTATCTTCAAATGTGTACTCATTAGAAGCAAACTATGCTGACATTTGGGGTCCAGGCAATGAAGGCAGTAGCGAAATCCTTTTTCAAGTAGAATTCATGAGTGGTAATGTTGGTGAAGGTAGTTCATTTACTGATATGTTTACTGCCTCCGGCGTAGCTGGTGGTGTTGGTGGTGGTGTTGCGCCACAAACAGTCACTCAAGACTTTATTGATTCTTACGAAGTGGGTGATTTGCGACAAGCAGCTACCCTCTCTGATAGTGCAACCGTCGAAAAATATGAAGACTCACCAAGTTCGCCATTCGATTCGGATGTTAATTGGGTAGAAATTCGATATGCGGAGGTCCTATTGAATCTTGCTGAGGCGGTTGGTGAAGGTGCTGAAGGGTACGGTTACATTAACCAAGTACGTGCACGCGCTGGCTTAGCTGCTATTGATGGTACCACTCCAGGTTCGTATGATGATAAGTTACTACAAGAACGAAGAGTTGAGCTTGCCTTTGAAAACAAGCGTTGGCCAGATCTTCTGCGTCATGGTAAAGCAAAGAGTGTGATGGCATCACACTTGGGTATAGGTGAAGGATCAGTGACATTACTGTTTCCGATACCTCAAAGTCAAATTGATGTTGCACCAGACGAAATGTCACAAAATGCGGAACATTAATCTTGCTAGATGACCTTAACCGGGGTGCTTAAAAGGTATCCCGGTTTTTTTTACTCTAGGAATTTTCTACTACCAACCACCTTCTTTGTGAAACGTTTAATTAATCAAACTTAGAACCATAAATTATGAAATCATTATTACTTCTTATGCTTGTTGGTCTCTTGTCCACTGGCACTTACGCACAAATACAAGACGGGCCACTGAATATTATTGCTGTTTTTGCTCATCCAGATGATGGGGACTCAAAAATGGGTGGTACAGCAGCTATGATGGCTAAAATGGGACATAATGTGAAATTTGTTTCTATTACAAATGGAGATGCAGGTCACCATGAAGAAGGGGGTGGAATGCTAGCAAAAAGGAGACGGGCAGAGGCTCAAGAAGCAGCACGACAATTAGGAATTGCAGAGTATAAAGTATTAGATAATCATGATGGTGAACTTCTACCAGAATTACATATTCGTCAACAGGTTATTCGTGAAATCCGGAATTGGAATGCGGATGTGGTATTAGGTCTTCGGCCAAATGACTATCACCCCGACCATCGTTATGCAGGTGTATTAGTACAAGATGTCGCTTATATGGTGGTAGTGCCAAACGTTACTCCTGACACTCCGCCACTAACCAAAAATCCTGTATTCTTATATATGAATGATCGATTTCAGAAGCCTAATCCATTTTCTCCAGATATTGTTATAGGAATAGATGCCGTATTTGAACAGAAAGTTAAAGGCCTAGATGCACATGAGTCACAGATGTATGAATGGCTTCCTTGGGTGGGAGGAAGATTAGATGAAGTACCTGAAAGTAAAGAAGAGCGATTTACATATTTGATGAACTTATATACTAACCGTAGTAGTATATCCGATTTACAGAGAATAAGTTTAGAAAAGTGGTACGGGAAAGAGAAGGCAGCCAACTTCCAGTTTGTGGAGTCCTTTGAAATATGTGAATACGGGCACCAGCCAAGTGAAGATGAAATTCGAGCAATTTTTCCCATGCTCAAGGATAATTAAAGACTTTAGATGAATCCTATGAAAGGGATTCATCTTTTTTTACTCTTTATTAAACTAACCAATACCATGACTCGTAATTATTTTATGGTTGGGCTTATTCTGCTCACCTTTTTTGTGATTTCATTTTTAACCAACATTATTGGTCCACTTGTGCCAGAGATTATCGAAGACTTTGAGCTTAGCCTCACGTTGGTTGCCTTACTTCCTTTCGCCTTTTTTATTGCTTATGGGGTTATGTCTATCCCAGCCGGGATGCTAATTGAGCGATTTGCAGAAAAAAAAGTCATGATTTTAGCCTTTGGGGTAGCATTTTTTGGGGCCTTGTTATTTTCTATAAACCCTAGTTACCGAATTGCAGTCTTATCCCTATTTCTAATTGGGACGGGTATGGCTATGCTCCAAGTTGCCATTAACCCGCTACTTAGAGTGTCAGGTGGAGAAGAGCATTTTGCATTCAATTCATTAATCGGTCAGTTATTTTTCGGTGCAGCCTCTTTTTTAAGTCCCTTAGCCTATTCCTATTTGGTTTTAAATATGGGGCAAGATGACAATGGTTGGTTTTTACAAATGCTGAGTTCGGTGGTGCCCGATAATTTACCATGGGTATCACTTTATTGGTTATTTGCTTTGGTATCGCTAGTAATGATGGTAATTATTGCGGTCTCCAAATTTCCTGAAGTAATCAAAACGGACGATGAAAAAGTTGGTGCTTTGCAAACTCACATCGATTTATTGAAGAACAAAAAAGTACTATTATTCTTCTTTGGGATATTTTGTTACGTAGGTACCGAACAGGGAGTGGCTAACTGGATGTCAGAATTTTTGTCTACGTATCATGGCTTAGATCCCCAAACGGTTGGGGCTTCTGCGGTGTCCACATTTTGGGGATTAATGACAGCGGGTACGGTATTGGGTCTATTCTTGTTAAAAATCATGGATTCTCGGAAAGTACTCATCTTGTTCACTTCTATTGTACTTGTTTGTCTGGGAACCGCTTTATTCGGCCCTACGAATATTGCTAGAGTGGCTTTTCCAGCCATTGGATTCTTTATTGCGGTTATGTGGCCCATTATTTTCTCTTTAGCCCTGAACTCCATGGAAGAGCATCATGGTTCATTTTCTGGTATTTTGGTCACAGGAATTGCTGGTGGGGCTATTGTTCCACTAATTGTAGGTTCATTGGGCGATGTCTTTGGTCTCCGAGTCGGGATGATCTTTCTTTTCTTGACCTATGGGTATATTCTAAGCATAGGGTTCTGGGCTAAACCTATCATTACTAATAAAACCATAGAATTCGGTAATAAAGATAACTAGCCATGTTATTGGGTATTGATTTAGGGGCGACAAACGTACGGGTTGGCCGGGTTCTTCAGGATAAGATAGAAACCATGGAACAGGCTCCTATTGATCAAACCGATGATCCGGATACGTTAATAAATCAGATTGTCTCACTTATTGAAACTAGTTGGCATCCAGCTATTAAATCAATTGGGGTAGGGGTTCCAAGTGTGGTTGATGTAGAAAAGGGAATTGTATATGACGTTCAAAATATACCATCATGGAAAGAAGTACATCTCAAAGATATCTTAGAAGAACGTTTTTCAGTGCCTACTTGGGTTAATAACGATGCAAATTGTTTTGTTCTTGGAGAGCAATATTATGGACAAGCAAAAGGGAAAAAAAATGTAATTGGACTAATAATTGGCACCGGTTTTGGGGCGGGTATAATCCTTAATGGAACCTTGGTATCAGGTACTCATTGCGGCGCAGGCGAAGTGGGGATGTTGCCATATAAGGCATCCATTTTGGAGCACTACTGTTCTGGGCAATTTTTTGAACGGATTTTTGGTGAAAAAGGAGCTTCGATATACGAAAAAGCTCAACAAGGTGACCAAGAAGCCATTGATAGGTTTTCTGAGTATGCGCATCATATATCGGAAGGAATTAAGGCCGTTTTATATGCTTATGATCCAGAAATGATCGTCCTTGGAGGAGCGACTGCTCAGATATGGCCGTTCATTGAACAAAAAGTGTGGAAGGGACTAGAAAGCTTTGCTTACCCAAATTCACTCAAAGATCTCCGTATTTTACCCTCAACCCTCGATCATGTTGCGGTGCTAGGTGCCGCTGCTCTGGCTTTGGACTCAACTAACGACAAACTCTCGAACTAATGCTACTATTTTCATCCCATTTACCAAGGAAAGAACCTATGAAAAACTACCAGTCGCTGACCATTAAACCTATTATCCTACTTTTGATTGGGATTTTTATCCTTCATCAACAAGTGGATATACAGGCACAGAGTATATCTCACAGCATTCCAATAGAGGTGAAAGATAACGTTCCGGATACCCCACAACTACTTGGCATACCTATTCCAGAAGGTACCCTCTATTCACCGGATCATGTGCGAGTATTAGATGTTTATGGGCAAGAAATACCCTCACAAATCACTAAGGTAAGTACATGGGAGCCAGCAGATGTTTCCATCAAATGGATTTGGGTATTTTTCTTCACAGAGGAAGACGATTCATACACTGTTGAATACGGGGATGATATTCGAAACGGACGATTGTATGATCAAGTACTTACCGTGAATAACAATCAGCGTCCGACCGGTGAGGTGGAAGTGAATACAGGACCACTGCGTTTTACCATCGAAAAAGGGATGGGAGGCGGATTTTTCAATGCACCACCAAGTAGTGGATTTATGGATAAAGTGGAACTAGATTTAGAAGGAAATGGCTTTGAGGAGGATGATCTTATAGCCACAGGTGCCGCTCAGCGTGCTAATTTTTTGGACTTACTGGATGACGCAGGTCTGGATCCATCTAAAGCCGTGGTGACTCGTACGGTTAAGGAATTAGGTACTGGGCCGCTTCATGCAATAATTAGGGTTGAAGGGGAATATCATTATGAACGAGAGGATAATAATGCTGCTCCTTTTGTAATGCGTGTTCACGCCTATGCAGGGAAAAGTTATGTGCGTGTACAACATACTTTTGTTTACACCGGGGTCCCCGATAAACACCAGAAGCCGTCCGGGGAATATGAGGCAATTGCAACGCAAATGGAAGATATCATCGATGAGGAGCCACTAAGTCAAGATCTTGGTTTCACTCAGCCCAATGATCGAATAGCGGCCTTAGGACTACGTTTGGATTATAAGCTTAAGGATAATGCAAGGGTATACACAGAAGCCTATAATGAAGCTTGGTATAATCCAATGACTACTAAGTCATTCAGTACTTCTCTAGAGGGAAAGAACGCTTTTTCACTATTGCAATCGGGACCTAATCCTTCGCAAATTCCTCCTCTTGAAAATTCTGCTTCAGATGCTCGAATGGAGGGTGTATTTGAAACAAGTTGGGGTTTAGAAGGGGATGCAAAGTCAACGGCAGAGCGGGCACCAGGATGGGTAACCGTAGCAGATGATGAGCGGGGAATCACGGTAGCCTTTGATCAATTTTTCGAGGAATATCCAAAAGAATTGTTTGTGGATGACGCCGCAAAAACCCTACACTCCTATGTATGGTCCCCCAAGGTGGAGCCGATGAGTTTTGCTAGGCAAGACAATAATACCGACAGCGGGATGATAGCTAATTTTGCACAAGGCTTAGCTAAAACTACTGACATGATTTTCTACTTTCATGGTGCTGTTAAAGCAAGATCAGGCTCAGCTCAGCCTTTAGCGTATGCGACTAATCAGGTGAAAGCACTTATGAAACCTCCTGTGGCTCATGCCAGCCCAGAATGGTATGCAAAATCACATGCTTTTGGTAAAATGGCTGCTGCTTCAGACACTTTTGCTGATTATGAGCGACATCTAGACCATAAATTTGAGTGGATGCGGTATAACCAACAATGGGAGCCGTGGTATGGAATGCTTAACTATGGAGACTTCCTGACCTATTACTATCGAAATGAATGGCAAATGTGGACCAATAATGAGCCGGCCAATGACTACATGTGGTGGTTGCAATTTATACGCACTGGAAATCCAGATTATTATAGAGTGGCTAAAGCTAATTCCAAACACACCATGGACGTTGATAATGTACACTGGCCAAAAGATGCAGCGTATGTTGGAGATACTAATGAATCTCTTCATGCCTTGCAATGGGCTGCTCAGCCAAAAGGATCACCGTATATTGGAATGGGGCGTCGTCATGCCGATCAACACTACACTTCGTTATTGAGTGCTCATGTATGGGTGGCTGGCTGGGTCTCATCCTATTACTTAGATGGAAACCATAGAGGCTTAGAAGTCGCTAAAGAAACCGCTAATTATTATGTAAAACGGGTATTTGATGAGCATGGACTGACAGGTCGAAGGCTTTATTTATCGGTATGGAATTTAGCAGAAGTGGTAGATGCTACCAAAGATCCCATTTATAAAGCCGAATTAATGGATCGGGTCGAACGAATGATACAGTTTCAATATGACGCGGATCAGGGGCATTCCATCGTCATCAATCGCTATGGGTATTCCCAAGTATATGTGAGTAATGGTATGAGGAAGGTAATCCAAATGACCGACGAGCCAAGATATCGACAATCGATCATCGATCATGCTATTCGAGTACGGGATGTTCCACCATACAATCATGATATGGAATCGTACCTATCTTCCATTAGTAGCCTAGTACTAGGTTATGAGTATTCAGGAGAGCAGAGCTTATTAGAGGAAGCAATCCAGCGAGCCCAAGTTCTGAAGAATGATCCATTAGAGAAAAATCTCTGGAATTATGCCAATCAAGCAGTTTTATCAGAAGCCTTAGAAGAGGCTAGTCATTTACCAAAAAGGGAAGGTGGATTTCGTCCAGCTATTTGGCAAATGAGTAATGGATTACGCATTTTTGGTTGGACAAGCATTTATAATATACCTTACTTAGAATATTGGTTAGATGATTAATAACATTGATTTGGGGCGTTTTGGCATGATCTTGGGCCCTTTAATGCTCATAATGATGCTTTTTTTTTCACCACCCGAAGGGCTTAGCCAGGAAGGTTGGTATGCCGCTGCGGTTACTGTTTTTATGGGTATTTGGTGGATTACCGAAGCCGTACCTATTTCAGTCACCGCTTTACTACCTATTGTACTATTCCCAGTGCTTGGGGTGCAAGCTATAGCGGCTACCACGGCGCCCTATGCCAACCCGTTAATATTTTTATTTTTGGGTGGCTTCATTCTAGCCATTGCTATGGAAAAGTGGGATTTACATCGTAGAGTAGCTCTAGTAATTGTATCTAGGGTTGGTGTGGCACCCAAGTCTATAATCTTAGGATTTATTGTCGCAGCGGCCCTCCTTAGTATGTGGGTAAGTAACACTGCTACAGCCATAATGATGCTACCTATAGCTCTTTCCATACTCGCATTAATAGATAGAGGAATGGAAGATGCTGATCATTCAGCTTCGAATTCAACCAAAGAAAAAACAAATTTTGAACTCGCTCTCATTCTCAGTATTGCTTATGCCTGTAATATTGGGGGAATGGGAACACTAATCGGTACTCCACCCAATGCTCTACTTGCCGCTTTTATGTTGGAGAATTATGGAATTGAAATAGGCTTCTTGGAATGGATGAAAGTGGGGGTTCCACTCTTGGTAGTATCTGTCCCTTTGCTCTATTTTGTACTTACCCGATGGATTTACACCATTCGGATTACCGAAATACCTGGTGGTAAAAAACTGATTGCAAAAGAACTTGATCAGTTGGGGGTGATGACTAATCAAGAAAAGAAAGTGGGTACTCTGTTCGTTTCAGCGGCACTGCTTTGGATGTTCAGACCAGCTTTGGCTCCCTATTTACCAGGTTTATCGGATGCGGGAATTGCCATTGCTATTGGTGTTGCCTTGTTTTTAGTTCCCGCAGGAAAGCAGCGCGTGACTACTGATGAAATGATTGAAACGGATTCAAATTCAACTAACACTAACAGTAGGGATGTCTCGTCGAGCGAAGATGAACAAGGTGGTAATTACAAGGGTATTTTGGAATGGAAAGACGCGCAGCGCTTACCATGGGGTATCTTGTTATTATTTGGAGGGGGACTGAGTATGGCCTCTGCAATTAGCTCAACAGGTTTAGCTGCATGGATCGGTAGTGGAATTGGTGGTTTACAAAACTGGCCTATAGTTTTATTAATTGTCATAGTGATAGCCCTTATGGTATTTTTAACTGAAATGACCAGTAACACGGCATCAACGGCTACCTTTTTACCCATATTAGCGTCAATAGCCATAGGATTAGGCGAAAACCCCTTACTTTTTGCAATTCCAACGGTACTTGCAGCTAGTTGTGCTTTTATGCTTCCTGTCGCAACACCCCCTAATGCAATTGTTTATGGAAGTGGGCGTATTACTATTCCAGAAATGAGTAGGGCCGGTCTGTTGCTTAATCTTCTTTTCATCGTTTTACTATCCGTTGGTGCACTTACATTGTTCAGTCTAGTTTTTGGAGTTGAAATAGGTGTGCTACCGGAGTGGGTTAACTCTTAAATGGCGGAGCTTTGAGGTAGCGATAACTTTCAGGACCTTGTTCGAAGAGTAAATCGATTA